>Ga0181564_10000278_pt1 | contig 43173 bp, 38 predicted proteins | sample 011ome_24_FD_134512 | JGI IMG/M metagenome (GOLD analysis project Ga0181564, IMG submission 134512) | Coastal salt marsh microbial communities from the Groves Creek Marsh, Skidaway Island, Georgia - 011513CT metaG (megahit assembly) | ecosystem: Environmental > Aquatic > Marine > Intertidal... | reverse complement strand
CGGGGCTATTGGGGTCTGAGCTCGCTACGGCCTGGTCAGACGCAGCATCGGCCGCCGCCAGACGGGCACGCATGGCCGCTATCTCATCGTCGGTCATGAATTCACGTTCGCCGAACTGTTCCGGGCGCTGAAATGGGACATTGGATGAGAAGTTCCAGACTCCCTGCAGGTCTGGCTGACCCCATTCGTTGCGGGGCGCGACGTAAACATCAGCCGCAAACAGGGAACCGGTGAAAGCGAGTCCACCGGCAAGAAATAGGGCTTTTGATAGAGTATTCATTGGATCTCCAGAAACACTGGCTAAGGTCGGACAAACTTAGACAGTTTGAGCACCAGAATCAACAGCGACGAGATGAAAGGATGAGAGGTCCGGGGTGAGTGACCAGGGATCAAGAGCAAACACAGCCGCTCTTCCTTGCAAACTCTTGTAGCTGACAACTAGTCAGGCAATTAGTTAGGAATAGGCACCGCAAGGTCCTGCGGTACTGCGTAGCCACGCTGCACAGCGGGCCGCACTGCGACACGCAGATACCAGTCTTTCAGATGCGGAAATTCATTCAGGTTCATCTGCTGCCACTCATAGCGTGAGATCCAGGGCCATGTCGCAATATCGGCGATAGAATACTCATCGCAGATATAGTCTCTGCCAGCCAGGCGTTTATCCAGCACACCGTAAAGCCTGCGATTCTCGGCACTGTAGCGCGCCTCGGCATAGGTCGATTTACCCGGATTGAATTTCACAAAATGATGAGTCTGGCCAAGCATGGGGCCGACGCCGCCCATCTGAAACATCAACCACTCCATCTGGCGCCAGTAATCCGGGCCAATCGAGCTCATGAGCTGCCCGGTCCTGTTCGCCAGATACATAAGAATGGCACCTGACTCCATTAAGGTTTGTCCAGTGTCATGGTCAACGATAGCCGGAATCTTGTTGTTTGGGCTTATCTTGAGAAACTCCGGTTCAAGCTGATCGCCGTTGGTAATATCGATTGGAAAGACTCGGTAAGGCAGACCGATTTCTTCCAGCATGATCGAAATCTTACGGCCATTCGGGGTTGCCCAGATATAGAGGTCGATGCCTGATTTATCAGTTGTGTTTTCCATCAAGAAATCCTTTCGCGCTGCTTTTACGTATATATCTTACATGCTCCCTACAAATTCCTCGCAAGGTGCAAATTGGTCGAAGCCGTGCCTGACGCCAGTATAACTTCACAGCTGGCGCTGAGCGACCGGCGCCGCAGGCAATTGCTAGCAAATAGAATAGTGGGTATCCTGAAGACAGGTGTGCTGATGTTTTCCAACTTTCCCCTACTAATTTCTACATTTAGACCCGCTCTAATCCCAACGCGCGCGCTCGCGCTGCTGGCCTTAGTGACTGCTAGTGCTTTCGCTCAGGAATCCACGGAGCAAGCCTCTTACAACAATATTTATAAGCAGGTTCGCACTGAGCAGTTGCTGGAGCTTGGCCAGCAGCAGATGTTTGAACGAGACTTTGCTGGCGCGGAGAAGACGTTCCTAGAAGCGCTACAGATTGCCAAGGTAAATTATGGCCTCAGCGCGCCGCAACAGCGAAATGCGCTGAGATATGTTATTGAGTCGCAGCTAGCCCAGGAGAAATGGGAGCAGGCTGGCAGACAGCTTAACTATTTCGAGTGGCTCAACGACGAAATCTATACCCGTGATTTCTACGATTACCTGCTTGGCACCGAGCAGCTAAGCGATATCCTACTGCGCGCCTCTGCCAATGCAGATAACAGCAATAGCACCCGATACTTGCTGGCGGCGAAAAATCTCAACTGGCGTGCGGTGAGCGGCATCGAGGCGACCCTCGGGGAAAACCACGTCGAACTGACACCCTGGCTTTACAATATTGTACTGGCTCACTACTACCAGATTTCCCTGCTCAAACGCCCCCCCATGTTCAATGATGTCGTTACCGCTGAGGGCGAAGACGAGTGGCGAGGCCGAACTCTGGCCAAAGGTGAATCCCTGCGCATCAGTTACCGCATCGGTAAGGATCTTTTGCAGCGCATCGTCGACATCTATACTGCTGCGGAGGACAGCCCGCTAGAAAGCAGCGCTTTGGCCCGACTGTATCTGGCCGATTGGGAACTGCTGTTTGGCCTCGAGTCTGCTGCGCTGGCACTCTATCAGCAAGTCTTTGAAGAATTACTTGATCTGGGCGTGAGCCCTGCGAGGGCGAATGCGCTATTCCAACACCCAAGGGTCTTGCCCGTGCCGACCATAGCCACCTCCTTACCACAGATGGAGATTCAACTTAGGGAGAGGCCTATCCGCTTTGAGGCCTGGACGCCTAATTATCCAGCTACCGCCCTGCCCAAACCGCAGTTAGCCGTGACTTCCGGGACCGCTGAGCGGTTTAAGTCGACACTTAGGTTTAATCTGGTGCCACTGCTACCTGAAGTGCTTATGACAAACCAGCGCAGCATCAAACTGGGCTTCAACCTGAGAAATCTGGAAGTAATTAGTGTTTCACCTGAAGAAGAGCAGCTGCGAGAGCAGGCGCTCTATGAGGTATCGCTGTTACAACTGCGACCGGCTCTGGAAAACGGCTTGCCAATTGTCACGGAAAATGTAGAGTTAGAGTATCTTTTCGCGCCGCAGAGTGAGACGCTTAGCCTGAGAGAGAATTAGGCCATGCTTGGAAAAATTGCAAAACTGTCGATGTTATTCTCCGCCAGCACGGTGCTTGCCGCTTGCACGGTCACACCACCGTCCGGGGGCCAGAAAAATCTGACGCCCACCGACGCTGAGATAGAGCAATACAACGCCAGAGTTGCGCCGGAAGAGCGCATCGTCTGCCGCCTGGAGAAACCGGTCGGTACCTATATCGCCAAGCGTGTCTGCCGCTTACAGATCGACGTGGACTCTACCTCTTCGCTGCACCGACAGCAGCTTCGCCGAGTCCTTAACTAGCCAACAGCCCTGAGCTAGTCAACAGTCCTGATGAAGTCATAATCGATAGGCTGATTGAGATCGATAGTGTAATGATCTGAAACCATCGGGTACTTCAAACCCGTGGCACAGTTAAACAGCAGCACCTTTTCATCCTTTTTGATTCGCCCAGTTGTCAGCTCTTGCTTTAGGGCAGCAAGGGTTGCAGCACCTTCTGGGCACAGCAAAATACCCTCGGTTTTCGCGCAATGCTGATGAGCAGCATTTATCGCCTCGTCTGAAACCGCCACGGCAAAACCACCGCTGTCTCGCACCGCATCAAGAATAAGAAAATCACCAACCGCCGCCGGTACGCGAATGCCTGCCGCGATGGTATGGGCATCCTGCCAAAGTTCAGCGTGACGCGTGCCTTCTTCGAAAGCCTTCACAATGGGCGCACAGCCATCGGCCTGTACCGCCACCATGCGCGGCCGTTTGGAGCCGATCCAACCAATCGCTTCCAGCTCATCGAATGCCTTCCACATGCCAATCAGGCCGGTGCCACCGCCAGTTGGATAGAGAATGACATCTGGCACCTCCCATCCCAGCTGTTCAGCAAGTTCCAGGCCCATGGTTTTCTTACCTTCAATGCGATAAGGCTCTTTCAGGGTAGTGGTATCGAACCAGCCCATGGTTTCCTTGCCCTCACCCACGATGCGGCCGCAGTCATTGATGAAGCCATTGGCGAGAAATGTCTTAGCGCCCTGAAAAGCAATCTCTTCCACGTTAACCCGCGGCGTGTCTTCCGGACAAAAAACATAGGTTTCAATATTCGCCCGAGAACAGTAGGCGGCAAGCGCCGCGCCGGCATTGCCGTTGGTTGGCATAGCCATGCACTCCACGCCCAGCTCCTTGGCCATGGACACCGCCATGGTCAGCCCTCTTGCCTTGAATGAGCCCGTGGGTAAACGCCCTTCATCTTTGATCAGGATCTCACCGCAGCCATACTCCTGCTGCAGCTTATTGGCAGGCAACAGGGGCGTCATGAGTTCCCCTAGCCTCACTACGTTTTCTGATCGTCGCACCGGCAGGAACTCGCGGTAGCGCCACAGTTCAGGCAAGCGCCCAATCAGGTCTTCCTTATTAATCGCTTTACTCAGGGCATCGAGATCGTAGCGCACAAGCAGGGGCTTGCCCGCTTCAGACAGGCCATGGAGCTGGTCTGCGGGATATGTCTTGCCAGTGTAGCTACACTCTAGGTGGGTGACGAAGGTAGGGAATTCTTCCATGACGGGCACTCCTGGGGACTGTCTTCTAAAGTTGCGCGAGCGGACCGCGGCAGCAAGGCTGCCGCGGCATACGAAAAAGCCTTACTCAACCTGGTTCTGATACTTGTCGCGGAAACGCTCGTAAAGTTGCTGCTGGGTACCATTGAGATCGATATCACGGCCCTGAATAAATGCACCGATCACCTGGCTGGTACGCATATCCAGTGCATCTCCCTCAGAGATGAACAGAGTTGCATCCTTACCTGTCTCCAGGGTGCCAACTCGTTCATCAACACCGAGGATTTCAGCGTTTATGCCGGTCACCATGGCCAGGGCAGTTTCCCGATCCAGACCATAGGCGGCGGCTGTGCCGGCAAAAAACGGCAGATTCCGCTGACGATCTATCGAAGTTGCCCCACCACCAATGCCTACTTTGACTCCGGCGTCATGCAACAGATACGGCGTCTTGAACGGTGCATCAACATCATTCCATTCACGCAGTGGAAGCTCGTGAATACGCTCATAGATGACTGGAATATTTTCCGCTAACAAGAAGTCCAATACCAGGATGGCATCTGCGCCACCCACCAGCACAATATCTTCAACACCATAGCTGCGGGCAAAGCGCACCGCGCTGATGATTTCTTTGGCTTCATCCGCATGAATGAATAGCTTGGCAATGCCGTTAAACAGTGGCTGCATGGCAAGTAAGTTCAGATTCACGGGTTCACCTGTGTAGGTCGATGCATCCTGAAACAAGGTGTGCAGCAACTGGGTTTGACCCTGATAGTTTTCGTTCTCTACCCGCTCGAACTGACCTGATTCCGGATTGCGGCGACGCTGCCTCATGCCCGGCCAGTGCAGATGCAAGCCAACGTCTTCGGACAGCATGGCATCTTCCCAGTTCCAGCCGTCGAGCTTGAACACCGAAGAGGAGCCAGAGATTAGCCCACCCTGGGGTGCAACCTGTGCCGTGAGAATACCGTTGAAGCGGTTGGTAGGAATGATTTCCGAATCGGTGTTATAAGCAATAGCCGAGCGTACACTGGCGTTGATATCACCTTCCTCAACAATATCCTGAGTCGCCCTGACACTGCTGACTTCACTCAAGCCCAATGACGTGTTGGGCAAGACGAATCCCGGATACACATGGCGTCCCTGCACATCAAAGATTTCATGATTGGTGAGATCTATATTGTCGCTGGCACTGCCCACTGCGGTAATAATGCCGTCATCAAAAGTAATCACGCCGTCGCCAATCACAGTACCATCACCCACATGGATGATCGCTCCGGTCAACGCGATTGGGCCGCTCTGATCAGGCGCCGGGGTGGGAACAATGGCAAAAGATGCCGAGAAAGTCAGGCTAAGAACAAGGCTTGCTCCAATCAAGAGCTGTTTTGCAAAATTACGAAACTTCATTATTCAGCTCCTTCATTGGTGATGGCGGCGATGATGCGTGCGCGCTCCGCGGCAATACGTTCCCGTATGCGCATATCCTCATTTTTGTCGTAGTAAGGGGTACCTTCAACCCAGGTCGTCTCGGCCGTGGCATAGATAGATAAGGGGTGATCAGACCATAGAACCAGGTCCGCATCCTTACCTTCGAGAATACTTCCCATGCGATCGTCCATGTGCAACAGGATTGCCGGATTCAGGGTAATCATTTTAAGTGCATCGATTTCGCTGATATCACCGTACTTCACCGCCTTCGCAGCCTCTTGATTCAGACGTCGCGACATCTCGGCATCATCGGAGTTCAAGGCAACAACCACACCGGCCTGCAGCATCAGTGCGGCGTTATAGGGAATGGCGTAGCGCACCTCCCACTTGTAACCCCACCAGTCGGCGAAGGTTGAACCGCCTGCACCATGGGCAGCCATTTTGTCGGCCACCTTGTAGCCTTCGAGAATGTGGGTAAAGGTATTGATGTTGAAATCGAAGCTGTCTGCTACATTCATCAGCATGTTGATTTCAGATTGCACATAGGAATGGGCAGTCACAAAGCGCTCACCGTTAAGCACCTCCACCATGGCTTCATCAACCAGATCACGGCGCGGTGCTAAGGTATTGCGCTGCTGCGAACGCGACAGGTTATTGTATTCTTCCCAGGTCTTTTCGTACTCCTGCGCCTGACTAAAGGCATTTACAAATACCTGCTCGACTCCCATACGGGTTTGCGGATAACGAAATGAAAATGGATTACGGCTGCGTTTGACGTTTTCACCCAGGGCAAACTTGATGAACTCTTCCGCGTCTTCGATCAACAGCTCATTGGAGGGCAGACCCCAGCGCATTTTGATCAGCGCCGACTGACCGCCAATTGGATTGGCTGAGCCGTGCAGCAGCTGCGCAGCCACCACACCGCCAGCCAGATTGCGATAGATGTTGATGTTCTCTGAATCCACCACATCTTTCATCCGCACCATGCTCGAATTGGTCTCTCGTTCATTAATATTGAACAGGGCAATGTGGGAATGCTCGTCAATGATACCGGGGGTCAGGTGTTTGTCGGTTCCATCTATCACAGTCACGCCATTGGCAGAAAGATCCTCTCCGACATCCGCAATCTCGCCATCACGAACGAGCACATCCATGATGCCAACCCCATCATCCTCCATGGTCCAGACAGTGGCGCCACGTATCAGGAAGTCCTGTTGCCGAGGCAGTGACTCTCGACCATAGGCATTAAAAGGAAACAGGATAGGCCCAGGTAATTCGGTCGCGACCGAATTTGCGCTGTCGTCACCTTCGCTGGTCAAATCCCCACTGCGACTCAGCTGCCAGCTAATCAGGTCGCCCGCTGGGGTATAGCCATTGCCCTGCCAGCCAGCATCGGTGGTCCAGCCGGACAGGCGGATTTGATTGCCCGCCTCATCAAACACGAAGCTTAGGGTAATCAGGTCAGGATTGAGTTCAAGATTAGCTGATCTGGTTTCATCGCCAATCGCGATCTCCGCATTGGGGTCAGTGCCGTCAAAACTTAGCTCGAGGTCGTAAGACTGATTGGCAATAGTAAGAAGATAATTACCGGCCCGGCTGTCCAGGTCTTCGTTGAGCTGATAGCGCTCTCCGGCAATCCAGTTCTCCAGCAGCACAGTCTCTTCGTCCAACAAAGGCCCTGTGGTGATCAGGAAATTAGCCAGGGCGTTCTCCTGTAAGCTGCCAACTCGATCTGCGACATTCAGCATCGCCGCAGGCACGCTGGTGAGAGCATTGATGGCTGCACTTTCAGCTAAGCCGCTAGCAACAGCCTTGCGCAGGTGAGACCAGAAGTCTTCATCAGCCTCACTGGTCAATGCGAAATCAACGCCAGACTCGGCCAGGATACGTGCATTGTATGGCGCCAACTCCCAGTGCTTCAGAGCTTCCAGTGAAACTTCTTCCGCAGCAACCGGGTCAGTGACATCTGGCGCCTCAGGAAAGCGCAGCGGCACAATCAGATTAGCGCCAGTGGCAGCAATCAGGTCGGCACGTTTATAGCTATCACCAGCCGTCTTCAGAATGTATTGGGTTTCGAACTCATCACCAACCTTGTCTGCGGTCAACGCCTGCTGCCAGTTGTCTACTTCCATGATCTGCGGTAGTGATTGGTTTGCTTGCCAGGCATCGAGCGTCGAGTCGGTAAATGGTCTGGGTTGCTGACTGGTAAACCAGTCGGCATCAAGGAAAGTCTGTCTGATCAAGGCGAAAGACCCCATCAGGGAACCTGGCATCGATTGCGTCGAGCTGCCCTTGTCCAGGGAATAGTGAGCAGCCACATCGGGTACAACGATGGCCTCATTGGCATTTTGGTCACCAAGGGTAATCAACGCGGATGTACCGCGTGCGATGCCATCTGCGCGATGGGCAAGCACGGTTGAAAAACCCATCTCGCGGAATTTCTTTACTGCCTCCTCATCGGTGACATAGGCAGTGCTGGCGCGGAAGTTCGAACGAATGGCGTCGTTGGCGTTGAGCGCCTGATTTGAAGGAAACAGGTTCTCAGCCTCACCGTTATCATCAACTGATTCCAATTCCGGGAGTCCCAGATCGGTGTAGATATCGATCAAACCCGGGTAAATATAACGTCCAGCGAGGTCGATTTCGAAGAAGCCCGACGGCACCTGGTTATTACCCTGGACGGAAACAATTTGGCCGTCGCGGATCAGCAGACTGCCGTTCACATAGCTGCCATCGCTTTGATAGAGCATGGCGTTGGTGAAGGCATAAGCGCCAGCGCGATTATCAGCGATGCCGTTGGGCGTGGCAGTAACCTGCGCATGGCTCGGCAAGCTTGAGTTAAAGAGTAGTAACGCTGCACATGCAATGGGGACAACCCTGGTTTTTAAAGTGAATAAATTTCGCGTCATGGGTCAACCTCCTGCCCGTTTACTGCGTCTAAAAACTGATGACTTCGGCTCGCAAGCCCGCAGTGTAACGTCATCGCAGTCTATATAGGAAGAAAGGAGTAAGGCAGGAGGTTTTCTGGAGGCGAGCGTGCAAATTTGACGCGTGAATTCAGGTATACTCCCGCCCTGCTTGATTAATGATGATTGGAGGAAAACATGTCATCGTCTTACAAATTTCTGGCAGCCACATCCTGTGCCCTATTGGTTGCCTGTGGTTCAGAAGAAGCGCCCACATCAACTGCGACGCCAGCGCCTGAACCCGCTGCAACTGAATCCGTTGCCGCCAATACCGCAGCAGAAACCGCCGCACCCGAGCTCGGCAGTTTCGGTATCGACCTCAGCCATCAGGATGCAGATATAAAGCCTGGTGACGACTTTTTTCGCTACACCAATGGCCGCTGGCTGGAAACTTTCGAGTTGCCTGCCAGTCGCAGCAATTATGGGTCGTTCGCCGTACTGGGCGACCGCTCTGACCAGCGTGTCCGCACCATTGTTGATGATCTGGCATCCATGGAACCCGCCGCTGGTTCCATCGAGCAGAAGATCAGCGACTACTACCTGAGCTACATGGACGTGGAAACGCTCAACGAGCTGGGCATCAGCCCGCTGCTGCCCGGATTGGCCGCACTCAATGAAATTGAGACACGGGAAGACCTCATTACCGGTTTTGGCCGCGCCCAAATCGACAACACCGCCAGCCCATTTGGTTTCTATATAAGTGCCGACCGAGCGGATGCCGATCGTCACCAGCTGACACTTTCGATAGGCGGCCTTGGCCTGCCCGACCGGGATTATTACCTGGAGGACACCGAAGAGTTTATCAAGGTGCGTGAGGAGTATGTGGCTCACATCACTCGCATCCTGGATTTTGCCAATATTGAGAACAGCGCAGAGAAAGCCGAAGCGATTCTGTCACTGGAAACCCAGGTTGCTGAGCACACCTGGCCGCGTTCGCAACGGCGTAACCGAGATCTCACCTACAACCCCATGTCCTACGAGGACTTCAAGGCGGAATATGCTGGCCTGGACTGGGACAGCTATTTCGCGGCAGCCGGTGTCCAGGGTCTGACAGACCTCAACGTCTTCTATCCTAGTGCCATGTCACCCATTATTGATCTGGTTAACACGCTGCCGGTCGAGGACTGGAAAAGCTACATGACCTATCGCTTCATCACGGATAGTGCCAATGTGCTCTCGGAAGAGATCGATCAAGAGGCCTTCCATTTCTACTCCACCGTACTGAATGGCGTGCCTGAACAGCGTGAACGCTGGGAACGTGGCGTAGCGCGTGTGGGCTCGCTTGGCAGCCTTGGCGAAGCCATTGGCCAGATTTATGTACAGCGCCATTTCCCAGAATCAGCCAAAGCCCAGATGGATGATCTGGTTGAGAACCTGCGCACGGCCCTGCGCCAGAGCATCGAGCAGAACGACTGGATGGGTGCCGCGACCAAGGAAGAGGCTTACAAGAAGCTGGAAGCATTCCGGCCCAAGATTGCTTATCCCGATGAGTGGGAAGATTTCTCCTCCTTGGATCTTAGCAGGGACAGCCTGTTCCAGAACGCACAGAACGTTCGTGAATTTAACTATGCAGACGAAATTTCTCGCCTCGGTGAACCCACCGATCGGGAAGAGTGGGGCATGACGCCACAAACGGTTAATGCTTACTACAACCCTTCCTTTAATGAGATCGTATTTCCAGCGGGCATCCTGCAGCCGCCTTTCTTTGATCCAGCAGCGGACCTGGCAGTGAACTATGGCGGCATCGGCGCCGTGATTGGGCATGAAATGGGCCACGGCTTTGATGACCAGGGTTCCAAGTCAGACTGGCAAGGTGTCCAGCGCAACTGGTGGACTGACGAGGACCGCGCCAATTTTGAGGCCCTGGCTGACGCGCTGGCCGAACAGTACAGTGCATTCGAACCTGTACCGGGCTACTTTATTGATGGCCGCTTCACCCTCGGCGAAAACATCGGTGACGTCGGTGGCTTGTCGCTGGCTTACCGTGCCTACAAGATGGCGCTCAACGGTGAAGAGGCACCAGTGATTGAGGGACTGACCGGCGATCAGCGTTTCTTCCTGGCCTGGGCCCAGGTTTGGCGGCGCAAGTACCGTGAGGATGCTTTGATCCAACGTTTGACAACCGACCCCCATTCACCCTCAGAGTTTCGAGTGAATGGAGTGGTGCGTAATTTTGACGAATGGTATGAAGCCTTCGACGTGCAGCCAGAAGATAAGCTGTATCTGGCACCGCAAGATCGCATCAGAATCTGGTAACGTCACAGCAGCCCGTCTGTCGCCGCAGCAGCGGAAAACACGGCAGGTTCGAGTGGATAGTAAGAACAGAAAGGGGTAGCTTAAAGCTACCCCTTTTTATTTCAACATCCGAAAACACCGGGAGAAGTATCAAAGCAATGAAAACACGACTCCAATCACTGTTGACCCTGTTGCTGTCCCTCAGCCTTTTGATTCCTGTTTCCGGGGCAACCCAGGATCGTTTCGATATTCTAATCCGGGACGGGCGAGTTATCGATGGCACCGGAACCCCTTGGTATAACGCCGATGTGGGCATCATTGGCGACCGCATTGTGAGAGTCGGCGACTTATCCGATGCCACCGCAAGTCAGGTGATCAATGCTCGCGGACTCACCGTGTCTCCCGGTTTTATTGATCCCCATACCCATGCCATGCGCGGCATCTTCGATGTGCCCAACGCCGAGAGTGCGCTGCTGCAGGGAGTGACAACCCTCACCGAGGGCAATGACGGCAGCTCTCCCTATCCAATTAATGAACATTATGCCGCTATCGCCGATCTGGGCATCAGCCCAAACTGGGCCGTGTTCGTAGGCCAAGGGACCATAAGACAAGCGGTGATTGGCGCGGAAAACCGAGAAGCCTCGCCGGCCGAAATGGAGCGCATGAAGCAGATGGTGCGAGACGCCATGGAACAGGGTGCCCTGGGTATTTCAACTGGCCTGTTCTATGTGCCGGGCAGCTTTACCTCGACCGAGGAGGTTATCGAGCTTTCGAAAGTCGCGGCTGAATACAACGGCATCTATATCTCACATATGCGGGAAGAAGCCGCGCAGCTCATCGACTCGGTTGAGGAAACCATCCGCATCGGCGAGGAAGCGGGTATCCCGGTGCAGATGACACACCACAAGGTCATCGGCGTCGAAAACTGGGGTGCGGCGGTGGAGAGTCTGCGGCTGGTTGACGAGGCGCGCGCTCGCGGTGTTGATGTGACCATCGACCAGTATCCCTACACGGCGTCACAAACCGGCATCACCGCGCTGATTCCCCAGTGGGCTCAGGAAGGTGGCAGGGATCAAATGCTGGCTCGGATTAACAGCCCGGAAACCCGTTCTACCATCAAGAACGAAGTTGTAGCAAAGATTCTCTATGACCGCGGTGGCGGTGATCCCAAGAATGTTTTTATTTCTCGCAACAGCTGGGCGCCGGAAATGGCAGGTAAGAACCTTGCTGATCTCGCTATGGAAGCTGGCATGGAGCCAACCCCGGAAAATGCGGCAGACGTTGTTTTCGACATTATCAGAGGTGGCGGTGCCACGGCGGTTTACCACGCCATCGGTCCCGACGATGTGGACTTGATCATGCGGCACCCTGCCACAGCAATCGGATCAGATGGACCTGTGGGCATCTTTGGTGAAGGTGCGCCCCATCCCAGGCAGTACGGTACTTTTGCCCGCGTCCTCGGTCACTATGTGCGCGAGCGCGGTGTAATCACATTAGAAGAAGCCGTGAAGAAAATGAGCAGCCAATCCGCCCGACGTTTAAACATTCATGATCGAGGCCTGATCACCGAGGGCTATTACGCCGATGTAGCCGTTTTCGATGCAGCTGAAATTATAGATCGCGCAACCTTCGAAGACCCGCATCAATATGCAGAAGGCATGAAGTATGTGCTGGTCAATGGCGAAGTCGTGGTGGAGGGTGGCGCTCACACCGGTCGTCGCCCGGGCAGGATATTGCATGGGCCGGGCTATACCGGCAACTAATAAACCCGGAAGGTATGTTATGAGAAATGTGTTAGGCGCTATCGTCTTACTGCTGTTACCGGCTGTGGCTATGGCCCAGGGTGTGACGCAAAGTGCGGATCAAGGTATCGAGTATCGCCCGCTGACAAAAGAAGCGCTGCTGGAGTCCGACCCAAGCGCCGCGCTGAGCTGGAAGATACTGGTTGATGCTGCCAACCTCGGCAGCAGTGAAACCCGGATCGCTGAACTCACCTTGAATACAGATTATTTGGGCCAGCCCCACACTCACGACGCCATTGAAATCTTCTATGTGCTGAGCGGACGCTTCGGCCACAACGTCAATGGCGTGCCCGGTGTGTTGGAGCCCGGCGAGATTGGTATCTGTCGCCCTGGCGACACCATCATTCACTCAGTTGAAGGCGATGAGCCCGCAGTTGTTTTGACGATCTGGCTACCCGGAGGTGCTGCGGCACCGTTCCACATAGACTAAGCACACAAACCTGAAACAAGTTTAGTAGGCAATGGCGTAAGCCTCCCGCCTGGGATCCGCCGCTGCCGTCAGCACGCCGGTGGCAGGATCATGGTGGATCATCTGGGCGCCACCAAATGTCGCGGTCCAGCCTTCGATAATATTGAGCTCGTGACCGCGGGACTGCAGATCCAGCAGCACGTTTTCTGCCACCCGATTTTCAATCGACAGGCGCGCACCACCCAGGGAGCGAAACCTCGGTGCCTCGATTGCCTGTTGAGGCGTCATACCGAACATCAACATATTCTGGGTGATCTGGATAATGGTTTGGGTCTGACTGTCACCGCCAGGTGTGCCCAGGGTAAACGCGAACTCACCGTCTGGATAAAGCGCCATCATGGGTGACAGGGTGTGGTAAGGACGTTTGCCCGGCGCGACCTGGTTGGGGTGACCCGTCTCCAGCGTAAACAGCGCGCCGCGATTGTGAAGGAGAATGCCAGTAGCCTCGTCCAGCAAGCCGGAACCAAAGCCGGCGAAGTTGGATTGAATCCAGCTTACCGCATTGCCCCACTGATCCACCGCGGTGATGTAAACCGTGTCACCGGCATCAGAGCGGCTGCCATTAGGCTCAGCAAATATCTCGTCGCCGAATCCAGGCGCGACTTCAGACGCGGCAACACGCATATCGATCAGCTGGGAACGCTGTTGCAGATAGTCTGCATCCAGCAGTTGCTGGGTTGGCACATTGGCAATTTCCGGATCGGCCACCCAGCGGTCACGATCGGCAAAAGCCAGTTTTTTGAGTTCGATAAGGGTATGCAGGTAATCGGCGCTGTTCTGTTCCATGACTGCCAGATCATGTGAACTGGCCATCTCAAACAGGGCTAGCTGGGTTATGCCCTGAGTGTTTGGAGGCATCACCACAAAGCTGTGATCGAGGTAATCGCCGCGCAGGGGCTCAACCCAGGTCGAGGTATGGGTAGCAAAGTCTTCCTGGCGCAGATAGCCACCCTGCTCCGTGATAAAGGCAGACAGTTGCTGCGCGATACTGCCTTGATAAAAACCTGCTTTGCCCTCGCTGGCCACAATCTCCAGTGAGCCTGCCAACTCTGGGTTGCGTAACAATGAGCCTACCGGCGGTGGCGCTGCATTGGGTAGATACAAATCCAGGCCCGCTTGATTCAGGTTCGCACCCTGCTCGTCAAAATCTTGCGCTAACCTGGTGGACACGGCAAAACCATTGCGCGCATAGTCGATGCCGGTGCTTAACAAATCCGCAAAATCCATGCTGCCATAGCGCTCGTGGGCATCAACCCAGCCTGCAACTGCACCGGGCACACTGACAGACAGTGGCCCCACACCGGGGACCCGATCTATGCCAGCTGCCGCAAAGAACTCCGGCGTGGCCAGCGCGCCTGAACGCCCACTGGCATTCAGCGCCGTGACTTCGCCGGTCTCACCATCATAGAAGATGCCGAAAGCGTCGCCGCCGATCCCGTTCATGTGGGGTCGCACCACAGCAAGCACACCAGCCATAGCGATGACGGCATCAGTGGCGTTGCCGCCGTTCTGCAGAACCCGCATACCAGCCTGAGCAGCCAGCGGATGGCCTGCAGATACCGCGCCAATCTGCCCTCTCACATCGGGACGGTTTTGCGGTGCGTACAGCGTAGTGGGCAATGACTCTGTCAGCACCGGCGCCGCCTCTGAATTCGCAAGGGGGGTTGATTGTGGCTCGCTGCAGGCTGCCAGGCCCAGTATTGCTATACAGCTTATAAGCAGAGTGCATTTGCTCGTGATTGTCGCCATGTTGGATGCTCGCAGGATGGATTCTATGTTCGCAGTATAAACCGATGTGTTAGCAGGCAGTAAATAGTCAGGTTTTAAAGTATGTCTAGCCGACTCTCTGCTACTGGTGTTTCAAATAGTCTCAATTGATCTTCTCCATATGCCTCCCGCAGCAGCTAACGCCGCTTTGCTCGGGCCAGAGTTTTCGTTAGCATCGGAAGATCAGGTCGTTTCACCAACAGTCATCAACCCCCAAGGGAGCATCTCCATCATGAGAGCAGCACTGGCACTTGCCTTCACCCTGGCGCTTTTCAGCCTCAATCAAGCCAGCACCGTCCAGGCACAGAGTCCCTCGATTCTGGAGATCGCCGACAGCATTCATCAGTATCGCAGCAGCAGGGAGAAGCAGATCATTCAGGATTTCGCGGAACTGCTTTCGTTTCCGAATGTGGCCACGAACCTGGAAGACATGCAGGCGAATGCCGCACATATTCGAACTCTGTTGGAGCCACGGGGGTTCGAAGTGCAGACCTTGCGTTCCGGCGGCGCGCCCTATGTCTATGCAGAAATGATGACACCTGGCGCTGAAGAAACAATCCTGATCTATGCGCATTTCGATGGCCAACCAGTGCAGGTAGAGAACTGGACTTACCCGCCGTTTACTCCGACCCTGCTGGATGCCCCTATGCAGCAGGGCGGCCAGCCCATCGAGATTGCTAGCGTCGATGGCGCCTTCGATCCGGAATGGCGCATCTATGCCCGCTCCGCGGGCGATGACAAAATGCCCGTGATTGCGATCATTCATATGCTGGATGCACTGCGCGCAAACAACATCAATCTGTCGGTCAATGTGAAGCTGCTGTTGGACGGAGAGGAAGAACTTGGCTCACCGACACTAGGCCAGGTCATCGATGACAACCCTGGCTTGTTTGATGCGGATTTGCTGCTATTTTGTGATGGTCCTATGCACCAGTCCCGACAGGCGCAGCTGGTGTTTGGCGTACGCGGCGGCCGCACCCTGGATATCACCACCTATGGTGCGAACCGCCCGCTGCATTCTGGCCATTATGGCAACTGGGCACCTAACCCCATCATGACTATGGCCTATCTACTCACCAGCATGCGCGATGAAACCGGGCGCATTCTTATCGATGGCTATTATGACAATGTGGCGACTCTCACCGAGTCTGAGCGGGCAGCAATTGCTGCAATGCCCAACATCGAGGAGCAGCTCAAAGATGAGCTCGCGGTGAATACACCCGAGGGTGCGGGAACTCGCATTGAAGAACTGGTCACACTGCCTGCTTTTAACGCGAGGGGCATCGTCGGTGGCGGAGTTGGTAGCCAGGGTCGCAATATCATCCTGTCCAGTTCCACGGTCTCGCTGAATCTGCGCCTGGTACCCAATCAACAGCCGGAACGAATTCGTCAGATCATCGAGGACCACATCCGCGCAGAAGGTTTTTTCATTGTGTACGAAGATCCCACTGATGAGATTCTGCGCGCCAATGCCAAGGTAGTAAAACTGGATTGGCGCGGTGGCGGCAGCCCGGGCCTGAGGACCTCGATGGATGGTCCCATGGCGCAGCGATTGATTCAGATAATGCAGGAATTGGCACCGGAACTCATCCAGACGCCAACCATGGGGGGTGGGCTACCACTGAACGCCTTTGCCAATCGCATGGATACGCCCATTATCGTGTTGCCGCTGGCCAATCACGACAACAATCAACATGGCGAGAACGAAAATCTCAGGCTACAAAACCTGTGGGACGCGATGGCGGTTTATGGTGTGGTACTCAGCAAGTTTGGCGAACGCTAGCTGCTTTTTCTTGCCTAACGCCCGCCGGATAAATCTATCGTTGTTCCGGTTGCATAAGAGGATTTGTCAGACGCCAGCCAATAGATTGCTTCAGCGATTTCTTCCACGGTACCGCCGCGCCCGAGGGGAACTGAAGGCCCAAGGCGCTGGACTCTGCCCGGCTCTCCGCCATCAGCATGTATTGTTGTATCAATGATGCCTGGGCGAACGCCGTTCACGCGAATGCCTTCGCCAGCGACTTCCAGCGCCAGGCCTCGGGTGAAGGTATCGATAGCCCCTTTGGTGGCAGCATAATCTGTGTATTCGTTAGGGGAGCCCAGCACTGCAGCGATGGAAGAAACATTCACAATGGTTCCGCCCTCACCGCCGCTGGCTGTGGACATCCTTTTAACAGCTTCCCGGCTGCAAATAAAGCAACTCGTCACGTTAGTCGTGAACAGCTTGTTGATACGATCGGCATCCATGCCCAGCAAGCGACTCTGCTTGAGCAGGATACCGGCATTATTCACCAGGGTAGTTAATGTGCCGAGCTCTCTATCCACTGTCTCGAACAGCCGCTGCGTATCTGCCTCAAGCGAGACATCTGCCTGCACTGTAATACACGCAACCCCTGCGGCCCTGACGTCTCTGGCAACATTTTCAGCCGCCTCTGCGTTTCGAAAGTAATTGATGCAGACTCCATAACCCTGACTGGCAAACAAGCGTGCACTGGCCGCGCCGATGCCACGGCTACTGCCGGTGATTAATGCAATCGGTCGCTCAGTCATTGGCGTCTTTTCCTCCGCAAGCAAGTTCGAGAGAGCGCTTAGTGAGTGAATGCATAACCAGTCACTGTTAGAATGATGACAGCGCAATGTTGAATGCAATGATTCTAACATCGACTATTAATAAGCCAATCTCTCAAGCTACCGACCAGAAAAACAATTGAGCGAATTCACCGAATACTTTGATGAAAGCGCCCGCGTCCCAGTACGGGAAGACGAGACAGTCTCCGGTTGGTCAGTAGGCATAGTAATTTTCGGCATCTGCCTGACTCTGCCTACCCTTTATACCGGTGCGATTACAGCAGAGCAGCTGGGGTTTATCGGCACCGCCAAGGCAGTCGGACTAGCCTCCCTGGTTCTTTCTATCATGTCTATACCCGCGGCCATCGTCGGTGCGGAAACTCGCCTTAGCAGCTACTTGATAATCGAATTCGTTTTTGGGCGCCGTGGTTCAGATTTTGTGAATGCCCTGCTCGGCCTAACACTCCTGGGTTGGTTTGCAGTCACTGCAGGCTTTTTCGGAGAGACCCTCGCCATCGCGTTCGAGGAGATGTTCGCGGTGTCACCGCCTACCTGGCTACTCACCCTGATCTCCAGCGTGTTGATACTGATCACCACTATCTTTGGCTTCAAGGCCATCGACCGACTCGCTCTGTTCGCGGTACCGCTGCTGATTTTATTTTTACTCTACGTGTCAAACCTGTCCCTGGCGGACTCCAGCTGGGAAACCGTGCTTAGCACGGATGGAAGCAACCCCACCTATTTCAGCACGGCGGTGTCCACCGTGATCGGAAGCCTCATCGTCGGCGTGGTATTGATGCCGGACTTATCCCGTTACGCCAGGTCGGTAAAGGACTGCGTGTCTGCCTCGGTGCTGGGCAACGGGGTCGGTAACTGTTTTTCCATGTTAATGGGTGTGGCTCCTGCCATCGTCACCGGCTTGCTGGACCCCATGGCCTATATGATTGCCCTGGGCCTGGTGGGAAGCGCCTTTGTCATACTGGTATTCGCGACCTGGACTACTAACAGTGTGAACCTTTATAGCACCACACTGGCCGTGGCCATCATAAAACCCAAAATCCCTGAATGGAAACTCACGGTCGCTTGCGGCGTGATTGGCACGGCACTGGCGATGATTGGCATCACCGACTATTTCATTGGTTTCCTGGAATGGCTGGGTGTTATCGTGCCGCCGGTAGCAAGCATCTACTTGACCGACTACTTTGTGCTTAAGCAGAAAAACTACTCTCTAACACTGCAGGACAGCCTGCCGGACTATGACCGCGCCGCCATCGTGGCCTGGGTGATCGGCACCGCGATCTCCGCTTTTACGTTCGTGAGTGAATTTTCACTCTCGACTATTCCAACCCTTGATGCTCTGGTAATTACTGCGCCAATCTACCTGATCTGCCGCAGACTATGGCCGGCAAAGTTACAGCGCAGTGGAGTCGTGAATTAATGCGAATCGGTATCGATGTTGGCGGCACCCACACCGACGCGGTGTTAATGGACGGCATGGACATCGTAAGCTCACACAAGGCACTCACCAGCAGTGATGTGCGACAGGGCATCATGGAGGCGCTTGATGCCGTTATGCTGGACGCTCATGTCACTGCCACCGCCATCGACGCCGTTATGATTGGTACGACCCATTTCACCAATGCCGTAATCGAGCGCAAAGAGCTTTGCCCCACTGCGATTATCCGCGCCTGCCTGCCCACGGGTTCAGGTTTACCGCCAAAGTGCGACTGGCCGGAAGACATTGCCGCGGCACTCGGTGACCACCGCTACATGATCGGGGGTGGTCACCTGTTCAATGGTAAAGAGATTGCACCGCTCGATGAGCGCGCGCTGGATCTGGCCATCGATGACATCGTACAAAAAGGCATAAAGTCGATTGCCGTGGCTGCGGCTTTCTCGCCCGCGAACGCCGACCATGAGTTAGCCATCGCGAAATATCTTAGACAGCGTATTCCAGATGCCAATATCACCGTAAGCCATGAAATAGGACGCCTTGGCATCCTGGAACGCGAAAATGCTGCGCTGCTAAACGCGGCCCTGGGCAAGCTCGCCCATCGAGTGGTGTCGAATATGCAGGCGGCACTGGGAGAGCGAAAAATTCATTGCCCATTCTATGTCAGCCAAAATGACGGCACCTTGATGTCGGCGGACTATATCGCCCGCTACCCTGCTCTGACTTTTTCGAGCGGGCCCACCAACAGTCTGCGCGGCGCTGCCATTCTCTCCGGTATTGCCGATGCCATCGTCGTGGATATAGGCGGGACTACCGTAGACGTTGGCGTGTTGGCGAAGGGGTTTCCCAGAGAGAGCAATAGTCACATCGATGTAGGCGGCGTTCGCACTAATTTTCGCATGCCGGACATCTTGCCCATAGGACTCGGTGGCGGCAGCCTAGTGACTGAAAACGGAAACCGACTCGGACCCCAATCCGTGGGTCATCGCCTGGTGAAGGAAGGCCTCGTGTTTGGGGGCTCAACCCTCACGGCGACTGATATCGCGGTGGCCAATGGCTCGGCAGATGTGGGTGACGTTTCCCGCGTAGCCGATCTAGACCCAGCGCTGGTTGAACGCGCCACAGTCACCATGCACCAAATGATTGATGATGCGGTGGACAAGATGCGGCCCAGTGAAGAGCCGGTGCCCGTAATCCTTGTAGGCGGCGGCGCTATCCTGGTCTCGCGAGAATTAAGCACTGCCTCTGAAGTTATTCATCCTGAGCATGCCGGTGTCGCCAATGCCATTGGCGCCGCCATCGCCCAGGTCGGCGGCGAAGTTGAACACATTGTAAGTTACGCAAAAATAAACCGAGATGATGCGCTCGCAGCGGCCACCGATGAAGCGCGGCATAAAGCCATGGCTGCAGGCGCCGACCCGGACACACTCAGAGTGCTGGATATGGAAGAAACCACCATGAGCTACATGGACGATGACGCCGCCAGGATTCGCATCAAAGTAGTTGGAGACTTGAAACAAACCCCATGAAAATAATTGGTGCTGAGCATATTAAAGATCTTTGTGCCGGTGCAGCCTTTCTGGCAACCGGAGGTGGCGGCGATCCCTATGTCTCGCAGCTTCTGGCAGAGCAGCTGTTAGAAAAGTATGGTGCCGCGACATTGATTTCTCCGGAAGATCTGGCCGACGATGCTTTTGTCGTTAGCATCGGCATGGTTGGCGCCCCCACCGTGACCTTGGAACAGCTGCCAACCGAAGAAGAAGCCATCGGTGCGCTCAACAAGTATGAAGAGATTACTGGCAAGAAAATTGACGCCGTGATTCCGTTCGAAGTAGGCGGTGGTAACAGCACCATTCCACTGTTTGTCGCTGCAATTAAAGGCATTCCCTGTGTCGATGGTGACGGCATGGGGCGCGCGCTCCCGGAGGCGCAGATGATGACATTCCCTATCTATGGTGCCAAACCAACACCCGCTGTAATCATGGATGCCTTCGGTAATTCGGAACTCCTGGAGTGTGAGGATGCGCTTACCTTCGAAAAAGAAATACGCGCCAAAGCCGTCGCCATGGGTGGCATGATTTCATCGGCGGAACACGGTATGAGCGGGGAACTGGTCAAGCGTAGTGCAATTCCTCACACCATCAGCTTCGCCGTGGAGCTCGGAAGATTATTGCGCGGTCATGGTGGCGTGATAGATGCCATTCAGGACAACCTGTTCAAGCTGTTTGCAGAAAGTGATTATGGCGTCATTAAGCACTTGTTTACTGGCAAGGTCGTCGACAGCGAGCGCAAGATTATCGGCGGTTACGACGTAGGCACAGCAACACTGCAGGGCTTTGGCAGCACAGGTAGTGGCGGCAGTAATGGTGCCAGAGACAACGCCGAGACTAAAATGGAACTGCTGATCAAAAACGAGTACCTGGTGGCAAAGATTGGAGACAGAGTCGTAGCCAGCGTGCCAGATCTTATCTGCGTTGTGGAACAGGAAACCTCGCGCTCACTCAATGCAGAGCGCATGCGTTACGGTCAACGTGTCGCAGTGTATGGCATAGGATGTACACACCACTACCGTACACCCGAAGCTCTGGCAGTCACCGAGCCTCGTGCCTTCGGATTTGATTTGGACTATGTGCCCCTGGAGAAAATTTCTATCGACTAGTGGCTGGCAAAAATTACTCGCGGCTATCGAACCACGCCTGTTCAATGGCCCTGGAAAAATTGTAGGGAGATAGACTCACATCATTACAGAGAATGATGGTAGAGACCTCATCATCGGGATAGCGTGAATAGTAAGTCGTAACCCCCAACCATCCCCCACCATGAGCGATCCGCTTGCGCCCATCAAGCTCACCGATATTCTGACCGTTGGCGTAGAGCGTGCCATCACCGCTTGGAAACACACTGTTTGGCGTCAGGAACTGTGCCATTAACTCCTCTGGATTGCTGCCCAGGCGCGGATTGTAGAAATGCTGGTCCCAGATCGCCAGGTCTTCAACATTAGTATGTAGTCCACCATCTCCTACCCAGAACAGATTGGTCATGTCGGTAACATAGCCTTCGTCAGAAGGCCGGTAACCGCTGGCACGATTCCTTACAATTTCAGAAGGTTCGTCACTAAAGAATGTATTACCCATTCCCAGCGGTTGGAAGATTCGTCTGTGCGCATACTGACGTAGCGTTTCGCCAGACACTTCTTCGACTAGCATAGAAAGCAAGAAGTAACCCAGGTTACTGTACTCATACTTTTCATTGGGTGGGTGGCGTAGCGGTGCTCGCTTTACCACATCATAGAATTCCGCAATCGTAAGATAATCTTCATTGCCGATGCGAAATGGGCCTCCCGCTGCCGACTCAATGTTGAGACCACCTTCTACCTCACCAGCATCACCGCCGGAGATGTAGTCGTAGTCCGCCATGCCACCAATGTGGCCGAGTATGGAATTAATACTGACTGGCACTCCATAGTCCAACAGCTCTGGAAGATGCTTACGTATATCGTCATCAAGATTGATCTTGCCCTCATCTGCCAATAGCAGCACCGAGAAGGCAGTAAACTGCTTCGATACTGAACCGATGCGATGCAGATGACTGCCATCAAGAGGCACACCTAATTCCAGATTAGCCAGCCCGTATCCGGCTTGATGAATGAGTTGGCCTGCAGCGACAACGCCGACGCTGCAGCCCGGATCCACGTCCCTGTCGATGTCAGCGAAAATAGCGTCGACGCGATTATTGAAGTCATCGGCCTGCGTACCGCAAGCGAAAAAGATCAGCAGTACAGACAGAAAGCTTCGAAGTGTCATTACAAATTTCTCTGATGGAAGTTAGTCTTGGCATGATAGAAAGCATGCATAGTTTACTAATTGACTTGCAACGCTCACGGCTATTGCGCCCGAATGCTGTTTGCGCATCTAACAGTCAGACAGCTAAAGCCAATTAAAATTACAAAATTACTTAACTCCAAGTCGGAGGGAATACAGCTCTAGCGCTTCACCTTCCGGGTTACTTAATGTTTTGCTGAATGAAAAACTCAACTTTTCCAATAAGGTGATTGACTGTGCATTTTCCGCCACGGTAATAGCCCACAACTCCGGCAGCTGCAGCACCGAGTCGGCGTACTCTATCACCGACAGGGCAGCCTCTCGAGCAAACCCTTTGCCCCAAGCCCGCTCGAGAAAGCCGAACCCAAGGTCGACCTGTTCGAGATAAGGGCGCTTGACTAAACCACAGATGCCGATTGGCAGCTGACTGGATTTTTCAGCAACTAGCCAGAACCCCATACCCTCTTCATAGGCTGGGAAGATTCGTTCCTCCAAGTAGTCGAGCGCGGCGGGTGCCGAGTTTACATCGTGCTGTCTGATAAATTTCCGCCAGGCCGGCTCATTGAGTAGTTCCAGCATGAAGGACGCATCAGCAGGCGTGGCCTGACGGATCAGCAGTCTGGGCGTATCTTTGGCGACGATAATGTTTACTCCTTCTAGGATGAGGAATTCATGGCCAGGTCCACAGCAGACACGGCCATCGCCCAATTCATCCTAACTTCCCTGAGTGGGGAAATTCACCACTTTAGAGGCTTTTCAACCGGGCATTAGTCACTTCGAGATTCTCTAACTGTCTGTTTTTAATGAATATAATAAGTTGGCACGGTTCTCGCATTTACTTTAACCATAAAGCTACAACTTAGCGAATTTAGCACGAAAAACGCAATACCGCGTTTGCGGAGAACATTATGAAAACCCTTGGCAACCTGGTTGTAATCTTTTTGGTCATTATTGGCATGCTGGCCCTTATTCCCCTCGCCGCGATGGGCGTCAGCATCGTTTTCAGTATTTTTTGTCTTGCCGTCTGGTTTCTGCCTTTCTGGATTATTGCTACCTCGGACGAAACCACAGGTTTTGAAAAGATTGCCTGGTTACTGGCGATGTTCTGCCTGAGCTGGTTTGCCTGGGTATTCTATTTCTTTTTGGCGCCTATCAAACCCAGGCGTCGACATTCCCAGTATTCACGACACTCACACTATCGAAACGACTACGACTACTAGTTCCCTCTGTGTGTAGGCGAATAGCAGTCTTCAGGCCCACGATCTGAAAGTTTTCGCCTACCTCTTTTTATGGGTACATTCCAAGCGCATCAGTTATCATACTTCGCCGCTGTTTGCCCTTGTGAAGAGAAGTGTTAATGCCAATTATCGAAGTCACCGATCTTCAAAAGCAGTATCCACTGCCTGAGAACAAGTCCGAAAAATTCTATGCCGTTAACGGCGTGTCCCTTGCAATCGCACAGGGAGAAATATTCGGCATCCTGGGGCCCAATGGCGCGGGCAAAACTACCACCCTGGAGATGCTGGAGGGCCTCAATGGCATAGACGGCGGGATCGCAACAATCGACGGCTTCAGTGTCAACGAGAATCCCTACAAAGTTAAACAGGTTATCGGTGTTCAGCTGCAGGCCAATGAATACTTTGACAATATAAATTTGGAAGAATTGCTGTCGCTGTTTGCGGCGCTTTATAACAGCACCATTGACCCTATGACGCTGCTTGCCAAAGTGCAGCTTGAGGAAAAGGCCAGAGCCAAGCCTGCCTCCCTCTCTGGCGGTCAGAAACAACGCTTTTCCATAGCCTGTGCGTTAGTCAACGATCCTAAAGTATTGTTCCTTGATGAACCCACCACTGGGCTGGATCCACAGGCAAAGCGCAACTTGTGGGAGCTGATACAGGATTTGAATGCGTCAGGTATGACTATTGTCCTAACGACGCACAACATGGAAGAAGCGGAACAGCTGTGCAATCGCATCGCCATCATGGATCACGGCAAGATCATTGCTGAAGGTACGCCTCAGGAATTGATTCTGGAACATGCCCCGGAACCTCCCGAGGCGCCACTGCATGGCGACCTCGAGGATGTTTTTCTGGTGCTCACCGGCCATGGACTCAGGGAATAGGGGCAGCAAATGATTCTGACCGCGCAGCAACGCCACCTGACCACCGTGTTCCTGAAAATTTTCCTGCGTGATCGCCGCTCGATTTTTTTCAGCCTGTTTTTCCCGGTAATTTTCATGACGGTGTTCAGCCTCTCTAGCAGCAGAGAGCAGGAAGCAATAAGCATCGGCATCGTAAATGACAGCAGCAATGCCACGGCAGCAAACTTCGTGCAACTGCTAACAGAATCTCCGCTATTCGACGTCACTGTTGGAGAGGCAGAATTGCTGCGCGCAGAGCTGGTGGCAGGCGACCAGACGATGGTGCTGGAATTGCCAGCAGACTTTGGTGACCTTGCAAGTGGCAGTACGGCGGAGATCAACGTGGTTGTGGATGCAGCGCAGGTAGCCCAGCTTGGCCTGATCATGCCGGTGCTGGATCAAACCCTGCTCTCGATCGAGCGTGAGTTTCGCGGCATCGAACCCATGTTTGCCATTGTCATTGAAGACGTACAGGCACGCTCGCAGCGTTATATTGATTTCTTGCTTCCAGGATTGATGGCATTAACCCTGATGAATCTGTCTATTGCAGGCAGCGGTTTTAACATCGTCGAATACCGCCGCAAGGGCATTCTCAAGCGACTGTTCGTCACGCCCATTGAGCCTGGAGACTTTATCGCTTCAATCGCAATGGCACGTATGCTTATTGTGTTAGTGCAAGTCTCCGTTCTCATACTGTTTGCCGTTCTCTTGCTGGATATCCGCATTATCGGCAGCTTCCTGGCGTTCTATTTCGTCATCATGTTGGGAACCGTCGTTTTTCTCTGTCAGGGTTTCAGCCTGGGCAGCCTGGCCAAGACCCAGGAGTCAATTGGCGCGCTTGGCAATATTGTCATCATGCCCCAGATCTTTCTCTCCGGAATTTTTTATCCAATCGATTCCATGCCCGAATGGATTCAGCCCGTAGCCCAACTACTACCCCTCTCCTTTGTCTCTACCGGGATGCGGGAAATCGCCAACGCCGGTGCCACTCTCATGGCGATAGCACCCAGCCTGCTTGGTATCGGCGTGTGGTTTGTTATTAGCTTTTTGGCCGCGACCAAGCTGTTTGTCTGGAAAGAAGTCGCGAATTAGCAACAGATTGCCGCGCTGCGGTGACATTTTCCAAGTCTTTGTACTATAGTCGGGCACTGTTTGATCTGACTTATAGAATCCTGGCTGTATCGGCAACCAAGACCGATGCCAGGTCCAGATTGAGCGCATTTCCCTGTAGGAGTTGGAGATAAAAAAATGAAGAAAATACTAGTCCTGATTTCTGCCCTGTGCGTTACCGCGTCGGGCCTGCTGTTTGTTGCTTCAGCACAGAATGACATGACCCCGGAAGAACGTGCAGCGATGGCCGTCGATCAGCGTAAAGCGTTGTTCAAGACCCTGAGATTTAACCTGATCCCAATCGCCGGTATGGCGCAGGGTGCCCCTTTTGATGCCGCGGTAGCAGAGCGCAATGCCCGCCGAGTTGCAGCCATCGCCAGCATGATCCCTGAAGTACTGGCGCAGGACACCCGCGACTTCGACGTGGAGACTACTGCCCTGGACAGCATCTGGGAAAACATGGATGACTTTGCTGCCAAAGCCCAGGCTCTGGAAGACAATGCCAACGCTTTTGCCGATGCAGCCTCCGGCGGCGACTTCGCCACGGCCATGGGTGCATTCCGCGCCTTCGGTGGATCTTGCGGTAACTGCCACGACACCTATCGGGTTGATACAGATTAGCCACTACTCATTGCTGAGAAAATCAAAAGGGCAGCTTCGCTGCCCTTTTTTATTGCTTTTTAAATCAATCATTCAACAGCTTGTAAATGTCTATACGGCTATTTTTACCAGTGAGTCTCTAAATGCCTGGCGTGAACAGCTCACGATTCCCGAATCATGGATTCGATTTCAGCGCCGATGTCCAACTTCGGCATGGGTTGGAATAGTCCCGGGAACTCGCGATGGGCACCGAATGTTGGCCCAACAAGGCTCTGAGAACCGCTTGTATTCAGCGGAGCACCTTCCGTAGCGCCGCCACTGACCATTGCTGCTTCCTCTTCCGTGAGTTCGCGCCTCGCAATCTCCTATAGTCAAAATTGTTTGCCTGACTCAGAGTAGGCACCTTCTTAAGAATGACAAAATTTTCGGCGAAAAAAGAATAGAACTCCCACAGCACTCCGCGCCTTGAGGTGAAACATGGCCGCTCCTGGTTGTGGGTTGTGGGTTGTGGGTTGTGGCACTGCCAGAGGTATTCGAAGCAGCCAGGAATGGCTAAACTGAGCCCATGCGCGCCATAGTCCAGCACAAATACGGCCCCCCGGAACAATTAAGTCTGCGGGAAATCGATACCCCCAGCCCAAAAGCTGGCGAGGTATTGGTGAAGATTCATGCGGCTGGGGTAAATGACTGGGATCTGGGCTTGCTATACGGCAAGCCGATTTTCATGCGCTTTTTTATCGGTCTGTTCCGGCCGAAGATTGCAATCATTGGCTGTGAAATCGCCGGCGTCGTAGAGCAGATCGGCAGCGAAGTTACACGGTTCAAACCCGGCGACAAAGTCTACGGCGATCTCAGCGACAGCCGCTTTGGTGGCTATGCTGAGTTTGTAAGCGTGAGACATGACGCGCTTGCCCACATGCCAAGTAATCTTTCTTTCGCCCAGGCGGTTGCAATTCCCCATGCTGGCTTGCTGGCCCTGCAGGGTCTCAGAGACATCGCAGAACTTTCCCAGGGGCAATCTGTCTTGATTAACGGTGCAGGCGGCGGCGTAGGGACGCTGGGTCTACAGTACGCCAAGCTGTTCAAGGCGCGGGTTGCTGGGGTAGATAGCGAGAGAAAACAGGAATATATGCACCTGCTCAGTTTTGACAAGGTAATTGATTACGAGCAAGAAGACTATACGGAAAGCGGTATTCAATACGACATCATCCTGGATAACAAATCCACGCACTCGCCTCTCAAGGTCATTAAGGCGCTTAAGCCTGGAGGCATCTACCTGAGTATTGGCGGTGATAGTTGGCGCGTTACACAGTATGTCCTGCTCAAGAAATGGATTTTTAAGCGCTACAACAAACGCGTTGCCGTACTGGGGTTAAAGCCAAACAAAGGCCTGGGTGAGCTTACCGGCCTGGTGGAGTCCGGCAAATTGATACCGGCAGTGGACAAACGCTATAGTCTTGAGGAAGTGCCACAGGCGATTCGGCGTTTCGAAGAAGCAAAGCACTGCGGCAAGATTGTCGTGTTAGTTGCACCTAATCGCCGGCGTGATGACGAGTAAAGAATGCCGCCATGGCATCGCGGTCTTCATCCGTCAGGTTGCTGGTGTTGAACTCGATAACTTCATTCATATCGCCACCGACGAACTCACCTTCTGGCTTCATGCCCAGAATCAGAAACAAATCAAAATTGGCAAAGCTCCATTCTTCGAGCGCCTCACTATCAATCGCCTCGACCACCTCTTCTCCCAGTTCGGCACCAGCGAATTCACGACTCCAGTCTGGAATGCCCAGGCCATTTCTAGGCGTGTGACACTCGCCGCAATGAGCAAGATTTCTGGCGAGATAGGCGCCACGAGCGATTAAGTCATCCTCGAATACTTCCGGCTCTGGCTGGGAGAAATCAGCCAGCAAGTTCCAGCCAGCGACCAGCGGGCGCTGCAGCCAGGGTACCAGTTCTGGTTCAGGCTCCTGATAGCGGACTGGGTTCAGCGACATGATATAAGCCGCCATGTCGAGTACGTCCTCATCGGTCAAACCCGCGTAGGCGCGATAGGGAAAGGCTGGGTAGTAGAAGCTGCCATCTGGCGCGCGGCCATGTTTTAGCGCAGCGAGAAAGTCTGCGCCACTCCAGTTACCTATCCCGGTTTCCACATCAGGCGTTATGTTTGGCGCATAAAAAGTCCCGAAATCAGATTCCAAAGCATAGCCACCGCTGGGCACACTCTCATCGTCGTCGCCTTTATGGCAACTGATGCAGCCACCAGCGATAAACAGATATTCCCCTCTGGCGATAGCCTCAACATCAGTGGGAACAACGGCGCCAGCATCAACCGGTGGTGCTGAAAACAGCCACAGGCTGACACCAAGGCCAACCGCGGCGAGTCCACCAAACAGGACAGTGATCTTTTTCATAGACTGATTCCGACTAGACTAATTCGGTAAGCTGATCTTTACTGAAGGTCTTGATTTTGTCCGTTTCCCCGGTGCGAATCAATTTTGGCCAATCCGGATTTGCCAGCAGGGCACGGCCAACCGCGATCAGGTCAAACTCATCGGCCTCCATCCGCGTGATGAGCTCATCGATGCCAGCTACCTCGGCAGTACCTTCCCGATAGGTGGCAATGAACTCTTCGGTGAGACCCACACTGCCCACACTGATGATTGGCTTGCCGGTAAGCTTCTTTACCCAGCCTGCCAGATTGAGGTCAGAGCCTTCAAACTCCGGATCCCAGAAACGCCTGTTACTGCAGTGGAATAAATCTACACCCGCAGCCGACAGAGGCGTCACAAACTGCTCTAGCTCTTCCGGGCTCTGTGCTAGCCTGGCGTCATAGTCCTGCTGCTTCCATTGCGAAAAACGCAGTATGATTGGAAAGTCTTCACCGATCGCAGCGCGGATTGACTCAATAATTGCAACCGCAAATCGCGTGCGCTTCACCAGTGAGCCACCGTACTCATCATCTCTGACATTGGTGCCTTCCCAGAAGAAATTGTCGATCAAATATCCATGGGCACCGTGCAGCTCCAGAGCATCAAAGCCCAATGCCTTCGCGTTCACCGCAGCCTGGGTATAGGCGGCAATCAGATCATCAATTTCTGCTGTTGATAAGGGCTCTAATACTTTCTTTTCCGGGCGCAGATAGCCCGAAGGAGAAACCGTTTGAAAATCCGGATAGGGTCCTTCGCCAGGTTTGCGAATCACACCCACATGCCACAGCTGGGGCGCGATCTTGCCACCGGCAGCGTGGACATCTTCCACTACTTTGGCCCATCCCTCCAAAGCCTCATCATGAAAGCGAGGAATCTGCACATGGGATGACGCGGCTTTGTGGGGGACCGTGGTGCCCTCGGTAATAATCAATCCCACTTCACCTTCAGCGCGACGCCGGTAGTAATCACACACACTGTCATCCGGAATACCGCCAGGGGAAAACTGGCGGGTCATAGGCGCCATCACAATGCGGTTGGGTAATTCGAGCTTGGGATGAATAAAGGGCCTGAAGAGGGTATCCGTGTTCATTGTTGAATCCATTACTAAAGAAAATTGAGGGCCAGATTGAGTTCGAAAGTGAGAGCGAAACTCAAAGTCGAGGGGGAGTCTACTTAGAGTCAATGACTCTTGTCGAACTGAGATCCTGCAATTTTCCACTGGCGATTGGTTTGCGGTGCAAAAACGTCTGAGAAGTAGCAAGGCAGCGGTGCCCTATGTAAGCACAAGCGACTCTGCAAACCGTTGGAAAAACCCGTTCACAAACCTATGACAGGCCACCAGCAACTATCCTTGCTTGTCCTTTCAAGAACAGACATGGGTTACACTGCAACGACGCTGAATAACAGGATAGTCAATTGCTGGAGTTTGAACATCTTGTTCAGGTCAATGACCTGAATGACGCTAACCTTACGCCTATTAGCCGCGAAGCGCTCTGGCAAGGTCTTGAGCTTAGAGCGCGCAATCCACAGAAATTCAATCGCAGCCTGGAATGCATTGTCAAGCCGCTTGGCCATAATGAATTCCTGCGCACTATCAAAGTTGGCAATAGCCGATTCTGCGAGCATGTGGTGCTTTATCCAGAACAGAAAATTCACACCAGCACTATCGCAGAAATTGATCAGATTACGGCGCAGAGCGTGACCTGCATCGAAGAGCCAGAAAGCGGGTTTCTATTTGTACGTTTCAGCTACAAACGCGAACTGGAAGAATCAAATCAAGAGGTAGACGTGGGCGAACACCTGAAGTCCGCTTACGTGCAGGTTGATCGAGATGCCATTGCCATGATTCGCATACTGGCGGAAAGTAAGTTGTTCGACCAAGCCAGCAACTAAAAAGCCAGGTGTTAACCTGGCTTTTTAACACTCGGTGCGATTCCTATTGCCTCACACAACGACATAGTAATTATTCACCCGTCGATACGTGACATTGTTAAACCGGTAATGGGTGCGCCCACTTATGCGTACAGTGGAATACCCTCTCGGCAAGGTCGTGATTCTGACTCCAGCAACTGGTTTTACCACCGTATATCGGCCCGCATTTCTGACGTGATAAACGCCATCATGGACAAAATAAGTGCGGCCAGCATGGACTACTCGGGCACGGTTGGCTGGAATCGTATCAAACGTCGCACCGACTAGCGCGCGCGCAACCGCCGTGCGAACGGGCGCTGGCTTCACAACCACCTGCTTCTCCACCACCACGCGAGTCGCATGAGCATGCGGCCAAAAACGCGGATGGGCTTCGGCTGAGCTAATTCCAAGACTCAGCATCATGGCTGCGGTAGCTGCGGTGGCTGTGAGGATAAACAATTTCATTTTCAGTCTCCTTTAGCTGAACCAGATGGCTCAATTACTTTTCAAACGCTTCATGCCGGCTTGCTTAATAAAACGCGGCAAGCCTGAAGCGGTTGACAGAGACAGGTCTTCAAACGAACAAAAAGTGTGAGCTAATCGGCAATTTCAGCGAGCGCTGATAGCGATGCGAAAACCGATGGCGATGTTGCGCACGCCGGGATCGACTCCGCCGCGTACTGCAGCGCGAATATTGGCAAGACCATCTGCAAAGGAACCGCCGCGCATAATCCAGATGGCATCCTCTGACAGATTCTCCATGTCGTCTTCATCGGAAAAGGGATAGGGCTGCATGGGGCTTGCGGTCATTTCCCAGACATTACCGGACATATCAGACAGACCCCAGGCACAGACCCGGCAATTCAAGGCGTTGACAGCCCGTGGGCGAGAACCGTTGAAATTGGCCACCTCCTCCGCCGCCACATTGCGCCAGGGAAATACCTGACCCTCAGTACCGCGAGCAGCTTTTTCCCACTCCGCCTCAGAAGGCAAGGTGACACGCCCTCCGGCTTCTAGGAAGCTTTTTAGCTCAGTCGGGGTATCTAGCGATTCTCGCAGTTGCGCGTCCAGCCAACGCGTATAGGCCAGAGCCTCAGGCCATGTAATGTAAGTCACTGGCAAATCAGCTGGGCCAGTGAGCGGCACTTCGCCAGCCTCTTCTCCGATCGCATTCAGATAAGCTGCAAACTGAGCCACACTGGTTTCATAGCGAGAGATGTAGTATCTGGGCAGGTCCACGCGACCTTGTCTACGCGTATTCGACCAGCGCTCATTCTGGTAAGCCATGCGGTCAAGCGCAGGGTTGCTGCCCATGGTGAAACTACCGGCTGGAATCTCAACAAATCCCAGTAAGGGATCGTCCGCTAGGTACCACTGCTCCGGAAGAAACCCTGGCAAGGTGCCGGGCAATGGAATCGCGGCTAATTGTTCAGTTTGGGGTTTTCGCAGAACCTGCTGCTGATAGAGGAATGTTGCAACAACCACTATGACAACGCTCATCACGCTGAATCCAATTGTGCGGCTTGGCACTTTGGGTTCAGCGGTCTGTTGGTCATCATTCATATATTGGCCCTGGTGTTATTACAGGCAAAGGCCCAGTCATGTTCACAAGCGCGAGCATACAGCTCGTCCTCTGACCAATCGAGCAGGTTGCGACTGCCCTCGCGCAACAATAGTCGCAAATCCAGAGAACGAGGGCCGGCACGGGCGATGCGGTCCTCTGCAAGCAAGTTAGTGCAGCCAGCCTGAAATTTCAGCTCACAGGACTGGGAAAAATATCTAATCGCCATAGCTTCATCTTTCTCGACGATAACTCCTTCCCGGTACACCGCGCCCAATTCATTGCAGGCCCATCCCGCGTTGTCTGCGCAGTAAGTGGTTTGCAACTGCACCAGACGTTCACAGCTGTTTGCCTTGCCAACAGCACAGGCTTGCTCCCAGAAAGGAAGGCTGTCTCCCGTGTGCCTGCCGTCAGTCTTACCCTGCATACTCATCAAGGCAAAGACCACCACCCAAAGACTCATATGGGCAAGGTTTGCGCGCCCGCCGAACCAGGAGTCGTTCCATAAATTGAGTACAGCCTTGGAGTCGATTGAGCGCACCATCCGATCTATGGCGATGACGCTAAGGTTGAGAAGAGGCACACACAAAAGTTTGTCGTAGAAAGTAGGCGCGCCGAATGCGGCGAGTACGGTGTACAGCGCAAACACACCAATGCCGTAAAGCATGCCAAAAAACATCTTGCCCAGCGGCGTACGCGGCGACGTGGATGGATCAGTGACCAGCAGATGCAGTCCAAGAAACACTGCAGCCGGAATATCAGAGTCAATGAAATAAGGCACACCAGCGGTAGCAGAATACAGCGCGCTGAGTCCAAACAGTGTAATCGCGGCCATACCAGCGACCAGGGTAATGGAGAAGAAATACATCACCACGAGGCCGATCAGAAACAGGAAGGTATAGATATTCGGCGCCAGGGTGAGGGTCGAGGCGATTTCCTGGCCCCAGGTCAGGCTGGTTGTGTTGGTGACAATCAGCAGCAGCGAAAAAATACCCAGCGCGAAGGCTGAGGGGTTAAAGATATGCACGTTGCGCCCTTCACGGTTCCAGCGCACATACTCTTTACCCATAAAGCCGACGGCGATCATCATGAACTGCAGATAGAACCAATCATCCCGGAACCACAGGAACAGATTGGTGCTAAAAATGATCGGAATAGGGCCAAAACCAAGGGTGTAGTCGCGCTTTCGCGACCAGGACAGCAGGATGTCGAAGCCAAAGGCAAACAGCACCTGCGCCGCCAGCAGCAGCATATGTTCGTAAACCGGGCTCCAGTGATACCCCCAGTACAGGTAAACGCTGAACTGGATGAACATCTGGATATAGTGTTGCGGGCGCAACACTATATTAAAGCCGTAAGACTCCCCGTTCTGTCGCACCATCAGGGCCTGATACACCTGCCAAATCGCGAGGGCCGCGGCAGCGCCAAAGAATGACAGCGTTAGCGCCTCATTGCCCTGTACTCGCGGCGTGAATGCCAGTAGCAACAAGCCCGCTGTCAGGCACGCCGGAAACTTGAAATTACCCAGGCTCGCACCCCGCTCCGGACTGCCTGATTGCCGGGACGGCTGCTTGTGTTTGCTCTGTGCGAGAGTGGCCATACTGCTCCTCACTATCCACCGAAAAAGACGCCCCGAAGCATAAACCAGCTATAGGGCCAATTCAATTTGACCGCAGCACCGGTGAATTGGCCACAATATCCTTGAAAAACAGCAGGAACAGGCGTAGCTTCTACAGGTTCGCGGTGCAGTATACCGCCTTTTTATAACAAGATTTGGAGGTTGATATGCACAACCTGAGCCCTACCAAACTCTCACTCGCCTTGGTCAGCTTTTGCCTTGCTGCAACAGCTCTTGTGCAGGGGGTTTCTGCCCAGGAAAGCGATTTTCCACGCAACGAATTCGGTCAACCAGATTTCCAGGGTTTTTACACTTTCCGCACCATCACGCCCCTGCAGCGCCCGCGGGAACTGGAACACATGGAAGTTCTCACACCAGAACAGGCTAAAGAATGGGAAGCCTACGAGAATCGCCGTCAGAACCGCGATCTCATCATCGATTCAGTCGGAGGTGCCGGCTATCCGCCAGGGGTAATCTCCTATAACGAATTCTGGTATGAACGGGGCAGTGAAACCATCGCCGATCGGCGCACATCCCTGATCTACGATCCACCCAATGGCCGCGTGCCACCTTTGAACGATGCAGGACGCGAGCGCCGCGCAGCTTACCAGCAAATGGTGTTCGAAAGCGCTGGTCCAGAAGGACGCACCACGGTCGACCGCTGTATCACCGGGTTTGTTGGTGGGCCACCCATGATTCCAGGCTCGTACAACAACAATATGCAGTTGGTACAAACCGCCAATCACGTGATGATCCTGAATGAGATGGTTCACACTGCCCGAATCATTCCCTATGCCGATGAATTCGACATCAAACAGGGCAAATGGGAAGGCAACTCTATCGCGCGCTGGGAAGATGACACCCTGGTCATTGAAACCAAGGGCTGGCACCACAGTTACAACCTGCGCGGCATGTCCGACGAGGCCCATGTTATCGAGCGCTTCTCCCGCGCTGATGACAATAGCTTGACCTACGACTTCACCGTGACAGACCCCAAGTCCTGGGACGAAGCCTGGTCGGCACGAGTACCTTTGCGGGCTTCAGCCGATCCTGTCTATGAGTATGCCTGTCACGAAGGCAATCACGGCTTAATGGGAATTCTCGCCGGCTGGCGTCGCTATGAAGTCATGGGCTTTAATGGCGACGGCTCGCCCAAGTCAGAAACCGGTATCGTGCCAACCGCTGAAAACTAAGCAACAGCCGCTTCAGCAGCGAGGCAAGAAAAGGTTCTCAAAGAGCCCCCAACAACAAGGCCAGCTCCACCAGAGCTGGCCTTTTTTCTGGATTGAGAATGATCTGGCAGCCAATCGCCCGGGTATCTGAATTCAGTCGCCTCGAGTTTTTGATTAGAATGTCTCCCACTATGACCCTAAACAATCCCAGTGCGTTATTCGGCGTTTTCATGCTCGTCTTGCTATCAACGGCTACAGCGCGCGCCGAAGTGCATTCCGTATTTGTCCAGTCGCGGATGGATTACAACGCAATCCTGATAACCGAGGTAGATGTCCTGTTCGTCTACAATGATGCAGTGCTCGATGGCTTTCCCGCCACCAAGACTGAATGGTATTCCAACAAGAGAGGTTTTCTCGAGAGTGCAGGAGACCACGTTGACCTGGTGAGCATCTTTGTCCCTCAAGGCTTTGATTCGGAAATGGCGAGCCTGCCGCAGCGCCGGGCTGATGCGATCAAGATTTTTGTGTTTGGCCAACACGATGGCTCCACGCGCGCGCCCATAGACATTACCGACTTTGAAAACGTGCTGGTGGAAATCGATCAGTTCGGAATTCTGGTATCAGAGCGCAATTAGGATCACGCGCTTACGCCATACTGGCAGCTCGCCTGCGCTGGCTACTTGCAAACAAACAGGCCCAACGCATGCAAAATGGGTTAAGTGGCACCCTGTACCTGGCGGCAAGCGCCCTGCTAGCTTCTTCCAACCGAGCCTGAAGCGGGTCACTGTGTCCCAGACCTTGGGCTTTGAAGGGCATCAGCAAATATGACAATCTGTAACATTGAGAATAAGCCACAGTGCCTGATTGAACTGGCTTAGGCGCTGGTTTATTCTTGGATTTCCCTTTCCATTAATAGAACAAAAACGAGAGGACTCCCCATGTCCAACCACACGCGATTCAAGACTGCCTGTCTGGCTCTGCTGGCATTGCCAGCTCTGGCCTTTGCACAGGCTGACATGCCCCCGGTAAACGATTTACCCAACCCTTACATCACCCAGTCTGGCTTCTTCAAGATGCCTGCCGGTCGTGAGTGGGGTTCCTCCAGCACCGTTGACGTACATCCTGATGGAGAGAGCATCTGGGTTGCGGAGCGCTGCGGTGGCAACATCAATGCCTGCGTAAACAGCCCCGATACCAATATGATCATGTTGTTCGATAAGGACGGCAACATGGTTCGCAGCTTTGGTGCAGGCTATATCACCTGGCCTCACGGCATTGAAGTGGATCACGATGGTAACGTCTGGATCGCCGATGCTCGCGGTACCGACGCCATCGACGACTATGATGGTGAACCCTACGGCCACCAGGTACATAAATTCAGCCCTACTGGCGCCCACCTGATGTCTATTGGCGTTAAGGGCGGCGGCAGCAATGGTGAATGCTGCTACACGCCTAACGACGTGCTGGTGGCGCCCGATGGTTCAATCTTTATTGGTGAAGGCCACTCCAGCGCCGAAGGAACGCCAAACGCCATGTACAAGTACGACTCTGACGGCAACCTGCTGATGAAGTGGGGTGAGTGGGGCATGGAGCCGGGTAATTTCCGCCAGCCACACGCGCTGGCCATGGACTCAAAAGGGCGTCTGTTCGTCTCTGACCGCGGCAACGACCGCATTCAGATCTTCGACCAGGAAGGTAACCTGATCGATGTCTGGCACCAGTTCAGCCGTAATAGCGGCATCTTCATTGACGACAATGATGTGCTCTATGCTGCTGACTCGGAATCCGGTTCGGTTAACCCTGCTCACGGCGCCTGGACTCGCGGTATTCGCGTCGGCAGCGCTGCTACCGGTGAGGTGGAATTCCTGATTCCAGACCCGCAGCCTGACTGTCGCGGCACCTGTACTGCTGAAGGCGTAGTGGCCGACAGCCACGGCAACATCTTTGGTGCCGAAGTTGGCCCTGTAGGCGGCATCAAGCGATACGTACGACCCGTCAAGTAGCGCTGTAGTATTCGAAAAAGCCCACCTCTTGGTGGGCTTTTTTTGCTGCTGCTGAGTGATAGTCGCAGTTAAACCGTTGCGATGATCTCGTTCAGGGTAGCGCTTGGGCGCATTGCAGCAGCAGCCTTGTCGGGATCCGGCTTGTAGTAACCTCCCACATCCATGGGGACGCCCTGTACAGAGTTCAGCTCCTCCATAATCTTGGCTTCATTGGCCGCCATGGCTTCCGCCACTGAACTGAAATGCTGTGCCAATTCCGTATCCTCGGTTTGCTGAGCCAGGGCTTCGGCCCAATACATCGCCAGATAGAAGTGGCTGCCGCGATTATCAAGCTCGTTGACCTTACGTGAGGGCGACTTGTTTTCATCCAGAAACTTACCGGTCGCCTGATCCAGCGCATGAGCAAGTACCTTGGCGCGGGGGTTGTCTGTGACATGAGCCAAATGTTCCAGTGACGCTGCCAGAGCCAGGAACTCGCCCAATGAATCCCAGCGCAGATGGTTCTCTTTCTCGAACTGCTGAACATGCTTGGGTGCAGAGCCACCGGCGCCTGTTTCAAACAGACCACCACCGTTCATCAATGGCACGATAGATAACATCTTCGCACTGGTGCCCAATTCAAGAATTGGGAACAAGTCGGTCAAGTAGTCACGCAGCACGTTGCCGGTGGCAGAAATAGTATCTTTGCCTTGCTTGATTCTATCCAGCGAGAAACGGGTAGCGGCGTTTGGCGCCATGATATGGATTTCCAGACCATCGATATCATGATTCGGCAACAAGGTATTTACTTTCTTGATGAGCTCAGCATCGTGAGCACGCTCTTCGTTGAGCCAGAACACTACCGGTGTGTTGCTTAGGCGAGATCTGCTAACGGCCAGCTTCACCCAGTCCTGGATCGGAGCATCTTTGACCTGGCACATACGCCAGATATCGCCCTCTGCTACCGAATGTTCAAGCAAGGTATTGCCGTCACTATCAACAACAGCGATCTTGCCATCGGCTGCGATCTCAAAAGTCTTGTCGTGGGACCCATATTCCTCCGCCTTTTGCGCCATCAGGCCAACATTTGGCACGCTACCCATGGTTGACGGGTCGAAGGCACCGTTGCTCCTGCAAAAGTCGATAACTTCCTGATACACGCCTGCGTAGCTGCGGTCAGGAATAATTGCCTTCATATCATGCAGCTCACCATCGGGGCCCCACATCTTGCCGGAAGTGCGCAGCGCCGCCGGCATTGAAGCATCAATGATAATGTCGCTGGGTACGTGCAGATTGGTGATGCCACGATCGGAATCTACCATGGCCATGGCCGGACGCGACTCATAAACTGCATTCAAATCCGCTTCGATGGCGACGCGCTCAGATTCCGGCAGAGATTGAATCTTGGCGTAAACATCGCCCACGCCGTTGTTTGCATCAACGCCCAATTTATCGAACGTATCAGCGTACTTAGCAAACACATCCTTGTAATAAACCGTCACAGCATGACCAAAGATGATTGGATCAGACACCTTCATCATGGTGGCCTTCATGTGCAGCGACATCAATACGCCCTGCGCCTTGGAATCTTCAATCTGTTCTTCCAGGAATGTGCGCAACGCTGTGCTGCTCATGCACGCCGCATCAATTACCTCACCAGCTTGAAGCGCGATGCCCTCTTTCAGAATAGAAACATTGCCAGCGCCATTGGTATGTTGAATGCTGACTGAAGTATCTGCAGCTACGGTAGTGGATTGTTCGCTACCGAAAAAATCACCCTGTGACATGCTGGCAACATGGGAGCGAGAATCCGCGGACCAGGCACCCATTGAATGGGGGTTCTTCTTCGCGTAATTCTTCACAGAGGTCGGTGCTCGGCGATCCGAGTTGCCTTCGCGCAATACGGGATTAACCGCGCTACCTTTCACGCTGTCATAGCGAGTCTTGATGTCCTTTTCTTCGTCGTTAGCAGGCTCCTCAGGGTAATCAGGCAGAGCATATCCCTTATCCTGAAGTTCCTTAATGACCGCTTTCATCTGGGGAATAGATGCCGAGATGTTAGGAAGCTTGATAATATTGGCCATTGGATCTTGTGTCAGCGCTCCCAACTCCGACAACGCGTCCGGCTGCTGATGCTTTGCACTCAGATAGTCAGAAAAATTAGCAATGACGCGACCAGATAGAGAAATATCCCGCATCTCCACATCCACGTCTGAGGCTCTGGTGAACGCCTCGATAATCGGCAAAAATGAATAAGTCGCCAAGGCTGGAGCTTCATCAGTTTCCGTATAAATAATGGTGGATTTTTTATCTGACATCATGTTTCCTTATCTGCGTTTAGTCGGCCCAAAACTGGATCAAAAAAAGGGCGCGTATTATAGCAGTCAAGCCATGGCCCGACTATAGCGCCAAAACAGGTAAAACCCCGGAAAACCAGCACTGAAACATACTCAATAGCACAATCACCGAATCCTCAAAGAGAGCCCCATGACCATTGCCACTGCACTGCCCGATTTTGTCCTGCGTACCGCCTCTATTAATGATTGCCAGCAAATCCTGGATTTCATCAAGGAGCTCGCTGAGTATGAAAAGCTATCCCATGAGGTAGTTGCCACGGTCGCTACGCTGGAAGAAACCCTGTTTGGCGAAGTGTCCTACGCTCAGGCTGTGCTGGGCGAATATCAGGGTAAGGCAGTTGGCTATGCCCTGTTTTTCCATAACTTCTCCACCTTCACCGGCCGGCCCGGCATTTACCTGGAAGATCTCTACGTCCAACCTGAGATGCGCGGAAAAGGATTTGGCAAATGCCTGCTGTCCTACCTGGCCAAGCTCGCCGTTGAGAAGAGGTGCACACGGGTAGAATGGTCAGTACTGGATTGGAATGAGCCTTCCATTCAGTTTTATCGCTCTATCGGCGCGGCGCCTATGGATGAATGGACGGTACAGCGCCTCGATGGCGATGAACTGACTAAATTCGCCAATGAGTTTGTTAGCTAGCACGGGGTTAGTCCCAGCGATCAACCAGGCGAGAGGGATAACGCTAGGAAGGCACAATGGCTAAAGCTTTTCTGCGCACAACCGAACTTCAGAGTGAGCGTGGAATCGGCACCTTGCCGGTATCGACTTCAAGTCTAATTAGCCCACCGCTCACTGCGACAGCTCACATGAAACCCAAAAAAAATAGAGGGAAAAACGTTGTCTAGAATCGTATATCTCAACGGAAAATACTTGCCAGCTGAAGAGGCGAAGGTTTCTATTTTCGATCGTGGCTATATTTTTGGAGATGGGGTTTACGAAGTCGTGCCCGTCTTCGAGGCAGCTGTTGTAGACAAGCAGTATTTTCTGGAACGATTGGATCGTAGTCTGAATGAGATTCAGATCGATTGGCCATGTAGCAAAGAAGAATATCTTCAGGTAATGAGCGAACTGGTAAAGCGCAACAATTTGCGTGAAGGTGTTGTGTATTCGCAAGTGACTCGCGGCGTGGCGGAACGCGATTTCCCTTTTCCCGAAAATACGGCGCCAGCATTTATGGCATTTTCAACTGAAATGAACTTGTTGAATAGCCCGGCGGCAGCGACTGGCATCAAAGTAGCAACCACTGCTGACTTGCGCTGGAAGCGTAGGGATATCAAGTCAATAAATTTGCTGGGACAGTGCATGGCAAAACAGGATGCCGTGAGTAAGGGCGCCAAAGAGGGCTGGATGGTCGAAGATGGATTTGTCACCGAGGGTGTCTCATCGTCGGCTTATATCGTAAAAGACAGCAAAATTGTCACGCGCCCCTTGTCCAACTCGATACTGCCCGGCATAAGAAGGCGTACCCTACTTGAGCTGGCTGAGCAAACCGGCATTGAAATCGAAGAGCGACTGTTTACAGTAGAGGAAGCTATTGCAGCGGATGAGGCATTTATCAGTAGCGCCACCACCATGGCGCTCGGTGTTGTTGATATCGACGGCCATCAAATTGGAAATGGGACACCCGGCCCTATCACACAGAAGATGCGACAGCTATATACCGATCGCGTCCTGACGGAAGCGCGACTAATCTAAAATAATTCAAGCGGGTTTAAGAAGAAAGAAAGCTCAACACTTCTTCAATATTGCTTTTACCTGCCAACACCATGAGCAGTCTATCCAGGCCGATTGCGACCCCGGCACAGTTGGGCAAGCCTGAATCCAGAGCGGCCAGCAGCATTTCATCCACGGGGATTTCGGGTAATCCAAGCGCCCTGCGCCTGTTCTGATCGCGTTCAAACCGCTGTCGCTGCTCTGCCGCATCGGTTAACTCGTAGTAGCCATTGGCAAGCTCCATGCCACCGCAATAGAGCTCAAACCTCTTGGCTACAGCATTTCCTTCGGAATCATTTTCAACGACAGCCAGCGCGGCCTGGGCAATGGGATAGTCATATACAAAACAGTGTGGCGGCAGGAGCGGCTCGATTTTCTGACTCAAGAGCAGCTGTAGATAGTCAGTCGCATCGAGATTATCGCCAGTAACCTCCAACAGGCCTGCGCTGCGAGATTTGAGCTCGTTCAGCGTGATGCCGTGGGGATCAAGATCAAGATGAGTCTGGAATAGCTGGCCATAGGAGAAGCGAGGCAGCGCCTCTGTTTTCAGCAAACACTGAATCAACGCTTCGACCTCGTCCATTAGGGCCTGCATTGAATAACCAGGCTGGTACCACTCCAGTAGAGTGAATTCTGGATTGTGTTGTTGCGTGCGCTCTTCGCGCCGAAAGGCTTTGCAGATCTGGTAGATCGCGCCGGAATCGGCGCTCAGCATACGCTTCATGGCGTACTCAGGTGAGGTTTGCAGAAACAGCGCCTGCTGCAGTGAATTGGTCTCCGCGCCAATTTCAAAAGACTGGATATGGACGTCGGTGACGGAACTGGTATCAAGAATAGGCGTCTCGACTTCCAGCACCTCGCGCTCGGCAAAGAAGCGCCTGATTTCAGCGAGCATCCAGGCGCGCAGCTTAAGAATCTCAGGAGAGGCTGAAGTGCGCCAGTCGAGCATGTGCTTTCGTCTCTGCCGTGAACCAGCGGCAGGTCAATGGGCTATTACTTGGAAACCCGGTTCTGATATTCGCCGGTGCGGGTATCAACCCGCAGCACGTCACCGATATTAACGAACAGGGGAACCTTAACCACGGCACCTGAGCTCAGTGTTGCAGGTTTAGTGCCACCCTGGGCAGTATCGCCTTTTAAGCCAGGGTCAGTCTCGGTGACTTCCAGTTCCACAAAATTGGGAGGCGAAACCGAGATCGGCGCGTCATTCCACAGAATCACCTGATACACATCCTGCTCTTTCAGCCAGTCTTTGGCTTCAGTAATAGCGTTGGCATCAGCAGCAATCTGCTCATAGCTGTCGTCTGTCTTCATGAAATGCCAGAACTCGCCGTCCTCATAGAGGTATTCCATGTCGATTTCCATGACATCGGCGGCTTCGATGGACTCACCTGATTTAAAAGTCCGTTCCCACACCCTGCCATTCTTCAGATTGCGAAACTTCACGCGATTAAAGGCCTGGCCCTTGCCTGGTTTAACCACCTCATTCTCGAGTATCGAGCAAGGTTCTCCATCTACCAGTACCTTGAGCCCGGATTTGAATTCGTTGGTTGAGTAAGTCGCCATAGTGTTGCCTCCCGCCTTGCGTGTGGATCCTATTTGGTACGGATCAAGTATGTGCAGCTATTCTTTTTTTTGATCTAATTTGGTTTTGGTGCTGGAGCCAGAGATTTACAGGTTTGCCCTGTCAGCAACTTGCTTTGCTGCTATGATGCTGACAAGTAAAGCGCCCAGCGCAAAACAGTCAAATTCCCATAGTCGCCAGCCTACTATGCAAACCCCAGCTTTATCAGTTATTAAATCTGACCAGCCCGAAAAATGGCAAGAGATATTATCCGATCTCATCACAGATCCAAAGGAATTACTTGCGAATCTGAAGCTCGATACCACGG
>Ga0181564_10000268_pt1 | contig 43854 bp, 37 predicted proteins | sample 011ome_24_FD_134512 | JGI IMG/M metagenome (GOLD analysis project Ga0181564, IMG submission 134512) | Coastal salt marsh microbial communities from the Groves Creek Marsh, Skidaway Island, Georgia - 011513CT metaG (megahit assembly) | ecosystem: Environmental > Aquatic > Marine > Intertidal... | reverse complement strand
TGTGGATAGACTTAATAATTTTTGGACATAAGAGCCTAAATTCTGCACAAGACCATCCAAGATATAGCTTGTTGGTCCAGTGATAAAAATGAATAAAAGAAAAATAATGCATAACACAATATTTATTTGAGATAGTATTTTAATACCTACCTTTAAACCTAAAACAACACTTGCTAAACCCATAAGTGTTATGAGAATGACAATACCAACAGTGTTAATAAAACCGCCCTCAATCACTCCCATGTAACTCAGGCCAGAGTTAATTTGATTTGCTCCAAGTCCCAGTGATGTAGCAATACCAAATATTGTTGCAATTATTGCTATTACATCTAAAGACACTCTCCCCCAAATATTTTTTGTCATTGGGCCTGAGAAAAAAGAACTTACGCGGAAGGGTAATTTATTGTTATATGCAAAATATGCAAAACATAAACCAACAACACCATAAATTGCCCAACCATGAAACCCCCAATGTAAATAAGCAAGATTCATTGAAAGATTTGCTTTGTCTGCAAAAGAAGAGCCTTCTTTATGAATGATATCTGAGCTGAGATGCATGATAGGTTCAGCCACACCATAAAACAATAATCCAACTCCTAAGCCTGCACTAAATAGCATGGCTATCCAATTCAATCTTGAAAACTCTGGCCTAGCATCTGGTCCACCAAGGATAAGTGTTTTATGTTTGCTGAAAGCTAAATAAATAACGAAAACCAAAAAGCCATTAGTCAACAAGATAATTAACCAACCTAAACTGTCTGAAATTTGAGTTTGAATATTGGCAAATAGCTCATCAGCTTCTTTTAAATTAGTAAGGGTGATTCCGATAAAAGCAGCTATCAAAAATATAGAAAATAGAAAACGTTTAGGAGCTATTTTTTTAAACATTGAATTAAGTAAATTTATTTTTTTTGTGAAATGTAGTTGGCTAAGTGTAGGGCAATTTTAATAAATGTGAAATTTTTAGTTTTTTTTGCACTTTTGCTGTTTACAAACTCTTGTATTTTGTTTTAATTGAGAAGTTCGTGATTTGATCCTATTGCAACGAATTAAAAGAATAGCTAAAACGGAATTATTTCCCAGGATTTAACATAAACGGAGTGTTGATTTACAGCTAATAATGTTGTTTTTTTAAAATAAAGTGTGTTTTTTCTATATTTACTTAAAATTTTTTCATTCATTTGTTATGGTTTTAACATGTCTTTACAAAACTTAAGTTTTGACTTAAGCAAAAAATCATTATGGAAGAGGGTTTTATTCTCCCTTTTGGCCAGGAAATCTACTTTAAATAAATTTATCCCTAGGGGGGAACTATGATAAATACCATTAAAAAAAGTAACGTTATCAAGAACATTCAAAAGACTTTTAGACACAAGGCTTTTGATAATTTTGGTAACAAGGTGATTTCTGCAATATCTGCATTTGCTATTATTAATGCATCTGCATACAGCGGAAATGTAGGAGCTCAAACACAGGCAACTTTTGAGGAAGTTGTTGTTACTGCTCGTAAGAAAGAGGAGGGCCTGCAAAGTGTTCCGCTTTCTGTCAGTGCGTTAGGCGAAGAAACTCTTGAAGAAAAAGGTGTCAACGTATTTGAAGACTACTTACTACAACTACCTGGCGTCACAGCTGGTGGTTCAGGTCCAGGACAAAGCACTATCTACATTAGAGGTCTTGCTTCAACTACCCCTAACTTAACCACTGCTGGTGTGGGAGGTTTAGCTCCTAATGTATCTTTCTATCTTGATGAGCAGCCTCTTGCATATCCTGGAAGAAATTTAGACGTTTATGCAGCTGACATATCTCGTATAGAGGTTCTATCTGGTCCTCAAGGAACTTTATTTGGCGCGAGCTCACAAGCTGGTGTTGTTCGAATGATTACTAATAAACCTGTTATAGGTGAGTCAGCTAGTAGTTTAGAGATTGAGAGAAGAACTATGTCTGAGGGAAGTCCGGGCGAAAAGTTAGAGTATATGACCAACTTACCACTCAGTGATACCTCAGCCCTAAGATTTGTTGCTTATAGAGACAGAAGAGGGGGATATATCGATCAAGTTGCTGGCACAGTAGATGTTACCCAGTCTGCCGCTTTTAGACCTGCGGGAACTGTTAGATCTAATGGGCTGCCTGTTGCTGCAGCAAGAAATGGTTGGAGAGCAAATGCAGACTTAACAAATGTGAATTATGCAACAGCCAATGCAATAGTTGAGGATAACGTGAACTCTACTGAATACGAAGGCTTTAGAGCTAGTATCAAAGCTGAATTAAATGATAATTGGGATGCTTTAGTTTCATACACAAATCAAACTATTGAATCTGACGGTGTCTTTTTTGCTGATCCAACTTTAGGCGATCTAGAAGTTAATAGATTTCATGATGATCATATTCATGATGAGTTTGACAATCTTAGTTTAACTCTTGAAGGTTCAATTGGTGACCTAGAAGTGGTTTATGCTGGTGCATATACTGATAGAAGCTCTGATCAAATCATTGACTACACTGACTATCTGTTTGTAGGCCAGTATTTGCCATATTACATATGTGATTACTATGTAACTTATACAACTTACGCGCCTGGCAACGTCCCAACTGGTGACTGTGGTGCTCCAGATATGTATGTTGATTCATTGGTAGATTCTGAAGTTACAACCCATGAGTTAAGAATTAATGCTCCTCTAAGCGATACTATGTCCCTTACAGCTGGGGTATTCATGAGTGACTTAGAGCTAACTGAGCATAACATGTTTACCTATCCTGGCTCACTGGTAAGTGATATTGGATGGGGGCCAAACTGGGCTTTAACCGATACTTCAGTTACTGGTGTCCCACTTACTGGTAGCTCCTCAAATGCTGGTGCTGGATGGCATTCTGGCAGAGGTCCTTATGAAGCACCCGTTATATTCATTAACGATATAAGAAGAACTGATAAGCAGCAGGGTATTTTCGGTGAACTGAGCATTGATATGTCAGAGACATCTGAACTAACCGTGGGAGTTCGTTGGTATGATATTGAAGTAGACTTAGAGGGAAGTGCTAACTCTTCATTCTCAACTGGATTCCTTCCAGCTGGAGCAACACATAATGACCGTCAAAGGTTCGGTACTAATTTATCAGCCAAATATAATGGGCCTGGAGGCAATACAGGTAATCCTGGATTAGATGCATTGAATTATCCTGACAAGGCTGAAACTGATGGAGTCATTGGAAAGATAACTTATTCATGGAATCCTTCTGAGGATATTATGTATTACGTTACCTGGTCAGAAGGTTTTAGACCGGGTCTTTTAAATCGTCCTGGTGGCTCCTCCACTCCCGATGGAAGATATACGGTGCCGCCTATTACTGAATCAGATGAAGTAACAAATTATGAATTTGGTTGGAAAACCGTCCTCAGTGATGGCCAATTAAAGTTTAATGGTAGTTTATTCTTGGTTGATATTGCAGGCCTGCAAACATCAATCCTTGATCCGAGCATTACCAATCTGTTTTTCTCAGATAATGCAGCTGATGCAGAAATATTAGGACTAGAAGGCGACTTTCAATATTATCCTAATGTTGACGGCTTAATTGTTTCAGGAGCTTTTTCTCTCTTAGAAACTGAAATTACTAAAACATTAACTACCTCAAATGATGTAGTTAAAGGACAGGATTTAGCATTTGCTCCCGGAATGCAGGGAAATATTTCAGTTAGAAAAGAATGGGATATGTCGTCTGGAAATATGGTGCATGCACTAGCTCAGTTTACTTTCTCTGATGATAGTTACTCAGACATAATTTTGCCAAATAGAGAACAGCAAGATAGTTATAGCTTTATTAATTTAAGGGCTGGCATCAGTAATGATATGGGGCTGTTAGAGCTTTTTGTTGACAATGTAACTGATGAAAGAGGCGAGATTAGTAATAACTACGTCTTTGATAGAGCAAGAGTTACCTACATCAGACCAACCACTGTTGGTTTAAGGTTCAAGCGAAACTTTTAATCTATTAAGTAATAATTAAAAAGGGAGCCTAGGCTCCCTTTTTAATTTAATAACATAATATTTTTTCTATCTTTGTTAAAATAACTTTCATATGAATACTAATAAATTTAATGCAGACGAGGCCACGCTTTCTGTTGATTTAAGTGATGCAAGACAAGCTGTTAAGGAGAGTAGGTTTAAAGATGCTCTAAGTTTATTAGAAATAATTTTAGAAAGTCAGCCAGATAACATAGATGGCTTATATCTTGCAGCAGTATGCTCAAGATATTTAAAGGCTTTTGATGAATCGCAAAAATATATCGAGGGCCTATTGGCTTTAGCTCCTGATATGGGGCGCGCTTATCAAGAGTTAGGCCATCTTAATAGAGATATGGGCAATGAAGATAAATCAGTTATGCACTATAGGCAGGCTTGTGAGTTAAATCCAGCTTTGCTTGCTCCATGGAAAATTTTATATGATTACTTCAAAAAAAATAATAACCAACCAGCCGCTGATCATGCGCTTCAGCAAATAAATAAATTAGAGTCTCTTCCAGCATCACTATTGTATATAGATCAGATTATGAATGAGGGAAGGCTTGGTATTGCAGAAACAAAGTGCAGAGCTTTTCTGAAAAAAAATCCTACACACACCTATGCAATGTCGCTTTTAGCTGAAATAGCAAATCGACTAGGCTACTTTGATGACGCTGAGCTCTTGCTTGAAAAAGCTGTTGAGTTTAAGCCAAAAGACGGCGAGTTAAGGATGAAGTACGCCACTATTTTAAGAAAAAAACAAAAGTTTGCAAAAACCATGGATCAAGTCAATATATTGTGTGATCAATATCCCGATAATCTTAGTTATCAAGCACAGAAAGCAAGTGAAGTTATGCAAAATGGTAGGCATGAAGAAGCTATAAAAATTTTAGATAATATTCTTAAAAAAAACCCATATAACTTTAGTACTTTTACATCTAAAGGGCATGCGCAAAAAACTTTAGGTCAAACAGAGCAAGCAATTAAAAGTTATCAGTCAGCCTATAAAATAAAGGCTGATCATGGAGAGGCATACTTCTCACTTTCAAATCTCAAAACTTATTCTTTTTCATCTGATGAGCTAAATGCTATGAGGCATCATGCTCAAAGGTTAGATTTATCCCTAAGAGATAAAGCATATTTTCATTTTGCACTTGCTCAAGGTTGTGAATCTATCAATGAGTATGAAGAGGCATTCTTTCATCTAGAAAAAGGTAACAAAATTAAGAATGATCAGAGTAAATACTCTATTGAAAGGATGGATGCTGAGCTTCAAGCACAGATAGACATTTGTAACGAAGATTTTTTTAAAAATCTTGGAGCTGGAGGCCATCAAACTAAAGATCCAATATTTATCTTGGGTCTCCCTAGAGCTGGATCAACGCTTGTTGAGCAAATTCTTGCATCGCATTCCATGGTTGATGGAACACTTGAATTGCCAAATATACTCTCAATAGCACAAAGTCTTAGGGGCGATGATATATATGGAAAGTTAGGTAATTATCCCAAGAGCATGGCATCGCTTTCACTAGAAAAAAGAGAGTTATTAGGTAAGAAATTTATTGATGATACAAGAATGCATCGAAAAGATGCCCCTATGTTTACAGACAAAATGCCAAATAATTTCAGACATATTGGATTAATTCATTTAATCATGCCAAATGCAAAAATTATTGATGCAAGACGATATCCATTGGATTGCTGTTTCAGTATGTTCAAGCAACTATTTGCTCAAGGTCAAGAATTCACATATGGTCTTGCTGAAGCTGGCAGTTATTACGATAGTTATGTAAGGCTTATGGATCATTGGGATAAGGTTTTACCTAATAAAATTTTAAGAGTGAATAATGAGGATGTGATTGAGGATTTAGATGGGCAGGTTAGAAGGATGCTTGACTATCTTGAATTGCCTTTTGAAGAACAATGCATTGCATTTCATGAAACTGATAGATCAGTGAGGACTGCAAGCTCTGAGCAAGTCAGACAGCCAATAAACAAAAAAGGCATGGATCGATGGAAGCCATATGCCAAATATTTAAAACCACTGCTAGAGACTCTCGATCATAAATTACTTAAACAGGAAGACATTGCTTTAATAAAATAATTTAAAAAAATAGCCTAATGGGAATTATTAAAGCAACAAATTTAGAGAAACATTACCCCAGTCCTGATAATTCAGCAGAAACTTTTGCTGCGGTAAATAAAATTAATTTGAACATCCATCAAAAAGAAATCTTTGGTTTATTAGGGCCCAATGGTGCCGGGAAAACAACTACACTTGAAATGCTTGAAGGTTTAACCAGCATCGATAAGGGTAATGTTTTTATTAATGAGATAGATGTCACAAAGCAGCCTTATGAGGTAAAAAAAATTATAGGTGTCCAACTTCAATCAAATGAGTATTTTGACCGATTAAACTTGTCTGAACTGTTGATCCTTTTTGCCAACTTGTATGCAACATCAATTGATCCAGAGTCCTTGTTAGCAAAGGTTAATCTGGAGGATAAAATTAAAGCTCTACCCAATGATTTATCTGGGGGACAAAAGCAAAGGTTTTCAATTGCATGCGCTCTAGTAAATAATCCAAAGATTTTGTTTCTTGACGAACCCACCACTGGACTTGACCCTCAAGCAAAAAGGAATCTTTGGAATTTAGCAAAAAGCTTGAATGAAGAAGGTATGACAATAGTTTTAACCACTCATAATATGGAGGAGGCTGAGTATCTTTGTGATCGCATAGCCATAATGGACCAAGGATCAATTATTGCTCAAGATACTCCTCAACAACTTATTTTAGATTATGCGCCTGAACCACCTGAAACCCCCATGCAAGGTAATATTGAGGATGTGTTTCTTGCCTTAACAGGCCATGGGCTTCGAGATTAAAGATGTTTACAAAATCGCAAATGCATCTAGCCAAGACTTTTATTAAAATTTATTACAGAGACCGGCAATCTTTATCATTTAGTTTATTATTTCCATTGATTTTTACTCTTATCTTTTTATTTTCTGGTGGAGAGCCAGATCCAACTGAAATTGGTTTAGTTAATCAATCTGAAAATGATCTTTCGCTGAAATTTGTTGAATTAGCAAAAGAGAATAAAACTTTTGCTATTACTGAAGGAGATGAGGTTGAGTTAAGGGGCCAACTTATCGCAGGCGATTTAACTGCATTGATTATTGTGCCCAAAGACTTCGATAAATCTAATACTAGCAGATTGCGTTTATTGCTTGATGCCTCTCAAGTAAGACAAGTAGATGCAATTAAAGATTCATTTAATTCAATGCTTCTTTCTATAGAAAGAGAGTTAAGAGATACACAACCATTATTTACCCTTTCATTGGAGGATGTAAAAGCTCGACCTCAACGCTATATAGATTTTTTACTTCCAGGAATTCTGGCTTACATGTTAATGAATTTATGTATAGCTGGAAGTGGATACAACCTTGTTGAGTATAGGAGGAGGGGAATCTTAAAGCGGATGTTTGTAACGCCAATTCAACCCAAGGATTTTATTATCTCAATTGTTTTAGCAAGGATGTTTATTGTATTGATACAGCTTTCAGTAATACTTGCTTTAGCCATTGGGCTTCTAAAAATAAATATTGTTGGTGGTCTTTATTCGCTATTTGGAGTCATTGTTTTTGGTGCAATAATTTTTTTATGTATTGGATTCTTTCTTGGAAGCTTTGCCAAAACTCAAGAGGCTATTCGACCCATTGCATTGCTTTTTACGTTGCCTCAGTTAATTCTTTCAGGAGTTTTTTTTCCAATCTCATCTTTGCCAGCGCTAATTCAACCCGTTGCGCAAGCTCTTCCCTTAAGCGTTATTGCCTCTTCAATGCGAGATATAGCAAATGATGGTATATCTTTGTTTACTGTGAACTTTAATTTCATAGGAATTCTAGCCTGGATCTTTGTAAGCTTTTTTGTTGCTACCAAGTTTTTTAATTGGCAAAAAGTAGCTTCATAAAATTATTTCTTTAAAGCTTTCATTCATAAAATTTATATATATAATTGACAACGTTATCATTTAGGGGAAGATAAACAAATATGAAAAAAGAAGAATTAGTTGAAATTTTTTCCAACCTTCACCCAGAAGACTCTGCCGGAAATATGATTGGAGAAATCCATCTAGCCAATGGTACTGTTTTGAAAACAGATTCTCTGCGCATTGATATGGATGGCGGCAGAATCATTCTTTCAGAAGAAGCTTCAAAAATGTATGAAACCAATAAAAGAAACTGGATTCAAGAACTTATCTTCTATCAAAACAAAAAACTTAAATCTGCATAACTCCTTATTGCTGACTTTATAAATTATTGATAGTAACGAATGTAATCGACTATAAATTTCTTTGAATCATCACAATTATCTAGTGAGCAAATTTCATTAGGCTTTGGTGTTTTCACAAAATCACCGCCAATTGCAGTATTTAAGATTAGGTAAAAGCTCTCATTAAAAGGATATTTCACTCCTAGGAGTTTTGTTAAACTACCCTCATATACAAGGAACTGATTATCAATATAAAAAGAGATTTTATCTATACCCCAGATCAATGTAATGATGTGGAAATTTTGATTAAAATTATTTTCATTTGAAACTTTATATTCGCTGCCAAGTAACCTATGACCATTTTGAAAAAAATGCAAAGTGGACAAAACCTCATTGGTATTACTGCCTCTAGCTTCCATGAGATCAATTTCTCCACTTTTGGGCCATCCTCCAAATTTATTTTTCTCTGGCATCATCCATATAGCTGGCCACAATCCTTGTCCCTTTGGTATTTTAAATTTCACTTCAAGCACTCCTGGTGAAGTGAAGTTAACCAAGTCCTTAGTTACAAGCTTTACGGAGGTAAAGGTTTTAGAAGAATCTTTATTATACAAAGGGATTATTTTTAGCATTCCATCAGATAGCTCGAAGTTATCAGAACTATTTGTATAAAACTGAAGCTCATTATTTCCCCATCCTGCAATGCCATACTCAGCACCATTGCCTAATTGAAAAGCCCACTTATCTGTATTTAATTTAGGGTCAGAAAATTCTTCCTGCCAAACAAGATTGAGCTCAGGCTTAAGAAAATTTTTAGTGTCTTCAATAGATGGCTGAAATGCATGCAAGGAGTTGAAACCAATAATAAAAATAAATATAAATTTGAACCAACATCGCATTTTTAATAGTTTATTTAAAAGAGATCACGATTTTTTTCTAAGTCGTAACCCATTTTTAATATTTCAGCATCAGACCAGGCTTTTCCTATTAAAGATACTCCTACAGGTAAGCCATCTATCGAGGCAAGCGGTACGGTCAAATGGGGATATCCCGCAATTGCAGCGTAAGCCCCGTTGCCAAAACTCATCTGATTTTCCATTGCAGCATTATCACCTCCAACATAATCTATCGTCCAAGCTGGATTTCGAGTTAGCCCAATGAAAGCGTCAAGCTTATATTTTGAAAGCAGTTCATTGAACTCAAGGCGAACACGTTCAACCATTTCTAATGCTCTGTTGTATTCATCCTCTTTGCCAACAGTTTGAAGACTTTTTTCAAATATTTCTTGCTTGAAAAATGGCATCATTTTATTTGCATGCTTATTATTAAATTTAATTAATGACTCCAAGGACTTATGTTTAGTTGAAGATTCAGATAGATACTTTTCCAAGCCCTGCTTAAACTCATATAGCAACAAAAAGTATTCTGCCCCAGCAGGGTACTCTCTTTGGTCATCAATTTCTATTACCGTTCCACCTAATTGATTGATCATCGTACGAATTCTTTCTAAGATTTCTGCAGCATCTTTGTAATCTTCCCCAGCTTTTAATAAACCCAGTCTTTTACCCTTAATCCCACCACTTTTTAAGCTTTGAAGAAAATTATAGTTAAAGTTTTTTGGGATCTTGAGTGTGGCCGGATCGTTTTGATCTAGTCCAGCTATTGCTTGGAGAGTTGTAGCTACAATCTCTACTGATTTTCCCATTGGACCTGCTGTGTCTTGTGTTGATGAGATTGGCACTATCCCATGTCTGCTCACTAGGCCGACAGTAGGCTTAAAGCCAACAATACCATTGACTGAGGCAGGACACGAAATAGATCCATTCGTTTCGGTTCCGATAGCAATCTCAACTATACCACTTGCTACTGCCACTGCAGAGCCTGAGCTAGACCCGCAGGGATTAAGATTTTCTCCATATGGATTGAGAGTTTGCCCACCATGACTTGACCAACCGCTAACTGATTGCTCTGATCTAAAATTTGCCCATTCACTCAAATTGGTCTTTCCATTAATGTAGAAATTATTATCTTTCAATTTTGATACTAAAAACGCATCTTTATTAGGGAGATTATCTAGCATTGCTAATGAGCCCGCAGTTGTTGGAAAGCCTGCTAGATCAATATTATCTTTTATGGCAATGCTGATTTTGGAGTCTTGATTTTTTTTAGGGATTTCAACAACATACGCATTAAATGTATCCAATTCAGGATAAATATATTCAGAAAAGATCACCAAAAAAGTTAACAAAAAAGTTTTATTTTTTTTCATTGGACAATCCTCTCATTAATTTCTTATAAAATTGATCATGCACAATTTTTAAAATGAGAGCAAGATTGGATCAATTTAAAAACTAATTTTGAAGTTTTTATTTTTAATGTCCCAGAAAATATAATGCTGATAAAGGGATCCTGTAACATAAAGCTTATGTACAAAAAATGTTTATCTTTTATTCATTGGCTTGGTTTTTGCATTTCAACCGTGATGCTTGTCTTGGCTTATTTTGACCAAAGTCAGGATGAAATTGTTATCCATTTAATAGCTTCTTCTATGCCTCACACTTTAGGATGGATCATTGTGTCTATCATTGGAGGTAAAAGAAATTATTTCCCTTTTTTAGTGAAATAGTGCTTTTGTTTGCAATAAATATAATTTGTTGTAATAAAAAAAGTTACATATCATGAAAAACCTCATAACTAAGGGGTTTCTAAGAAGTTTTTTATTAAAAATTCGCTTAATTGTTAAAATTGGTGTATAAAAAACAATTAATTTATCTATTCTTAGGGAGATAACGATGTTAAATAAATTTATTTGGATTGCTACAAAGCTATCCTTTACCACCATGTTAGCTGTGGGAGCTACGCTTTCAATTGGCTCTTTCGCTCAAGACAGTGAATTTGTGGAAGAAGTTGTTAGTATTGGTACTCGTGGAAAACCTAGATCTGTATCTAGTTCACCAGTTCCAGTTGATGTATTAAGTGCTGAGGACATCAGTAAAACTGGTACAGATGACTTGCTAATGCAGCTTCAAGGAAGTATTCCTTCATTGAATGTTCATCTACAACCAATCTCTGATGCTGCCAGTATGATTAGACCTGCTAACTTAAGAGGTCTTTCTGCAGATGCTACGTTGATTTTTACTAACGGAAAAAGACGTCATCATGCTTCAGTAATCGCTTTCCAAGGTGGCGGTGTTAATGATGGATCTCAAGGTGCAGATATTTCCGTAATTCCTGCTATCGCTCTTAAAAGAGTAGAAGTTTTAAGAGATGGTGCCTCAGCTCAGTATGGTTCTGATGCTATTGCGGGTGTCATTAACTTTGTTTTAGATGATATCTCAGAGGGGGGAACTCTTTCATACAAGATGGGTGAATATACTGAAGGCGATGGAAATACAACAACTATAGCTGGTAAGTATGGTATGCCTTTAGGCCAAGACGGCTTTGTCACAACAAGTTTCCAAATCAGACAGGCTGATGATACTTCAAGGAGTGAACAAAGACCTGATTGTGCTGCATTAGTTGCTGGCGGTAATTCAGCAGTTGCTAATCCTTGTCAGATTTGGGGTGCTCCTATAGTTGATGATGATGTTACCTTCTTCATGAATTCAGGGGTTACTAATAGTGATGGCTCTGAATCATACATGTTTGGTAACTATTCTGAAAGAGACGTAGACGGTGGATTCTACTATCGTAATCCAGATGGCAGAAGTGGCGTTTTCACCATTGGTGATTACAGAGCTGTTGGAAATATTGATGGTACCTGTGCATATGGTACTGGTGCATCAGGAAAAGTTGATCCATCAGACTATGCTTTAAGAGATGCAATTATGGCAGATCCTAGCTGTTTCTTAATGAACGAAATTGCACCTGGTGGATATACTCCAAGGTTTATCGGAAACATTACAGATACATCTCTTACCATTGGAAGAAGGGGTGACATTACTGATGGATTCCTAAGCGGCCATTCATATGACTTAAGTGGATCGGTCGGTAGAAATGAGGCTGATTTCGGGCTTAACAATACTGTAAACCCTTCAATGGGTCCTGATACTCCTCGTAATTTCTACACAGGTTCATACATTGAGTTAGAAAAAGTCTTTAATTTTGATCTAACTAGAGTCGTTGATTCTATGACAATTGCGTATGGTCTTGAATGGAGAGAAGAAACCTTTGAAGTGATTTCAGGTGAAGAAGCTTCATGGAAAGCTGGTAAATATGCATTACAAGGATTTAATGTTGGCTCCCATGGTTTTGCTGGTTTCTCACCAGACTCTCAAGGCGCCTTCACTAGAAGAAGTTATGGGTTGTATGTTGATTTAGAAAATCAGGTTAGCGATCAATTGCTTTTAGGTGGATCTTTCAGATATGAAGATTATTCATCATTTGGTGATACAAACGACTTTAAATTTAATGCAAGATATCAGCTGAATGATAATGTTGCATGGCGTTTTTCAACAAGTACTGGTTTTAGAGCTCCAACACAAGGACAAGTTAACGTTGTGAATACTCAAACAACCCTTGTTGACGGTCAGTTAACTCAGGCTCAGACATTACCTGGTTTTAAATTGGGCGCTGGTCAACTTAAGCCTGAAGAAGCAACCAATACCTCATTTGGTATTGTTTACGATTCTGGAGATTTCTCGCTAACAGCTGATTTCTTCTCTATCGAACTTGATGACAGGGTAGCGCTTACAAGTAATGCAGCTCCTACAGCTGCACAAGTTGCTGCAATGGGTGCTGCTGGAATTCCTAATCCAGAACTAATTGGTCAAGTTAATTACTTTACTAACGACTTTGATACAGAAACTACTGGTTATGATTTAGTTGCTACATACAGCACAGTTTTATTTGGGGCTGATGCAGATATAAGTGCTGCATGGAATCATACTGAAACAGAAGTAACCAATTCCGGTGCTGTGACAGGTCCTTCAAAAGTTAAGCGTTTAGAGGAAGGTTTGCCTGAAGACAGAATGACTATAACTATTGCTCAAACTTGGAGTGATAAAGTTAGTTCTTTTGTTCGCGCAAATATGTATGGTGAGTACTATGCAGTTCACGCTGATTGGTTTGGTACTGACTCAGACGCTGAGTGGACTGTTGATGCATCAGTAAGCATTGATCTAACTGATAATTTCTATGTTTCAGCAGGTGTTCAAAACCTATTTGATACAGAAGCCCTAAAAATTGATGGCTCAGCCGGAGCAATTGGTGAGGGCGTGCCTGGTAATGTTCTAGGAGGAATATATTATGAAACTTCTCCATATGGAATTGAAGGCGCATTCTGGTATGTAAAAGCTGGATATAATTTCTAATATAGAATTTTGATATAAAAAAGGGTGCTCATTAGCACCCTTTTTTTGCTCTAAATATTATTTAGATATTGATGCTATTAGGTAAAGTCCCATTGAAACTGCTGGACCCACTCCAATTGCAAAAATGATAGTTGCAATTCCAACAGTTCCACCTAATGTCCAGCCAATAGTAATAACTACTATTTCCAAAAATACTCTCACCCATGCAATTGGTAACCCCGTTGCCTTTTGACAGCCAGTCATCAGTCCGTCTCTGGGGCCTGGACCCAAATTTGCTATTAGATAAATACCACTAGCAATTCCAACTATTAAAGTTCCCAAAACAGCCTGTAATATTTGCATTGCATAAGTTTCTGGATGCGGAAGATAGGGCAAAGACCACTCAATTACTGCTGCAACAATAATCGCATTTAATATTGTGCCAATTCCAGCTTGTTGCTTTAATGGTATCCATAGTAACAACACTCCTAAACTTATTAGAAAAGTAAGAGTTCCTATGCTATATCCAGTTGTGATTGAGAGACCTTCAGCTAGAACAGTCCATGGACTCATTCCAGCGGATGCAGTGATGATGAGCGACTCACCCAATCCAAATAAAAATAAACCAAAACAAAGAATAAATATAGTGATTGGTTTGGGTGAAAAATTTAATGGTTTGTCAGAACTCCATTTAGTAGAGGGCACAGATCTTACTGAAAAAATCTTCATAATCAAACCAAGTTAAATTTAGATTTTAATAGTTTATGTTATGACATCAGAAATTACTTCTTTATCATAAAATTAATCTGAATCATGCTAATTCAAATATAATCTATCAAATGAATGAATCAGATATTTCTAGAATTATTGAGATGGCATGGGAGGATAGAACTCCTTTTGATGCCATTGAGGCCCAATTTGGCATGAAAGAACAAGCCGTTAAAAAGTTAATGAGAGATAATTTAAAATCTTCTTCCTATAAATTATGGCGAAAGAGAGTGCAGGGTAGATATACAAAGCATTTAGCTAAAAGGAGCTTTAGCATAGGTCGCCATAAATCACACGATCAAAATAAATTTTAATTTTTACTTTTTAGTTTTTACAGGCTAGTATTATTTTTAAATATATTTAAGGAGCAACCAATGAAAAAGATTATCTTATCTTTTATTTTTATTTCAGTAATTTCTATTCAAGCTGGCCATCATGAGAAAGGACATAATGACGCTAAGACAGTTGTTAAAAAAGCTTATGCTACATTTGCCGCTGGTGATACAGAAGCCTGGGCAGCGTTGCATGCAGATGATTTAACTTTTACTGTTTTTGGTGATATTCCAACAACTGGAAAGCACGTTGGTCCAAATGCTGTCATTAAAAATGTTTTTGAACCTATCGCAATTCATTGGCCAAATTTCAATCTTCAGCACAAAGCAATGTATTCAGATGGAAACATGGTGTTCGTCCATTCCAATATGACTGCTGACGGCCTAGATACAGAAACATTGCATATGTTTAGGGTAGAAAATGGGGTTATTCAAAGCTTTACTGCGTTTGATGATACCGGATCCATGGCAGCTGCAGTGGTCAAATAAAACTCTTTTATAAAGTTCTATAGATTGGTGATTAATTCAGGCTTGCATTAACCTTTGCAAGCTTGCTTGATCCGGGGCATAACTCTTTTCTAGAAAGTTGATTAAGAGGCGTATCTGCAATATTTAGAATCTCTGCGTGGTCTTTTACTTCAGGGTTTATATAGAGCAATCCTGTTAAAACTTTTCCATTTTTTTCAGCTTGATTTAAGCTTTGAATCGCCTGGCCTTTTTCCATTGGGTTATATTTTATAGATAGTTTTTCAAGGGTTAGAATTGCACCGTCATGAAGTTGAACATCAACTTTCGTTCCTTCAGCATACTTGGTTTTAATTTCTTGACCAATTGGAACAAAATCAAGGCTTGATACAGATTCATTGTGTTCTCTTATATAATCATAGCTCTTTGTGGAGCCGACATGATTATTGAAAGTTACACATGGAGATATAATATCTATTAATGAAAATCCCTTAAATTTCATAGCTGCCTTTAGTAAAGGCACTAATTGATTTTTATCACCTGAGAAACTTCTTCCTACAAATCCTGCACCAAGTTGGATTGCCATTGATGCTAAATCAATTGGAGCTAAAACATTCTCTTCTCCATACTTGCTCTTTGACCCTTGATCATTGGTTGCAGAAAATTGACCTTTAGTCAGGCCATAAGTTCCATTATTTTCAACAAGGTAAGTTATATTAAGCTGCCTTCTAGCTGCATGCATAAATTGTCCAATACCTATGCCTGCTGTATCTCCATCTCCAGATACGCCCAGATAAAGTAAATCTTGATTTCCAAGATTGGCCCCAGTTGCAACTGATGGCATTCTGCCATGCACTGAATTAAAGCCATGAGCTTGATTTAAGAAATATGATGGCGATTTAGATGAACAGCCAATCCCAGAAAGTTTTGCAATTTTATCTGACGAAAGGTTTAGATCATAACAAGCCTCTATTACAGCAGCGCTTATAGAATCATGCCCACATCCAGCACATAATGTTGAGATAGTGCCTTCATAATCTCTTCTTGTTAATCCAAGAGCATTTTTTTCAAGGTTTGGATGGTGATTAACGGGCTTAACAATATAGGTCATTATATTTCCTCTGCAGTTTTAGAAGCATTTTTTTCTGATAGCATCTCAATGATTGATTCTGAAATAAAATCAGCAGTAATTGGGGAGCCATCAAAACATAAAACTGAATTAAATTTTTCTGGATTAGTGTTTCCCTCCGATATTATTAAAGTTTTCATTTGAGCATCTCTATTTTGCTCTACAAGGAAAATTGATTCATGCTGATCAATAAAATCCCATACCTCAGGACTAAATGGAAATGACCTTATTCTCATTGCATCTATGGGATAACCAAATTCGGAAAGTTGATCAAGCGATTCTTGCATTGCTGCCTCTGTACTACCAAAATAAATTAATCCTCTTGAGCTGGCATTAGTTTCCTGTTTAAAAACTGGCTTAGGTAGAAATTTATAAGCACCTTCAAATTTTTTTAAAATTCTTGAAACGTTTCTTGCATTTACCTCTCCATCTTCAATATATCTTGCATATTCATCATGCGAACTTCCTCGGGTAAAGTAAGCACCTTTTTCTGGATGAGTGCCAGGAAGAGTTCTAAATGGAATTCCATCCCCATCAACATCAAGATATCTTCCCCATGATTCCATATTCTCTAAATCATTCTTAGAAAGAACTTTTCCTCTATCAAATTCTCTACTGTCATCCCATTCAAACTCAGGACATGTCCAATCATTCATTCCAATATCTAGATCTGATAATACAAAAACTGGCGTCTGAAGTCTGTCTGATATATCAAATGAATCAGCTGCGAATTCAAAACATTCCTTAGGGTCCGCAGGTATTAGCATTACATGTTTAGTGTCTCCATGAGAGGCATATGCGCATGAGAGAATGTCTGATTGTTGAGTTCTTGTAGGCATCCCGGTTGAAGGACCACCTCTTTGAATATTAAAAATTACTACTGGTATTTCAGCAAAGTAAGCTAATCCCACGAACTCGGTCATGAGTGAGATTCCTGGGCCGCTGGTAGCAGTAAAGGCTCTTGCTCCATTCCAATTTGCTCCAATAGCCATACCAATTGAAGCAAGTTCATCTTCAGCTTGCACAAAAGCAAATTTATTTTTACCAGTAGTTTCATCAACCCTAAACTGATCGCAATATTTTTTGTAGGATTCTGCTAATGAAGTTGATGGGGTAATAGGATACCAAGCGCATACGGTTGCACCTCCATACACACATCCTAACCCCCCGGCATTATTTCCATTAGTTAAGATCATTCCATCATTGAGATTTTTTTGGCTAACTTTAATGTCGCAAATATTATCAAGATGTTTTTTTGCATATTCAAAACCAATATCTAATGCTTGCACATTGGGTGCAATAAGTTTTTCTTTCCCTTTAAACTGTTCTTGAATGAGCTCAATAAAAATATCTTTATCAATACTCATTAAGTGCGAAAGAGCACCCACATATACAAGATTTTTAAATAACAACCTTGTCTTAGGGTTATGAAATTCATCAACGCATAAAGTTGTTAAAGGTATTTCAATAATATTGATGTCATCTCTGTGGAATTCTCTTTTCCACGAAGAATCATACAAGAGATACCCACCAGGATTTATCTCTGCTACATCTGCAGCATATGACTGAGGATTCATTGCAACCATGAAATCGATACCAGCTTTTCTACCTAAATAACCTTTTTCACTTGCTCGAATTTCAAACCATGTTGGTAGGCCTTGGATGTTAGATGGAAAAATATTTTTAGGACTGACAGGTATACCTGATCTAAATATACCTTTTGCAAACATTTGATTTGCACTCGCTGAACCAGAGCCGTTTACATTTGCAAACTTAATTACAAACTCATTTATTGAAGCAATTTTTTTCACGAATAAACCTTTGCCTCCTCGTATAGGAATGTTTGCATATCCCACGCACCAGTAGGACATCTTTCAGCACATAAACCACAATGCAAACATACATCTTCATCTTTAAACATTGTTCTTTTTGTTGGTAAAATTTTTGATACCAATAAATCTTGTTCGATATTTAAAGCAGGAATCCTAGTATTTTTTCTAACTTCATCTTCTGAAGCATTAAACATAAAGTTTATGCAATCTGTCGGGCAGATATCTACACAAGCATCACACTCAATACATAAACTTTCTGTAAAAACAGTCTGAACATCACAATTTAAACATCTTTGCGCTTCTTCCATGGCTAAGTTTTCATCGAAGCCTTTTTCAACTTCAATCTTCAAGCTTTTTAGTGCAACGTCTTGATCTGCTTTTGGCACCAAAAATCTCTTAGCTTGAGAAATATCATTATCGTAAGACCATTCATGCAGCCCCATTTTTTGACTCACTAAATTAGTACCAGGAGAGGGCCTGTCATTAATGTCCTCATTTTGACAAAACTTATGAATTGAAATTGCTGCCTGATGTCCATGCGCTGCAGCCCAAATTATATTTTCAGGCCCCCAAGCGGCATCTCCGCCAAAAAAGACCTTTGGATGAGTCGATTGAAAAGTAGTAGGGTTAACGACGGGCATATCCCATTCTCCAAATTCTAGACCAATATCTCTCTCTATCCATTCAAAGGAATTATCTTGGCCAATAGCCACTAATACATCATCACACTCAAGCACAACCGGATCCTCGCTTGTTGGTACCAGCGACCGATTTCCCTTTTCATCAAATACAGCTTCAACTTTCTGAAATTCCATTCCAACTAGTCTCCCAGCCTCATGAATAAATTTTTTAGGGACATGATTCTCAAGAATTGGAATATTTTCTTCCATGGCATCTTCAATCTCCCATTCAGATGCTTTCATTTGTGAGAAGGGGCTTCTGACAACAACTTTTACATCCTCTGCACCCAATCTTAAAGAAGATCTGCAACAATCCATTGCAGTGTTTCCACCTCCCAGAACAATTACTTTTTTTCCAATAGAATCTATATGCTCAAAGGCTATGCTTGTTAAAAAATCTATACCAATATGTATATTTTTCTCTGCCTCTTTACGACCTTCAATATTTAAATCTTTTCCTTTTGGCGCTCCAGTTCCAACAAAGACTGCATCAAAGTCTTCATTTAAGAAATCTTTAAGACTAGTAATTTCAGAATTAAATTTTGTGTTTAACCCCATTTCAATGATCTGATCTACCTCAGCATCTAGCACTTCTTCAGGCAATCTAAATGATGGGATGTTAGTCCTCATTAACCCCCCAGCTTGAGGATCTTTTTCAAATAGTGTGCACTCATACCCCATAACAATGAGATCTCTTGCAACCGTTAATGATGCAGGTCCACCTCCAATGAGAGCAACTTTCTTTCCATTGCTTTTCAAAGGAGCCTTAGGCAGTAGATTAGAAACATCATCCTTAAAATCTGCAGCAACTCTTTTTAGTCTGCATATAGCAACAGGCTTCTCATGAGTTCTCGTTCTTCTACATGCTGGCTCACATGGCCTATCGCATGTTCGACCTAGAATTCCCGGAAATACATTTGATTCCCAATTAATCATATAAGCTTCCGTATACTTGTTTTGTGATATTTTTCTAATGTATTCTGGAACAGGTGTATGAGCAGGGCATGCGTACTGACAATCAACGACTTTGTGATAATACTGTGGATCAGATGTATCTGTAACTGGCATAAATGTTTTAATCGAATTTTTCCCGTTTGAATCTTTGAGCTTTTCTTTAGCTGCAAATATTTGAGATTTAAAATCAGCTACTACTGCTTCTCTGAGTTTTTGAGCTTCGGATAAATCATGTGTGTGCAAAGAAGTTCTGAGATCAAAACCAAGCTCTTTGCGAAGGTTTTTAGGAACGGCAACTTTTACCCAATAGGTGTTATGTCTTTTGAATAAATATTTTGTATCCATATAATTTGGCTCCCCTCCAAATTAGCTATAAGGTACAGGAAAAATCCTTATTTTATAGGAATCTCTAAGTTCACAATAAACATATAATTGACAATATGCAACTTAATATCTGAGTATTTTTTTACCTTTAAGCAGGAAATTTTATGTGTTATAAATATAGTTCTTTTATATGAAGTAAATGCAGTTTTCAATCATTCTTAAAGTTTTTAGTTTTCTTGCATTATTTTGTCTTAGTGCTTGCCAAACCAAAGAATTAACTCCTTTTGAACAAGCAAAAAACCCATATGCACACCTTGGCGTTGAAGGTTATATGGGTGCAGCCATGACCTCATGTTTAGGAATGGCACCTCAGGGTCCACCTATAGTAAGGAAGAAAGATGGCGCCACAGTGGTCGCTGATGATCACTCACCTGAACAATCTGGTTATTTCGATTGTGTTGATAGTGAAGTTTCTAAGAGCGAATATCGCATCAAAAAAGATTCAGATTGATTTAAATTTTTTTAATTAACTAAATTTTTTTTAGCCCACGATTCACTGACTTTAAAAGATCTTCGGTGTTTTCCAATCCAGCAGAAATTCTAATTAAATTTTCTGATATACCAACTTCTTTTTTTTGATCTGGAGTAAGATTTCCATGTGTCATAGTGTATGGATGACTCACAAGGCTCTCAAACCCCCCAAGAGATGCTGCAAGGGGAAGAACATTCATTCCTTCAATGAAATTTTTAACTCCTTCTAAATCACCCAATATTTCAAAGCTGAGCATTCCACCAAAACCATTTTGTTGTTTTTTTGCTATTGAGTGTGATGGGTGACTTGGTAAACCTGGATAATAAATCTTATTTATCTTTGGATGTGTCGATAAAAGATCTACAATTGCTGCAGCATTTTTTTCATGTTTCTCCATTCTAATACCAAGAGTTCTAAGTCCCCTCAAAGTCAAATAACTATCAAATGGCGACCCAGTAATGCCTAAAGCATTTGCCCAAAACTTTAGTTTCGATAAAATCTCATGATCATTTGTTATTAATGCTCCACCAATTACGTCAGAATGACCATTTATATATTTTGTTGTTGAATGCATGACAATATCTGCGCCGAGTTTAAGTGGGTTTTGTAAAAATGGAGATAGAAAAGTATTGTCAACTGCTACCAACGCATCACATGCTTTAGCTTTTTTGGATATTTTTTTAATATCAACTGCCTGTAATAAAGGATTCGATGGTGTCTCTATCCATATCAAGTCTGGATTAATTTCACCAATAGTTTTTTCGTAGAAGGATTCTTCGTCTTGATTAACAAAATAGGCATCTAGAATTCCTTTTTCAGCCAAAGATGAAAAAAGTCTATGTGTTCCACCATAACAATCATGAGGAAGAATCACTTTGCTGTTAATATTTAAAATATTTGCTACTAGACTAATAGCTGCCATTCCTGAACTAAGTATTTCACCGCCTACGCCATTTTCAAGTTGCGTTAGAGCATTAATTAAATGATCTCTGCTAGGATTTGTTTCTCTTGTATATTCATATTCTTGTCCTTTTCCAAGTTCTTCGTATTCAAAATTTGACGATAGATATATAGGGGGAACAATTGATCCATGATGTGCATCAGTTCCAATCCCAGCTTTGGCAGCAATAGTTTCTTTTTTAAATTTTTTCATGTATTTATTGAAGCATTAATCATCAGACCTTAAAAGTAAATTATGTTATGGTTTTTCAATGCCGTTAGTTAATCCAATAGATATTTCAGATCAAAGTGTTAAAGAATTAGTGAAATTTTTTAATGAAACATTAGGCTTTTGCCCTAACTCTGTTCTAACCATGCAAAGAAGACCAAATATTGCAAAAGCGTTTATAGAGCTAAACATGGCTGTAATGGAGAACCATGGTCAGTTAACCTCAGAATTCAAACGCTTAATTGCCTTTGTGAGTAGTAATACTACTGGATGCAGATATTGTCAGGCACATACCATTAGAGCTGCAGAGAGATATGGTTCGACATCTGAGAGACTTGAGCATGTTTGGGATTTTAAGAATCAAGATTGTTTTACAGATGCAGAAAAAGCAGCTTTACAGTTTGCGCAAGAGGCCAGCATGGTTCCTGTAAATGTAGCTAAGGAAACTGAACAGCAATTACATTTACATTGGTCCGATGATGATATTGTTGAAATCATGGGTGTCATTGCATTGTTTGGTTATTTAAATAGATGGAATGATGTTATGGCAACATCTTTGGAAGAAAATGCAATAAATTCAGGCAATGATCTGTTGAAGGGTATAGCTTGGAATCCAGGAAAACATATTTAGTTAGGGTAAATGAATCCTTAAAAATAAGTTATCAATCGGGGTATTTCTTTTTTTATATTCTCGTATAATCCCCCTCAATTACGCTCATCATGAATAAAGAAAAACTTAGAAACATCGCTATCATTGCCCATGTTGATCATGGAAAAACGACTTTAGTTGATAAGTTATTGCAGCAATCCGGCACTTTGGATCGAAAAAATATGGCAACTGAGAGGATCATGGATTCTAACGATCAAGAAAAGGAAAGAGGTATTACAATTCTCGCTAAAAATACTGCCATTAATTGGAAAGATCACAGAATTAACATTGTTGATACTCCAGGGCATGCCGATTTTGGTGGAGAGGTTGAAAGGGTTCTTTCGATGGTTGATTCAGTTTTACTGTTGGTTGATGCTGTAGATGGGCCTATGCCCCAAACTAGATTTGTTACCCAAAAGGCATTTGAAAAAGGATTGCATCCAATCTTAGTTATTAATAAAGTTGATCGTCCAGAAGCAAGGCCTCATTGGGTCCTCGATCAAGTATTTGAGTTATTTGATAATCTTGGAGCAACTGATGAGCAGTTAGATTTTTCTGTTATTTATGCCTCAGCTATTAATGGATTAGCAGGGCATGAGCCAGATGAGTTAGCAGAAGATATGACGCCTTTATTGGACATGATTACTGAAAAAGTTAATGCTCCAGATGTTGATCAAAATGCCCCATTTCGGATGCAGATTTCAGCCTTGGACAGCAATAGCTATGTTGGAGTTATAGGCATTGGCAGAATTACAGGGGGGACAGTTAAACCAAATGATCGCGTGGTTGTAGTTAATAAAGATAGAGTTGAGCGAAAAGCTAAAATTCTTCAAGTGCTCGGGCATCATGGGCTTGAAAGAGTTGAAACAGAAGAAGCAAAAGCAGGTGATATTGTGTGCATCACAGGAGTAGAAGCATTAAATATCTCTGACACTTTGTGTGATCCTGAGCATATCAACCCTTTGCCAGAATTATCTGTTGACGAGCCAACAGTCAGTATGGTCTTTCAGGTCAATGATTCTCCTTTTTGTGGGAAAGAAGGCAAATACGTAACTTCAAGAAACATTAAAGATCGATTGAACCAAGAGCTAATGCACAATGTTGCTTTGAGGGTTGAAGAGGGTGAAAGCCCTGATCAGTTTAAAGTTTCAGGACGAGGCGAATTACATCTCTCGGTGTTGATTGAAACTATGCGCAGGGAAAATTATGAATTGGCTGTTTCTAAACCCCAGGTTATTCAAAAAGAGGTTGGAGAAGAAATTCATGAGCCATATGAAGTTGTTGTAATCGATATTCATGAAGAACATCAAGGAGCAATAATGGAAGAGATGGGTAACAGAAAAGCGGATTTACAATCACTTGTGATAACAGAAAACGGTCGAATGCGTCTTGAATTTATGGCTCCATCAAGGGGCCTTATTGGTTTCCGCTCACAATTTCTTACTTTAACAAGTGGTAGTGGAATTTTAACCAGTGTTTTTGATCATTATGGATTGGCTAAAAAGGGTGAGATTGCTACTCGCCAAAATGGTGTAATGGTCTCAATGATTACCGGCAAAACTTTAGCCTATGCATTGTTCAATCTTCAAAATAGAGGCCGTATGTTTGTTGGTCATGGGCTTGAAGTATACAAAGGTCAAATAGTCGGATTGCATTCTAGGGATAATGATTTACCCGTTAATCCAACCAAGGCAAAGCAATTAACTAATATTAGAGCAGCTGGTACAGACGAGAATCTCATTTTAACTCCACACATTCAACATACTCTCGAGCAAGCACTAGAGTTTATTGAGGATGACGAGCTGGTTGAGGTTACTCCAGCAAGCATTAGATTAAGAAAAAAAATTATTAGATAAAATAACTCTCTATCAAAGACTGTCTCTTTAGCTCAATAACCCGTAATATTAATAGTAAATAACTTACTGAGCCACCCGGAATCTTTGATGCTTTATTTTACATTTGTATTTCTTGTTTTAGCTTCTCTATATATAGGTAATGCTGCTTTATCTATATTTGCTGGAATCCTTTTTGCATACTTTTTAAAGCCTCCAACAATATTTATTACGCGGCGTGTTGGGACTATGCCATTACAGATTGGTATTGTCTTATTAGGAGCAACGATTAGTCTGCCATATGCATTAGCTGTTAGCTCAGTATATTTACCTTGGATTGCACTTTTTGTAATTGCTTCATTTGTTGTGGGGCTGATGCTTGGCAAACTTCTTGGAATTCATCATCGAGTTGCATTTCTACTCTCATCAGGAGCGGCTATTTGTGGAGGAACTGCTATGGCAGCTGTTGCGCCAATCATAAAGGCAAAACCCCAAGAGTTACTAATCGCTATGACTATTATTTTTTTATTAAATGCTGTTGCAATTATTGTATTTCCTCTTGTTGGTAATTTTTTAGAAATGAATAATTTTGAGTTTGGTGCATGGGCTGCGCTTGCTATTCATGACACAGGCTCAGTGATTGGCTCAGCTCTAACTTTTAGCAATGAGTCTGCTGAAGTTGCAGCTACATTAAAATTAGGAAGAACTATATGGCTCATACCATTAATACTCATTACAAATTGGATTTTTAATAAGCGGGCTCAAGCAACGAAATTTCCTAGATTTATACTATTTTTTATTTTAGCTATTGTTGCTAATACCTTGTTTACTTTTAATGAACAGATTATCAATATTCTCCAAATATCTAGTCAGACTTTTCTATTAATTGGTTTATTTTGTATTGGCAGTCAATTTGATCCTAATGAGCTCAATTCGATAAGTGGCAAACCATTATTATTAGCTCTGATGTTATGGGCTCTTGTCATCCCTTCCGCATATTTTTTAGTTAAATATTTTTAATAATATTTAAGTTAAGATAATCTTTGATTATGCATTTTAATGCGGGGGATGAATGAAAAATTTTGAAAACAAGGTAGCTGTAATAACCGGTGCGGGCAGCGGCATAGGTCGGGGTATCGCTGAACTTTCGGCTACTTATAAAATGCAATTAGTTTTAGCTGATGTGGATGAAAAGGGGCTAAATGAAACTCTTGATTTGGTAAAAAGCAAAGGTGTTGAGGCTATAGCCAGAGTTACTGATGTTAGTAACCTAGATGAAGTTGAAAATCTAGCAAGTCAAACTTTTGAAACGTTTCAAAATTGCCACTTACTCTTTAACAATGCTGGTGTGCTTGGTCCGGCTCCAATAAGCAAAGTCAATCGAGACATGTATGACTGGCTGATTAACATTAACTTAGGTGGCTGTTTTAATGGCGTGCATGCTTTTTTACCAAAAATGCAATCTTCCAAGGAGGAAGGGCACATAATTGCAACTTGTTCCACTTCAGGTTTTATAGCTTATCCAATGTTAGGTCTTTATTCAGCATCCAAATTTGGTATTAGAGGCCTAATGACATCTTTAAGAGCTGAATTAGCAGGTTCAAATATTGATGTCAGTATTGTTTGCCCTGGAGAGGTAACAACCAATATTGTAAATAGCACATATGGTGATTCTTCAAATCAGGAGGTCAAATCAGCAGCAAAAGATTCAGAGCCTGATCCAAAAGCACTGTTAGAAGTTGCAGCCGAGGATGCGCAAAATACTTTTCCAATATCTCCTCTCGAGGCAGCACAAGCAATTTTTGCTGGAATTGAAAATAAAGATTTTTACATCTTTACTCACAAAGGATATAAACGTCAGTTAGAAGAAATCTCTGATGAATATCTTCAAGCATTTGATCAGTCAATGTTCCAATAATTCATGATGTTAAATAAAATCTTAATTGGGATTTTTGTAGCTATTTTTTTCACTGCCATTATTTATATTCCTAAAGCATTAAGGGTCTATAACGTTGTGCATTTATTTGACGAAGATAAGATTGTCAAAAATTTTATCAATATGGATAAAATTTTTCCAACCACTCCTATTAAATCTTCAGGTAAACCTCATATTTTTCAAACTAGGGACTTTGAACTTCCTTCATCCTATTCAATGGACGGAAAAGATTACGATATGGTTGAAGCATTAGATTACTTTAAAACAGATGGCTTGATTGTTTTGCACAAAGGTGATTTGCTCTATGAAAATTATTGGCAAGGCAACTCAAAAGATCAGCCTCATATATCTTGGTCAGTTGCCAAGTCATTTCTTTCAGCATTAATTGGAATTGCCTACCATGATGGTCTTATTTCGGACTTAAATGACCCAATTACAAAGTATCTGGGTGATTTTAAAAATACAGGATATGAAAATGTACCAATTAAGGATATTTTGCAAATGTCATCCGGGATTATATTTAATGAGGATTATGGAGACTATAACTCGGATATAAATAAATTTGCCCGAGCTTTAGCTCAAGGCACATCAATGCGAGATTTTGCTAAGGATTTAAAAAATGGAAAGGAGCCTGGCACGTTTAATCATTATGTAAGCATTGATACCCAAATGTTAGCAATGCTCCTAGAGGAGGTAACAGGACAAACAGTTGCAAAGAATCTTCAGGAAAAAATCTGGACTAAAATCGGCATGGAGCACGATGCATATTATATGGTTGATGATACTGGGGCTGCATGGGCCCTAGGTGGGTTGAATGCTACATTGCGAGATTATGCAAAATTTGGCCAACTGTATCTTAATAATGGAAAATGGGGTAATCAACAAATAGTTCCAGAAGAATGGGTTCATGCCTCTCATAAACCTGACGGACCTCATCTTCAACCAGGTGAAAATGATATGTCTTCAAGTCCATGGGGTTATGGTTATCAATGGTGGGTTCCTGGTTTTCCCTCTTCTGATTATTTAGCTTCAGGAATTTACAATCAGTACATTTATATTGATCCGGTGACAGATGTAGTAATTGCTAAAACTTCATCAAATTATAAATTCAACCAAGAGCGACAGTACTCTAAGGATGCGCATGTTGCAATGTTTAGAGCTATTGCTGCAGCTGTGATTCATACTCCATAAAAATGATTAAACATTTCTTTCTTTCATTGTTGTTTATTTTTTCATTTGAAGCCAATGGATGGTGGGATAAGGGTCATCAAATGGTGTGTGATGAAGCTTATAAGTTACTAAAACCTGAAGCAAAAAAATCATTGGACCCATTGATTGAGGAGCATGGATCCTTTGGAGTTGCATGTCTTTGGCCTGATTGGGTTAAAAATGAAGACAGAAAAGATACCAGATCATGGCATTACATCAATTTACCTGACTCAGAGCAAAACACATATAAGACCACATGCCCAAAAAATGGATGCCTGATTTATGCTTTCCATAAACAAATGAAGGTTTTAACCAATTTCACTGAATCATTTCGTGACAGAGCTGAGGCTCTTTGGTTTATAGGGCATTTTGTTGGAGATGTTCATCAGCCCATGCATGTAGGTTTTCCTGAAGATAGAGGAGGCAATGACCATAAACTTATACTCCCTGATGGCACTGAAACTAATATGCATAGTGTTTGGGATGGAGAGATTATTGAGTATATGGATTCTTTGCATGGCGAGGAATATCTTTTGAAAAATGTTTCTAAGAAAATATATGAATTTTTAAACGACCCTCAGTCTTTGGAATTTGAATCTTGGGCTCAAGAAAGTCGGGATATTGCAATGCAAAAATCTGTAGGTTACCGCAATAATGAGTTAAAGCTTGTTTCAAATAGATATATGGAAAGTCACTTTCAAACTGTCCATGAGAGAATTGCTTTAGGAGCAATTAGGCTCAGTCAAACTTTAAATAACATCTATCAGGAGAGTAATTAATCATTGGATATTCGGCGATTTTTTAAATATCTCACTCCAGTCAAAAAAACAAAGCTGGTTTTATCGCTCGATGGGGGAGGAGTGAGAGCCATTGCAGCCGTGATCTTTCTGAAGCAACTAGAAGTAGTTTCAGGAAAAAAGATTTTTGATATTTTTGATTTTTTTATCGGCACAAGTGCTGGTGGAATTAATGCTTTAAATATTGCTGGTCTTAAGGCTAATTGCTTTGAATTAGAAGATTTTTGGTCTAAAGAAAACTTAGCCAAAACAATGTCTAAATCATTTTGGGATAATGCTTCTTTTTTGCAAACCAAACCTAAATATGACGGAAAGGGAAAGCGAGAATTATTATTAGAATATTTTAAAGATCAATCGCTAGGAGAAGCAAAAAAACCTGTAGCAGTCTTAGCCTATGATGTCGAAAATAGAAAACCTCGCTTGTTAAGTTCCTATGATTCCCCCGGGATTAAGATGGTCAGCGCTGCAAGCGCAACCAGCGCTGCACCTATTTATTACTCTACACAAGAGATTGACGATGGAACTTGGTTAATTGATGGTGGGATAGTAGCCAATAATCCATCTCTGCTTGGATATTCGGAGGCTAAGAAAATTTTTCCTGAATGCGAAATCAAAGTTCTCAGTATAGGCACTGGGATCAATAGAAGAAAAATTAATGGACGAAACTCTGCAAAGTGGGGAGCCTTGAATTGGTTTCGCCATGATATTTTAGGAATTATGCTTGAATCTAGTATGTTTGATGAAATAGCTAGAGACCTAATGGGTAAAAACTATCTAAGAGTCAATTCATCTACAGGTTTAGTTAATAGGCGAATGGATGATACTTCTGATGTCAACCTTGAACGAATTCACTTGATGGGCATGGAGTGGTGGTCTGAATTTGGTAAAACTTCAACTGATTTCTTAAATGTTTAATATATTAAGTTTTATCTATAAAAATACTGTACACTTCATTTTTTATTTTCATTTAGAAGGAATTTTATGAATATCTATGTTGGAAACCTCCCTTGGAGTATCGATGATGCAAGCCTTGAGCAAATTTTTGCAGAACATGGCACTATTACCTCAGCTAAAGTTATCACCGATCGTCAAACTAATCGCTCCCGTGGGTTCGGTTTTGTTGAAATGTCTGATGGTGGCGAGAATGCCATACAAGCATTAAATGATGCTGAAGTTGAAGGCAGAAAATTAGTCGTTAACGAGTCTCGTCCTAGAGATTAATCTATGAGTTACCTGGGGCTGGTTGGATTATTTGGTCTTATCGGTTTAACAGGTCTTCTAAATAAAGTTCATCCAAGTCAATCTGGCGGCCCAATTAGGTTATTGGGCTTGCTGGGCTTTTTAGGCTTGGCTGGGTTTTGGTTCCCGCCTATCGGAGCTTGTGGAGCTTTTGGGGCTTTAGGTGTCTGGAATCATCAAAATTCAAAAATTTCGCGCTTAGCTTATTTAGGCTGGTTGGGTATTATAGGGGTTATTCAAACTTTAATTTTTTACCTGTAAATAATTATTAATTGAGGAATATATGAATCGTATTTATCAACATTTAAGTTTAGTAGTCATTTTGATGACATTCGTAGCTTGTTCAGAGGAAGTTAATCATGAAGATCTATTGCTTAAAGTTGTAAATAATCCTAACAGGAATGTTGAATATGTTGCGAGAGATAAATTTAGACATCCCTATGAGACACTTTCATTTTTTAATATTGCTCCCTCTATGCATGTTCTTGAGCTATCTGCTGGAGGTGGTTGGTACACTGAAATTCTCGCGCCTTATCTTAAAGAGAAGGGGCAACTATCTGTAACTCATCACAATCCTCAAACTGGAGGGTATTATAAACGCTCGAGAGATTCTTTTGATGCAAAGGTCGCTTCCAATCCTTTATTTGAAGGAGTGAATGTATTAACTGCAGATGTTCCACCCACACAGGCATATATACAACCAAATTCACAGGATTTAGTTCTCACTTTTAGAAACCTACATAATTGGTTAAGCAGAGATGCAATGCAGGCTGTCATGCAAGAAGCATATAACGCTTTGAAAGATGGCGGCCATTTTGGCGTGGTAGAGCACAGAGCACCAGAGAATTCAAGTATGGAGTTCATGAAAACAAATGGATATGTCTCTCAATCGCTTGCCATTAAAACAGCTCAGGCAGTTGGCTTTAAATTGATTGCCTCTTCTGAAATTAATGCCAATCCAAAAGATACTGCTGATCATCCTAAGGGGGTATGGACATTACCTCCATCCTATCGGTTGAAGGAGCAAGACAGATCTAAATATCAATCCATCGGCGAGTCAGATAGGATGACTCTCTTATTCAAGAAATAATACCTAGTAGTTAAAAATACCTTTAAAAGGGCTAGTTTTTACGATTTTTTTTTATACTTAAATACAAACTTGACAACATTGTCAATTTAACGATAATTTATGAATAGAAATCTATTATTGGGGAATAATAATCATGAAATTTTTAAAACTATCGTTGCTGGTATTGCCTTTGACTGTATTAGCAGACACTCCAGTCTTACCTGCAGATGCTTCAGCATCAAGCGACACATCACAGGATAGCGCTCAAGTTGAGCAGCGTTCTGTCGCCGTTACTGAATATGAATCTTCAAGTGAATATTCTGATCAAGGCGGCATAGAAGATGTAATTGTGACAGCCACTAGACGAGAAACTTCTCTTCTAGAGACTCCAATTGCCATCTCGGCTGTGACTCAGGATGAGCTAACACGATTTGGTATTTCAAATATTAAAGATTTGAGCTATTCCTTACCCGGTCTTGCTATACAAAACTCTGATACCAATGCTCCAATAATTACTTTAAGGGGTATCAGATCAAACAATGTAACTGAAGTAGGTGATCCTGCTGTGGGTGTTCATGTGGATGGAATGTATCAATCAAGACCACAAGGTGCTCAAGCGCTAATGTTTGATCTTGAAAGAGCTGAACTTGCTAGGGGTCCACAAGGAACTCTCTTTGGAAGAAACTCTATCGCTGGATCTCTTAATATTATTACTGCTAAGCCTAATTTAGAGATTCAAGGTGGATCAATAACTGTTAATGCAGGTAATAGATCAGAGCAAGGTGTACAAGGTCATTACAATCTTCCAATTTCTGAAAAATTTGCTCTTCGATTTGCATTTTCTGATCAATCAAAAGATTCACACTTAGATGGTTACTATGATCCTAATCAAATTGATCACAGATGGCTTCCTGCTGATGTATTAGCCCAAGCAAAAACTGTCGAAACTTGTGGTGATAGAAGAGGAAATTCAGCTTATGCATGGTTCTTAGGGTGTAATAACCCTGAAAGACCTGACAACGCAGCTCCTGGGTTTGATCCGGGGTATCAGTACGCTTCTGCCTATCAAGCAATTAAGGCTGATCCATCAACATTCTATGGCAATGTAGATAATCATGCCTACAGAATCAGTGCGCTTTATATTATTGATGATACTAGCGATATTAATCTTCAATATGAAGTCTTTCAGGACGATGGAGCTGGATGGATGAACGGCTTTGATTGTGACATGATCAAAAATAGAACAGGTAGAACTTTTGGTGGCGCACCATCAAAGCCTGCAAATACATGTGATGATATTTTAGGAAAAGGCAGTACAGAATATACTGCATTTGTAAACGTTCCTGGTGTAAATGATTTAAGTATTGAATCTATACGAGCTATTTATAATAAAGATTTTGGTGATGTTCAAATGGTTGCCAAGCTTGGCTTGCAAGCTCTTGAGCAATACTCTCAATTTGATATCGACGGCGGTAGAAATGAATGGCAAATGGCCATGGTGCTCAATGATTATAAAGCTGACTCAACGACTTTTGATGTTCAGTTTACTGGAGCAACCGACACTATGTCATGGGTTGTTGGAGCTTTCTACTTAGAAGAAGAAAACGACATGGAGGCATTCTTCCATGCAACGTTTAATGGCGATAATATATTCCTTCAACCAGATAGAACCATTGAATCCAAAGCTTTATTTGGTCAGGCAACTATGAAGCTTCAAGAAGACCTATATTTAACATTAGGTATAAGACATTCAAAGGATGATAAGTCTGATGTAGGTGGTAAAAACTGGGAATGTAGTGTCTGGAATTCTTGTTATCCATCTACTGAGATTTGGGGTAACAGACAACTATTTATTCCTAACTTAGCTGCTTTGACCCCAGATTTTCATATAGCTGGAGGTTTGTTTAACGGAGTAAATTGTACTGCCGCAGGCGGCCCATATGGTGGTGGTCCATATTTTGGTGGTACTGGCTGTATGGTGCAAACAGCAAATAATGCTACTTCACAATCATATAGCTCTACAGACTGGAGAATAGGGCTTGATTGGGATCTTTCAGAAAACGAATTTGTATATGCATATATTGCTACAGGTTATAAAGCCGGTAGTATTGCAGATGAGGCAGTGAGAGCTGCAAACACAATTCATCCTGAGGGGCCAGGCTCTGCTGTGAATACATCATATGGACCTGAAGAAGCTACAACCTTTGAGCTAGGTTATAAGGGTAAGTTTTTAGAGAATAGATTATCTTTAGCCGCAAACTTTTATCACACTGTTTATGATGGCAAACAGTTTACTGGAAATGTTCCATTTGATGTTATAGCTACAACAGAATACAACATTGATACTGGTCAACTAGATCCAGTAGAGCAAGTTGTAACATTCTGGGGAACTCAAAACTTTGGTGAGCAAGAGATGCAAGGTCTTGAGTTTGAATTTGATTTCATCCCTTACGACGGTGGCCGTTTGAGTGGTTGGATCACGATGATGGATACAGAAGTAACCGAAGACTTTATTACTCAATGGTACTACGGTCAAGATGCATATTTTGGTAGAGCAGGTTACGACCAATCTGTTGCGAATGTTCCAGAAAACTATGTGAATCTTAAGGGGAATGAAGCTCCTTATTCACCAAATTTAGCTTTTACGATAAATTATGAGCACACCTTTAATATGGGTTCTTTTGGTACTTTAACTCCTGCGCTCAAGTATCATTGGCAGGCTGAGGATTACTTAACTATTTGGAATGCTGATAAGCATGTTAATGACCCAGGTGGTTATGGAACATATGGCTGTGCAAATTATGGAGCAGCTGATGGATGTGGTTATGGCTTTATTGATTTGCCTGGATACTTCAATGCAAGTACTGATGAATTTGGAGATCAAAGAAGTAGCTGGGAGATGTTTGACTTAATCGTTACATATAAACCTTCAAACGATTCATCTTGGTATGCACAGGCTTTTGCTTATAACCTTACAGATGAACTTATTTCATATTGGAGGGGGGTGGAAGCAGGTGTTCCTAGCGGAGCTTTTTCAGCACCACGCCAGTATGGAATTAGAGTTGGATATTATTGGTAATAATTAGCTAAAATTCTTTTTGAAGGAGGGCAATAGCCCTCCTTTTTTTTGATAAGATGAAAATTATGAAAGTTATTTTTTTCTTTTTATTTTCAATATTTTTAATGAGTTGCTCACACTCAGATTCAGAGAATTCACATTATCAAAAAGAAACAGTTAAATATTATTCTAAAAATATTATTGGATTCGAAAATCTCTTTGGTGAAGGGTTAAAATCTCAAAAAGATATAGAAATATTTGGGGTCATGCATTTCCCAGATCATTATGATCCACAAAAAACATATCCTGCAGTCGTTGCTTCACATGGTTCCTCAAATTGGCGTGCTCATCATTTAAAATATATTGAACAAATGAGGCAAGCCAATTTTATTGTTTTTGCAATGCACCCATTTGATTCTCGTGGGGTCAAAAGCACAGTTGGTAATCAAATTAATGTAACCAGCGAGACTGTTATCTATGATATGGCAATGAGTCTAAATTTATTATGGGATGATACAAGAATAAATAATGAAAAGATTTATGCAGCAGGCTGGAGCCTTGGTGGGACTGCAGCATTATTTAATGCTTGGTTACCTTTGCAAGATTCTCTTAATAAGAATGGAGCATCCTATTCTGGTTATCTCATGTGGTATCCAGGTTGTTTGGCATTACCTGATATAAATGCATGGGATAAAGATTTGATGCAAATATATATTGGTGAGGAAGATAATTGGACCCCACCTAAGCCATGCAAGGAGCTTGTTACAGAGATAAATGCTATGGGAGGCAGTGCAAATATTGAGATATATCCTAACTCTTTTCATTCATTTGATGGTCCGCAGCCTCTCAGATTGATACCAGACGCATACAGTTGGGCTGATTGTAAATTAAAGCTCAACTCAAAAACAAAAAAGGTCTATGATCCTAACAATGAGTCATTAGATTTTTCCAATCCAAAGCTTAGAAGACTAGCTTATGAGAGTTGCGCAAAAAAAGGCGATGTTATGGCAGGGGCTAGCCCAGAGTATAAAAATGCAGCGCATGATCACCTGGCGCAATTATTGCCTAAATTAGACTAATCAGAAAACTCTTTCCAACCCCTATATCCACCTTCTAGATTTTGGACATTTTTAAATCCAATTTCAATTAATGTCTTCCCAGCAAGAGAAGCTCTGCTGCCTCCGCCGCAATAAACAATGATAGGGGTATCAGCATTTAACTCCTGATTACCAGAAGGCGAGAGTTTCATTTCAATTAACCCTCTTGGAATATTTACTGCATTATCTATCATTCCAGTTTCTCTTATTTCTGTCTCTTCTCGAACATCAATTACAAAATACTCACTTGGGTTTTTAGCAAAAATTTTGCATGAAATTTTTGGAACTATTTTATGAGCCTCTTCAATTAATTCTTTTAGTGTCATTCAAATATTATCTTGTGAAATGGGATATAGCGCAAACTGCAATTTATTGGCATATAAATTGCTTATTTATTTGTATAGTTGACTTCATTTTAAAGTTGCAATGTTATCTTTATGCGCTTATTATGACGCCTTCTATATGTTTACAGTGTAAACATTATAAATAATATGTATAAATTAAAATCATAAAATAAAGGATGCTTATAATGAAAAAATCAATGTTTGTTTTCTCTCTTCTACTATTACCCTTACTGGCTAGTGCTGACATAGCAATTCAAGAGGATTATGCCATTACTGGAAAAATATTTGCTGTTAAAACTGCAAAAAAATATTCATCTGTTGAAGGTTGCTCAAAAATTGCACTTCAAAAGAGTAAAGTAGCAGGATTCACGTTTGATTCTAAATCTCAAAAATGCACTTTATATAAAAAGATAAGAAACATTAAGCCGAAAAAAGGTTTTGTTTCTGGTACAAAATAAATAGCATTTTAAATTTCAAGGGAGCATTTGCTCCCTTTTTTTAAAATTTATCTTGGATTTAAGGCATTTTTCTTGCATACTCTCCTTACTATGAATAAAGCAACTAGATCGCCTAGATCTTTCAGCTCAGCTATAGCTTTTTACAAGCTGTGTCCGATTGTTGCTGCTTCAAACTCAACCATCAATAGAAGACGTAGATCCATCTAAAAGCCACTCCATAATGGTTTGGTTTTATCACTTAAGATGAAGAATTTTATTACAACTCAAAATTGGTCCAGATCGGAGCTCCAAGATATTCTTGACTTTGCTATTAGGCTAAAAAATAAACCACATCAACCTTTGTTAAAAGATAAATCTATTGCAATGCTATTTTTTAATCCTTCTCTTAGAACAAAAACAAGTTTTGAAGTTGGGATCAATGAGCTTTCTGGGACTGCAGTTATCCTTCAGCCTGGAAAAGATGCCTGGCCTATTGAATTTGAAGAAAGTATTATCATGGATGGAGAGTCAGAGGAACATGTAAAAGAAGTTGCACAAGTACTATCATCTTATTGTGATTGTATTGCGATTAGGGCTTTTCCAAAGTTTGTGGATTGGGATCACGATAGAACTGACTCCGTTATTAAGGGTTTTGCAAAGTATTCTTCAGTACCAGTCGTTAACATGGAAACAATCGAACATCCGTGCCAGGAGCTTGCTCATATATTAACTTTACAAGAGCACTATGGTGATTTGACTGGTAAAGATTATCTTCTAACTTGGACCTACCATCCCAAGCCATTAAATACAGCAGTTGCTAATTCCAGTCTTTTAATTGCAAGCAAATTTGGAATGAATGTTAGCTTATTATGTCCATCAGAAGACTATCTTCTTGATGATAGATATATTGAAGCTGCAAGAGAGAATTGTGCGCTTAGCGGAAGCTCATTTGATATTTCGTATGATATTGATACTGCTTACTCAAATGCAGAGATAGTCTATGCAAAAAGCTGGGGCTGTTTGAGCTTTTATGGAAATACTGATAAGCAGATAGCAAGCAATAATCAATACAAACACTTTATTGTTGATGAAGCAAAGATGAGTCTGACAAAAAATGCAGTATTTAGCCATTGTCTTCCTTTAAGAAGAAATGTGAAGGCAACTGACGCTGTCATGGATGCTGATTATTGCTTGGCAGTTAAAGAGGCAGCAAATAGAAAGCATGTTCAAAAGTCCATGCTAAGTAAAATTTTATAGGGATAAAAAATGAATAAAAAAATAGTTTTAGCATTTTCAGGCGGCCTTGATACAAGTTTTTGTGTCCCTTACCTGATTGATCAAGGTTATGAGGTCCATACTTTATTTGTGAACACTGGTGGAATTTCAGTTAAAGAAGAGCAATCAATCACAAAAAGAGCGAATGAATTAGGAGCAAAAAAACATATCAATATCAATGTTGAGAAAAGCTTATGGAGTGAAATTTTAATTCCATTGATTCAATCAGGTGCGTTATATCAAAATAAATATCCTGCTCTTTGCTCTGATAGATATTTGATTGTAAAAGAATCAATTAAATTGTGTAAAAAATTAAAAACTAAAAATATTGCTCATGGCTGTACAGGAATGGGAAATGATCAAATTCGATTTGACTTATCTATTCGAGCTCATGGAAAGTTCAACATTATAACTCCCATAAGAGAGATTCAAAATATAACAAAGAATGTAAGGGGATACGAAGAGGAGTATCTACAAGACAAAGGTTTTAAGGTTTCTTCATTGCATAAAAAATACAGTGTCAATGAAAATCTGATGGGCGCAACAATATCAGGAAGTGAGATTGATGAGTGGGAGGAGCCATCTAGCGAGAGTTATGTGCTCTGTAAGTTGCCTCACCAATACCCCAAAAAACCCAAAACCTTAAAAATTAAATTCCTCAGAGGAAAAGTTGTAGCTATTAATAATAAGAAAATGCAAGGAGCTGACTTCTTAAGAAGTTTAAATACTCTAGGAGGATCTTTTGGGATAGGAAGATCTGTTTTTTCAAGCGATACCATTATTGGATTAAAGGGAAGATTTGTTTTTGAGGCTCCTGGCATTGCTATTTTAATGTCAGCTCATAGGGCTTTAGAGGAGACCGTTCTTACTGATAAGCAAAATTATGTAAAAGCACAGGTTGGACAAGAATGGGTCAATCTTGTTTATAGAGGGTTTTATTTTGAACCTTTAAGGGAAAACCTAGAAGCATTTTTACATGATTCTCAAAAAACTGTTTCAGGCGAGGTTACATTGAAGTTAACCCCTGGAAGGGTTGATGCTGTTGCAGTGAAATCCAAAAATATATTAAAAAGCCCTGAGGGTGCTTATGCTCAATCTGCAACTTGGTCAGAGGCTGAATCAAAAGGATTTATTAAATTGATAGGGCAAAGTACATCAACTTGGTCATCTATTCATAAAAAATAATGAGTTCAGGTTTAGAGCTAACATTAAAGCATTTAAAAGCTCTAATTGCTTGTGACACCTCAAATCCACCACGAGAGATTGAGCAGTCAGGATTGATTCAATATTTAAACTCATTAGATTTTATCGATCCCAAAGTAACTGATTTGGGAGGAGGGTCGTTCAATATATTGCTTACAAAAGGATCACCTAATTATCTGATAAATGTTCATTTAGACACGGTTCCAGCAGGTGAAGGGTGGGTATCTGATCCTTTTAATTTAGTTATCAAGGATGAAAGAGCTATTGGGCTTGGTGCCTGTGACATCAAGGGAGCTGCAGCTTGTCTGTTAACACTAGTCGAACAAGGCCTCAAGGATTATGCAATCTTATTTTCAACAGACGAAGAGGCCGGTCAAAGTACTTGCATCAAGGAGTATCTAAAAACAAAACCTACTTTTAAGGGCGTTATTGTTGCTGAGCCAACGCAAAACATGGCTGTCACGTGTCATAGAGGAATTTTAACTGCCACTCAGGAATTTTTTGGTCAAGCTGGACATAGCTCAGAACAAAGAGCCTTGACTGATAACGCAATTCATAAATTAACACGTTGGTCAGATGCAGCTCTTAAAGTTGCCGAATCCTACAACCAAACCTCATTCAAAGATTTAACAGGTATTGCTTTTAATCTAGGAGTAATTGAAGGCGGTATTAAGCCAAATATAATTGCCGATTATGCCAAAATTAAATTTGGTATGAGACCTTTACCGGGCCAATCATTTGACACCCTTTTGAACGAGTTTCATGTTGAATCTATCGAACACCACTCAAAATTCACTCCTGGGTTTATAGCTCCTGCATTGCCTGCATCTGGGAATATTGCTGATTTAGAGTCATTTGCAGGTGAGTTAGGTTTAGATTTGTCTCCGCCAGTAAATTTTTGGACAGAAGCCTCACTATTCAGTGAAGCAGGCTTTAGAGCTATTGTTTATGGTCCCGGTAATATTGCGAACGCCCATCAACCCAATGAGTCCGTGAGCCTTGATGAGCTTATCCAAGCACTAGCCGATTTCAAAAAGATAGTTCAATGAGCAACTCTTCTAATCAATTCATAAAAAACACTATTTTAAAACTGCTTGGAGCCATCGGCTCTGAGAGAGAGATAAAAAAGTATATTGAAAAATTCTCTTCTCCTGAGCAACGTTTTGCAGTTATTAAAGTTGGAGGATCTGTTATTGAAAATGATCTAGAGAATCTTATCTCTTCATTAGTTTTTTTAAATCAAGTTGGTCTCAAGCCTGTAATACTTCATGGTGCAGGCCCAATGCTCTCTGCTAACTTAGAGAAGAATAAAATTGATTTTTCTTTTATAAATGGTCAAAGAGTTACTTCTGCCGAAGTAAGGGATATCGCTCATTCAGTTTTTCTTGAAACTAATCAAAAAGTTGTTGAGGCTTTGAAAACTCAAGGAGCAAATGCAAAAGGTCTTACATCTGATGTATTCGAATGCACAATAGAAGACCCCAATTTAGGTTATGTTGGGGCTATTCAATCTGTTAACCACAAACTCATCAATGATGTTCTTGAATCCGATTCTATTCCAGTCATTGCACCAATTGGCTTCCAAAACAATGAGATGTTAAATATAAATGCAGATATTGCCACCGTTGAATTGGTTAAAGCTATTAATCCATATAAAGCTATTTTTTTATCTGACATTGGAGGAATCTTTAATAGTAGAGAGCAATTAATTCCTAACATTAATCTAGCTCTTGAATATGATGAATTTATGCAGAAAGAATGGCTTCATTCTGGAATGAAGTTAAAACTTCAGCAAATTAAATCTTTGTTAGATCATCTTCCTAAAACAGCCTCTGTTTCAATCACAAAACCAATCAATCTTCCAAAAGAACTCTTTACAGATTCTGGTTCAGGAACCTTAATCAAGCATGGATATAGCGTTTTGCAACATCAGCATCCCAACAAAGATGTGCAAGAGTATTTTACAAATATCATAGAGGCCTCATTTAATGGAAAACTAGTAGATAATTTTTTTGATAATGTAGATGATTTAGATATTTTTATGACCTCTTGTAAGCGCGCTACCATTGCTATTTCAAATGAGTTTGCCGTCCCATACATGGATAAGTTTGGTGTAATCCCTGAAGCTAAAGGAGAAGGATTGGGAGCTGGTATATGGCATGAGATGCGAAAAGCTTATCCACAAGTTTTTTGGCGATCACGCTCCAACAATCCCATTAATAGTTTTTATACCTCAATTTGTGATGGATGTCAGAAGCTAGAAGAATGGCATATTTTCTGGATTGGCATCTCGGATTATGGCGCACTTAAAGGGTGCATAGAGGATGCAATCAACAAACCCAGAAGTGTGATTTAAATGAATATTAAAAAAATAGGATTATTGGGTGGAAGAGGCTATGTTGGGCAAGAAATTATTGCATTGCTTTCAAATCATAATTATTTAAATATCACATCGATTTTCTCTTCTTCAAAGGTGGGTGAACCTGTGAAACTGGGGATTGATTCAACTTTGTTGTATCAAGACTTAAGTCTAAATAACATTGTTCTTGGTGATGAGGATGCCTACATTCTCGCCTTGCCAAATAATCAAGCTAAACAATATGTTGATTTAATAGAGCATCATAATCCAAAAGCCATTATTGTGGATTTAAGCGCAGATCATCGTTTTGATGATACTTGGGAATATAGAGTACCTGAGTTATCAGAACAAGTTCAATCAAATAGAATTAGTAATCCTGGATGCTATGCATCTGCGATGCAATTTATGATTGCGCCTTTAGCAAATATTCTAACAGGATCAGCAAATCTATTTGGAGTGTCTGGTTATAGTGGCGCTGGAGCATCTCCAAACGAAAGAAATGATTTAGAAGTTTTAAAAGATAACATTCTTCCATACTCTCTTGTCTCCCATTTACATGAGAGAGAGGTAAAAGTTCATAGTTATCAAGACCTTTTATTTACTCCCCATGTGGGCAATTTTTTTAGAGGAATATTAATGACAGGTAATTTCACGCTTACCAAAAGACTAAATAGGGAAGATATACTCAATTTATTTATTAAATACTACAAAGAAAGGAAATTGATTTATATTCAACAAGATCTACCCAATCTACAAAAAGTGCAAAATAATTCTAATGTAATAATAGGAGGTTTTGAGGTTGATTCAGAAATTAATAGACTGACTTTTTGCTGTGCCCTTGATAATCTTCTTAAAGGTGCTGCAACCCAGGCCGTACAAAATTTAAATTCTGCGTTTGGGTGGGAAGATACCTTGGAGATAACTTAATTATGAAAATTTGGAATCAAAATTTAAAAGATAAAAATTCTGCAATCGATAAATTTTTATCTAGTGAGGATATAGTTCTAGATCAAGAACTATTCTTGTATGACATTGATGCGTCTATTGCTCATGCTCGTGAATTAGAAAGCATTAATATTTTCAATAAATCCGAAACTAAAAAAGTTGTTTCCGCTTTAAAGAGACTAGCAAAACTATTTAAGACAAAAAAATTTAAACTATCAGTCAAATACGAAGATTGTCATTCAGCTATTGAAGAACATTTAATCAAAGAGCTCGGCTCTGTAGGTAAAAAAATTCACACGGGAAGAAGTAGGAATGATCAGGTAATGGCAGCCATGCGTCTCTATTCAAGAGCAAAATTAGATGAAATTAATTTAATTAATTTAAAAATTGCTCAATCATTTCTTGATAAGGCTGAAAAGCATTCGTCTGATCCCATGCCAGGTTATACCCACTTGCAAAGAGCCATGCCATCTACTTGGGGTTTATGGTTTGCATCTTTTGCTGAATCTTTTCTTGATAATATTGATTTGATTTCAAACACTCAATCCTGGATGAATATAAATCCATTAGGCTCAGCAGCTGGATATGGTGTAAATCTACCAATTAAAAGAGATATTTCAACCAAAGAACTAAACTTTAAAAGAAAGCAATTAAATAGTTTGTATGTTCAAAATAGCAGAGGTAAGTTTGAATTGGAGTTGATAGGGTCATTAAAACAGCCAATGCTAGATGTCAGAAAGTTCTCATGGGATATGAGTATTTTTTTAGCTCAGGAATTTAATTTATTGAGTCTTCCATCCAAATACTCCACAGGATCATCTATCATGCCAAATAAATCCAATCCAGATGTGATAGAGGTTATGAGGGCTAAGTATGCTGTGATCGCAGGGCATTATTCTGAATTAGAAAATTTAATTTCTTTACCTAGTGGATATCACCGTGATTTACAGCTTACTAAAAGATCTCTTATTCATTCCGTTCATTGTGTGACAGGGACCTTAAAATTGCTACCTGAATTAATTAAATCAATAAAAGTGAATCTTCAACGTTCTGATGAATTTATCGATCAAGGCATGATGATGACCGATTATGCCTATGAATTGGTTCAATCAGGCTTGCCTTTTAGAGAAGCTTACATCAAAGTAAAGTCAAGCCAAGATGGTAAATCACTTTCTAAAAGTTTATCAAGAAAAAACTCTTCATCTGGCTCGCCATATAATTTAGATTTAAAAGTTCTTAAATCAAGATTTAAAAAACTTTCTTAAAAATTCTCTTTTTGCTTTTCTTTTTTCTTTATGAGAGTATTAAGGAAGAATGAATAAAGCTATCAGAATTCAAAAATCTGAAGCAGCTAGAAACAGGCGTCATAAGAGGCGTGATTTGGCAGAGCGTAAGCAACAAAATGAATATGCTCGTCTTCGAAAGCTTCGAAGAAAAAAATAAGTTTATAGCAGCTTCTTTATTTTTAACAATTCAGTTGCAAGGGCTTTTTTTAACCTAAAATAACTGCTTGCATCATCACCGCCAACAGTTTTAAATACACAAATGAATAATACTCGATCGTATCTTGAGAGGTGGCATCAAGGCTTAAAATCCAATGACGAAAACTTTTTGGATGAAATACTTGATGATTCTTGTGTATTCACATCGCCAATAGTTTTTAAACCCATTCAAGGAAAGGAGATGTCTAAACTTTATTTGATGGGAGCTGGCCAAACCTTTGATATGGAAAGATTTCAGTATGTCAGGGAACTGGTTGATGGTTTGGATTGCGTGCTTGAATTTGAAACCTATATCGGAGATATTTCGATTAATGGAGTCGATATCATTAAGTGGAATAACAAAGGAAAAATTATAGATTTCAAAGTAATGATTAGGCCACTTCAAGCCATTCATGCATTGCAAGCAAAAATGTCTGAAGCTTTAGAAAGCTTGAAGAAATAATCTAATTAAAAAAAAGGAGCCTTTCGGCTCCTTTAATAAGTTCCATAATTAAATCTTAAAAAGAGTAATTAACAGTTAATCCATATGTTGCATAATTATTTGGATAGCCAAAAAATGTAGTGCTTGAAAGGTCAACTACAGCAGGGAAAACTGTTGTAATAAATTCATCATCATTAATATTTTTACCCCAAACACTAATTGATAAATTATCTTTTTGCATTCCCGCTGAAAAATTCAGAGTGTCCTGCTCTCTAAACCCATTTCCTTTGGACTCCAATAATGCTTGTGCATCAGGATTTTCTGTTAACACTGCTTTACTAGAATAAAGGTGAGAAACCCTAACATAACCATCCCAACCATTTCTATCCCAATTCCAAGTTACACTGGAAGACAGAGTATCATCAGGAATATTTGATGGTGTGGTACCAGACAAATCTCCAAAGGCTGAGCCTGTAAAAGAATCATAAATAGGATCAATGAAAGTTCCACCTAACGCAATATCAATATTTTCTGTTGGGGAGAACAGTAAATCGAATTCATAGCCATCCACAGATTGTGTGCCAGCATTTGCAAGCACAAAACCCGTTCCGATGAATGTATTAGACTGGAAGCCTTTGATTTCTTGATCAAAAACAGCAATATTAAGGTAACCAGAGGGCAAATAGATTTTTGCACCAAGCTCCATTACTTCTGCTTCTTCCGGTCCAGCATATCT
>Ga0181564_10000265_pt1 | contig 44032 bp, 27 predicted proteins | sample 011ome_24_FD_134512 | JGI IMG/M metagenome (GOLD analysis project Ga0181564, IMG submission 134512) | Coastal salt marsh microbial communities from the Groves Creek Marsh, Skidaway Island, Georgia - 011513CT metaG (megahit assembly) | ecosystem: Environmental > Aquatic > Marine > Intertidal... | reverse complement strand
GCAAGCGTTGCTCCTCGAAGCAAAAGCACTGGACTTTGTTAAAGTACACCCCGCACTTGTTTGGCTGCACGTTATACGTCGCCACACCAGTGATGGGCTGTTTGCTTAAATTTCTCGCCGTGTAAAACGCCAACGCCGACTCGCCCGGGACGACTTTAATACTCCTCTGCGTTGGCGTAAACTTCCACGGCATGCCCTCTGCGACGTCCGCGTTGAATGTGATGGTTATTTCACGCGTTCGAGCGGCGTCACGCTTCTCTTTACTCCACGCCTCACTCGCGAGCTTATCTTCAATCGTCGCCCGTTGCGTCGTTCCACCAAACCCAGTCGCGCGACAAAACATTCTATACAGCGGTACCGACGCGTACGTCGCCCCGACGACGCCCACGACCAGGGCGAATAAATATTTCGCAAAGTCTGCGTTCTTCGTCGCCGTGGACGACGATGGGTCGGATGACGACGCGAACCCACGTGCGTGGTGCCGTCCAAATGAAACGGTGGGTGGAGCGCGCACCGCTGACATCGCCGACATCGCCGAGACACCGCACGCCGCGTCGCCCGCTCGCGCGCAGAGCGTCGCTCGCACGTTCCCCCGCGCGCTTGCGCTCGCGAACGCGCGAGACGCGCCTTTGGCGAGCGCTCTCGCGCGTGAGCTCATGTCGAGGCACGTCACCGAGTGACGTCCTCAAACGTGCGCGCGCGGCACCATGACGTCTTCCGCCGCCTCACACGCCGCGACCAAGCTCGCGCGATTGAACGAGCGATTTGCCACGTTTTACAGCGATCTCGAGCAAGAAAAAGCGTCGCGTCGCGCGATAGAGACGGATCGATTACACGCTTTTGACGAGCGGCTCGATGCGCTCGAGCGCGCGTTTAAAGCGAGCGAAGCGCGCGCGGCGAACGATCGCGCCACCGCGCACGCGAAGTTTGAACGCGCGATTAAGGATTTAGATGTCAAATTATCGGCGAGACTGGAAGGGATTGAGCGCGCGATGGAATCGAGTACGGGGGCTGTCGCGACGACGCTCGACGCGTTGAACGGCGCATTGTCCGCGGAACGCGACGAACGCGTCGCGGATATGGAAACTCTAGGCACGACGGTGTTAAGGAAAGTCGAAGACATATCCGAAGCGTTAGACGAAGAGCGATTAGGGCGGCTGGAGCGTGAGGGCGAAACGTTGGCGCGTTTTGGAAGTGAAATGAATGAGGCGAGGAATTTGATTGACGCCGAGCGCGCGACACGCGAGAGCGCAGTTTCGAAACTGGCGAGCGTCGTAGAGGAAATGCGTCACTCAGCGGTGACGGGTGAGGGTAATTTTCAAACGGTCGTGTTAGAAGAGCTATCGAATCTCAAGCTGGCGCTCGCGAAGGAGCGCAAGGTGCGAGAAGAAGAAGATGAACTCATCGTACAAGCCGTGAGCGAATATTCCAAGGCGATTCAGTCCGGACTGCGGCTGGCAAATGCGTGATAACGTCGCGAATGTGATGATACAGCACGGACAATGCCTGTGAGCGGTCTGAAGACTAACTAGTGTCGCTAAGGCTTCTAAACTAGCGCGACTAAAATACTACCAACTGTAATAACAGCCGTATAAGAGAACCTCTCGGTTCTCTTATACGATGGCCAGGAACCATGAAATCCATCCCACGAGCACCACTGGAACCACTGCGTATTGATAAAGCAACAACGTCCCAACGCCCGCGATGGCGTTTTCATCGCTGTGGAACATTTGCGCCTGCAACATGACGTTGTTTGCAGTCGGTGTTGCGCCGAGTAACAGAAAACTCAACCAAAACACGTGATTCGTTGGCGCCACGCCGGCGTCCTTGAGACCGTAGTACAGTCCTATTGTGATGAATGGTATGATGATGAATCTAGTGATGAGCACGGCGATGGCGGTCTTACGATCAGCCATTTTGTAATCGGGCCCGTTCGCGAGTGAGCATCCGATGATTAGCAAAATCGATGGAATCGCGGCGTCCGCCAAGCTATCTGCACTATAACCAACGTAGCTAAATGCGCGCCCGGGCTGAAAGATGATATCACGGACTGGTGTGCAAATTCCGGTTAGAATTCCTAGTAAGCATGCGTTGACGTTTGTGTTGAAAACGTTACGCGCGCCGCTGAGTAAGGCACGTTTTGTGTCGTCGTTATTCGCCAACGTCGCATCTCCCGCGGTTGATGATTCGCGTTCCACATCTGAAGAGTGCGCCGCGTCGCGCATCCCAGCGTTCTCCGCGTCACCGTTAACTCTATTGACGCCTTCACCGGCGGAATCTTCGAGCGCGGCTCGGCGATGAAACAGGTACGGTCCCAGCGACCACATCGACACCGACAGCATAATAACGTACACCGACAAGTACAACGCACACTTATCGCCATCATCCGGATCAACAAACACCAAATCACCAATCGTCGGGTTCTTCGTAATCGCGCGCGAAATCACCACCGGCAGCGCCAACGAGTTACCAAAACCGCAACTCAATACCGTCACCGTCCGAAATCCTCGACGCGTTCCGCACGCCCGCAGCACCACGTAATACCCAATCGCCGACCCAATCACGACGTGCATCATCGCCAACACGGGCATAATCCACAACTCGCGCAACGTCCCCGCGGTCACCGTGCGCGAGAGCGACGTCCACAGCAAACACGGCAAGAAAAACTTGCCATTCAACTTGGCCAGCGCGCTCGCGGTCGATGCGTTCAACCACCCTTTCTTGCGCGCCATGACGCCCATGCCACCGATGATGAACAGCGGAAGCACGGCGCGCGCGCTCGCGAAGAATATCTGCGCCCCCACGGACGGCATCGCGCGCGCGAACGCTCGACAGGCGTCGATTTCCGGCGCCGCCGGGTGCGCTTTTTGGCACTTTTTGGTACTTTTTTGGTGGATGATGTTTACATTAGTGGCGTCAAGCACAAAAAACGCATGCGTTTCGATGCGTCACACGGCGCCGAATTCGCGGCACTTTGCGATGTCTGGGCAGTGGACCGGCGGGATCGACGCCGCAGAGGTGCGTGTATAATACTTGTAATGCGCGCGTTCGCGCGGGACTGACGGCGGCGTGTGCGGCGGCGTAGGCGGACGATTCCAAGTATGAGGAGTTTGCAAAGCGCGCGGATCCGAATAACCGAGAGCATATGGATTTACTCGAAGAGATGAAGCAGCACACGGAAAAGTTGAAGAAGATGCGTGAGCATGAAGATCCGAGGTTGTCTTTTGCGACGCCGGAGTTTAAGGAGGCGCAGCGCGTGTTTCAGGAAAATTACAAGGTACGCGAACGGCGAAGTCGAGGCACGCACGCGCGCGCGCAAAGGACTTGCCGCAAAGGACTCACCACGTTCAATTCTCGTACGTTTTGTAGAAAAACTTTGGGCGACCGATTGAATACGGTATGGTAAAGCAATTCCCGTGGAGCGTGCCGACGTTGCAGAAGCTCGAGTTTCCCGTGGATGTCGACGGAAACCCGTGGCCACTCGACGCTGAAGGAAAACCAATTTTGAAGGACGTCCCGGAGGATGACGAGCCGCTTCTCTAGACGCAACTCGTTTCGTTCCTGTGATCAAAACGTGTATTCCCAACGCATAGTCGATCTTGCGCCAGAACATGTTCGCGATCGTCGTTTAAACCACCGAGTAGACTTAAATTTTGTTCAATAACGACGCCGTCGTGATGAATCAAGTCAAATCCGCCGACGCGAGCGCGAGGCGTCTCTGTTCCGTCCACGAATTGCTTTTCCATGTCAATCACATTTAACACGTCATGGAATAGCGCGCTTTTGAGCTCATAGTCGGTCTTGCTGTCTACGCTCATCGATGGAGATGCGTTCACTTCTATGAGCCAAGGTCGCAAGCCTTCGTCCAACATGACGTCGTACCCATACATTTCAAATCGATGCTTGTCATGTATTATAATTGGCACCACAGAAAGCAACGAGTTCACAATCATGGTTGTAATTTTCACTATTACTTCATCGGATGCGTGTACGCCGTGCTTGGCGGCGATGTATTGTCGCAAACTCCGCACGCTCCAGCGCAAATCACACTTTTCGGCGTCGTAGTTCGCGTCTTTCTTTTGCACCGCGTGGTTGGTCAAATGTACCATTTGGTCGTGTATAGACTCCTTGTCGCACGTATAACGCGACGCAGTGAACCGCGCAAAGCCTTCACGGTATAAATACGCCGTTAATGGGCGGAACGACGTTACGAGCACGTACAGGCGCATGTCAAATTTCCGTCCGCCAACGCAATACGGATTGGCAATGTATCTCTGCGCTACGTAATTATCAACGCATACGTTTTCTCCATCGCATTTGGCACGCTCGGCGAGCCAACGCGTGATTTGCGATATTTTATTCACGACAAAAATACCGCGCCCTTGCGCACGACCGATTGGTTTCATGATCCACAGCCCGCCGCGTTCACGAAACGCGCGCTTCATCATGAGCGCTTCGTTTGGCAAAACGTAGGTCTCTGGTACGATGTCAAACGCGTCCGCCGCCTCTTTGCCGTGCTTCTTCGCTGCTTGTCGCCTTGCACGATTTAAGTTTTTGGCCATCAAATCCTTCCGCGTGAGTTCGTAGTGATTTGCAAAGTGATTGACGCGTTGATGGTCCGACATGCGCGCGCCGTTCTTGTACTGCAAGTGTTCGTGAATCCACGCGACGTCGGCATATAGCACGTCCCACGTACTATCTTCTGGAGCGACTTCGCACCAACTTCGGGCGAGCATAATTTTGTGTGTCAGCGTGTTCGGCATCGTCGTTGCGAATCGCACGGTTGTTTCTGATGCTGATTTCTTCAAGCGACGCACGCCTTCGGTCAACGCTCCGTCGTCCTGCTCCGCACCTACGAGTGCGCGCGTGCGTGTGTTAAGATCACCGCATGCGCTCGAGTTCGAGCTGCTATTTGTTCTGGACGTCATCACACCGCAGCGTCGACGACGGTGGGTGCCCCCTGCGTCGACAAGTGAGAGCAAAATGTCTATAATATCACAAGATGTGTGCTAGGATTCTTACACGTGTGCGCGCGAGCGACGCGCGAGAACATCTCGCCGCCATCCGAAATGCGCGAGAGACGACGACGCAAGTTGATAATAACTTAAACATCGAACCATTGATCGTTCTTAATTTTTTCGTCAATCTTCTTCTTGAGTTCCGGGTTCGTTTCAAAGTACTCATCCATCGTCATGGTACCGATTTTCTCGCGCTGCGCTTCAATCGACTTCAACTCAGCTTCGAGCTCAGCCATACGCGTCGTCGCATGCGTCGCATGCTTCTTCGCTTGTGCTTCGAGTTCGGCAAAATTCTTCTTCAACGTATCCACTTGTGTCATCGCCATATCCGGCGCCGTGACGCTCTTGTACGCCTTTTCAAACTCCTCCACAAACTCTGGGTTCTTCGTCTGCTTCTTCATCGCCGCAAAATCCGGCTCCGGACCCTTGTACGCCATGCGCGCCATCGCATCCCGCATATCCGCCACCGCCTTCTGCAACCCCGCGAGCTCACGTCGCGACGTTTCCGACAAAGACTCCACCTTCACGGCGTCCCACGAGGCGCCGCTCGACGCCGGCGCCGCCGCGTCCCCCGCGAGCCCTCGCGTCAACACTCGGCGCACCGCCGAAACCTACACCGCACGCACACGAGACACACGAAAACCACCGTCAGCGACGCGAACGCGCGCAAAAAAGCACCCATCATCCACGCGCGCGACACCGCCACGATATCTGATCGACCAACCCTAAACGATCGATCGGTCGATCGATCCCCCCCATCGACCGCCTTTACGACGCGCGAATCGCACGCACACACACGCGCAAATCACGCGCGCGTACCTCACGTCGCGCGATCGCGCGTAACATCCTTCCTCGCGTCGTCGTTCGCTCTCGCGTCGCGCACTGTCGACGTCAGCACGCGTGCGTGGGATCCAGAGGACGTGGAAATGCTTACATTGGTGGCGTCACCCCGGCCCGAAAACGAGGCACCCACGTGCGTCGCGCCATCGATCGTCGCGCCATCGATCGTCGCGGCGACCGTCGCGGCGACCACGCGCGACGGGCGCGGGCGCTGGATTTATATATACATATATATATCGCATGCATATATAACCGTTTGAGTGGGCACGTGCGACGCGTTGGCGTGACGGGGGGTGGATTTGCGTATTGTGGGCACCTCCGTGGATCCGATCGATCGATGATGCGTCGCGGGGATCACGCGTCCGGGGCGTCGTTCGCGGGATATCGCGGGCCAGCGCACGGCGGGTTAGTCACGCGCGGTGTTCCTGTGGCGCACGTGCGCGCGCCGCGCGGTGCGGTGCGGTATTACGCGGTATATGGGTTGGGGTTCGTGCGCGTGGCGGAGGAATCGATCACCGAGGCGGATGCGACGGCGTTTGGATCTGTATTCGTTGCGAGCGTGTTACGCGATGACGAACGCGAGAGTATGATTGCAGCGCGAGCGCGGATGACCGAGGCGTTGATGCGTGGGGAGATGGAGCGCGTGCGTGGGACGACGGAGGTGGACGTGGACGTGGAGACGCCGGCGACGTCGATGACGTTGCCGCGACGATTCGGCAACATCGAGGACGCGTCTGAGGAGCGGTCGCCGCCGGTGACGATGCCGATGACGCCGTCGGCACCACGGATGACATCTACGCCAGTGTCCACGGTGACGGTGATTTCGGGATCGACGGCATCGGTGAAGTCAGTCGCGTCGTCCGCGTCTCGATCGGGCGCGTCGCGGCGGTCGAGTCCCGGGACGAGTCGATCGGCCACGCACCACGACGCGCCGTCGCCGCCCAAGCCACCGAAGCATTCTGATTCACGCATTCGCCGAAATATGAAACGGCGTCTTGAGCGTCTCGATGTCGAGCTCGATGCATTGCGCGCGTATTTGGTTGATGGAGAGCTCGTCGTCGGCGCGCGGGCGTCCCGCGAAGACGCGCGCGAAGCGCTCCGTCGCGCGCAGTGGCGTCGGTGCGAACACGATCTCGGTATCGCGCGCTTAGAGCGTAGAGAGTTGCCACCGGGTCTTTTGGAACTGGTATCTTTGCGTTCGCCGTCGGTGTTTACGCCTGTGATGTGTGAGACGGGTGGATTGACGTCGTGCGCGTTTGCGCTCGATGGAATGCGTCGAGTCGCGAGCGCTTCTTCTTCTTCTTCTTCTTCTTCTTTACCAACGTCAGCGGCGAAGACGCCGACGCCACAGAGCCCTGATGACGTCGAAGATGCGACGGCGACGTTTTGCCCAGAAGCACGCGACGCGACGCTATTACCGTACGATTTCATGACGGAGACGTGCGCGTGTGACGTCTGCGTAAAGCTTTTCGCGCGGGCGATGCTCCAGCGCGTGTGCGTGTGTCCGACGTGCCTCGTCGCGTATTCGCGCGCGCAACACGCGAGCGACGTGAAGAATGTTGACACTGGCGCCGCTGACGCCGATACCGCCGAGAGCGATACGGTGGCGCGTAAATTACTGTTTGACGCGGGGGATGAGGCGCGCGTGAAGCAATGGGACGCCATCGCCAAGCACGCGGGACTCATCGCCAAGGCGCGTCTGCGAAAGCGCTTGGAAGCGCTCATGCGCGCGCTTTCGGCAGCTCCCACGCCGTGCTTACCGTGGTTCGAATGAGCTGAAATATGCTCTGAGGGATCTTGCGTGGCGCGCATTCGTTCTAACTTTGTATGATGTATTCAATTCGTGCTGAAATAAGCGCGCTACTCGCGTGTAATTGCTATTTGTTGTTTATTGGTGTTTACCAGCCGTCGGAGTCTTCGCCTGGGCGTTGACTGTCACCACCCCAGCCGTCGTCGTCGTCATTGTCGTCGTCGTCATCGGCTGCGGGCATTTGGCTATCGCCGCCCCAGTCGTCGTCGTCCCAGTCGTCCCAGTCGTCGCCATCCGCCTTTTGAGGCGTGGCGGTGTTGGCATCGTCCGTTCGTCTGGGCTTCTGCACGGATGCATCTTGGTCATCGGCATCGTCATCCATGGTTGATCCATCATCGATAAAACTCGAGTCGTACTTGCTCGCCGATCCGCTGGGGCGCTGCGAAGGGCTCGGTGTGTCTTGTACGACGCGTCGCTCGCGTGGACCGAGCGCGGCAAAGGTTGTCGCTAGATGCGCGCGCGCGCCACCAGAACTTCCAGGGGTGAATTGCGTGTGCGGTTGAAATCCCATACCGGGATGCGCTCGCATACCGTCGTCGTCGTCGTCGTCATCGTCCTCTTCTTCTTGTGAATCCGCGATGAAGCGCTCGTCGCCAGACGTCATGCGCTCGTCGTCGTCGCCGCCTTCTTCATCGCTCGCCTCGGCTTCGTCGTCGATAAAGCAGTTTCGTCGCGGTTTAAATGCCGGAGGAGCGCGAACACACCGACGCGGTCGTTGCGCTTCTTTATCGTCAATTATATTGACGAGATCGACGTCGGGCTCCGCCGGGCTCTGTCTCTCAGTGGGCCGTTCGGCGGGCGAGAACTGCGACATCAACACTCGCGCGTTGACGCGATGTTTATTACGCTTGATGCATAAATCGTCGCTGCCCCCCGTTGATGGCGTCGATGTAGACTTGTCCCCGCTTTGAGGCGTCTGTCGAGGCGGCGGCGGCGGCATTGATGCGCGCTCTTGTGACCTTTTCTGCGAGGCCTCAATCACTGGGGACCGATTGCTCACTCTCGGCGCATTTGTAATCTTCTTCAATGCGCGCGCAGCGGTGCGCTTACGCTTGCTCAGGAACAAGTATTGATCTTCGCTATCGCTATCGTCATCAAGATCACTCGGCTGAGACGCCTGTCGCGCCACGGAGGCTTCGATGACGTCCGGCGAGTGCGTCGGCATCGTCGTCGTCGGCGGCGCTTCTTCCAACTCCGCCTCTACGGATGCCTCAACGAATTTCGGCGAGAACGTCGGCGTTACCGCCGAAATTGCCTCGAGGCGTGCCTGCGATGCCGCTTTCACCGATGGCGACACGGAGTGCATGGAGATTCTCCTCGGCTTCGGGTCGCTCATTTGCGTAAACTCCTCCATGACTTCCTGACTGGTTTTGATTTCAGCCTCGTACGCGGGACGGTCCTGGGAATCGTTCGCCCACTGATAATCGTCCATTTGCGGGATGTCGATGTCTTGCTCGTTGAAATCGAGTTTGACGTGCTCTTCATTCTCGGGTGGCTCTTGTGAGTCTGGAACGACAAAGTCCTCGTCGTCGAGCATCGGAACGATTTGCGCGGGCATTTTTGCGCGCGCCTTTGCGCACGGTCCATCGGGTATGGCCTCGCCCGCGGGATCTACGCGAGGAATGCCATGTAAATCTGCCATGACATTCACGAGCATTTCCGACCACGCGCCGTGCTCAAACGCATACACTGGGTCTGGTCGAGACAAAAACGGCGCGGCGGCAGCGACGTCCAACTCTGCCAACGCGCTCCCTTGCGGATAATCGTACGCGAATAATATCGCCTGCGTCGCGTTATCAAGCGGCGTGTCCTTAATTTTCATCGCCGCATTGAGGATGGCTTTCGCACCAGGTGGCTTTTTCGTCTTAGCCTTACCTGTGATTTTTGACTTGGTTGTTTTAAGCGCGGGTGATGCTTCAATCATGCGCAGCTCACACACTGGCGTGACGCCCGCCGGAATGATACGCGGGCAGTTCTTCTCCAACTTGAAGTGATTCGCCGGCGTGCGCAAGCATCGCATCAAATTTTCATACTTCTTTTGCTCGCTGGTAAACTTGGTGAATTCTTTACCTTCGGTGGCAAGAATAACAACCTTGCCATCGCGCGCGCGACCGGTTCGACCCATGCGTTGAATGGCGCGAATGATGTCCACGACGTCGAAAAAGAAAATCAAATCAACACTCGGAATATCCAATCCTTCTTCACCAATAGACGTCGCGACGAGCGTGTTCAACGAACCGGCTCTGAAGTCGTTCAACGTTCGCTTTTGCTCTTTTTGCGACTGACCCTTTGTCGTTCGACCGTCGCCGCCTCCGGCGCGGCGCTTTTTCCCAGCCGCGGCGTCGCTTTGACCAATGAACTCGGCCACTTTGATTTTACACGCGGTATCCGCACCCGCGGGAACTTCACGCAACGCGCGAACGATATCCTGGACGCTCTGACGGTATGACGTAAAAATAATCACACGCGTATCCGCCGTGGCGTGCTTGAAATGGTTCTTGATAATCGTCGTCAACCTGTCGAGCTTTGGCGAATGGTGCGCGCCGTTGGTGGACATCGAGCGCAACATGTCGCCGATTTCAATCGCAACTTGATTTCTCGAGTGCAGCAGCGAGTTACTATTGACTTTTGCGCGCTTCTCCATGTAGTCGTACGCCGCACCAGGGCTGTACTTGAGCAGTAATTCGTACGTCTTTGTGAGTTCCATGGCTTGTTGAAGCAAGCTAAACGCCGCACCCTTGCTCCTCACGTGAACTTCACCGCGTTGAATATTGTTTTGCGCCTGCTGAAACGGAAACGACGCCGGTGGCTCCGTGCGCACCGCACCATTTGTCGCTTTGTTATCCACAAAAGTTTTCATAAGCCATCCGTCTTTGATGGCACCCATGCCGAGCAACGAACGGCACACCGGTCGAAGCAAGTCGCACAGCATGTCTTGAACATGCGAGATTGCTTGACCCGGCTTGACGCATTCGACTTGCATTTCGCGCTTGTGCGTGTATCGTGATACATCCGGGTCCTGATCGCTTCTAAAGTCAATGCGACCGATGCGCAAGGTCTCCACCACGGACTGTACTTCTTCGATACCTTGGCCCGGCGTCGCCGTGAGCGCGAGGAGGCGGAAGTTGATGTTGCGCTCGTTCAGCACGCGAATGACTTGTGCACTCGCATACTCACCACGCGCGTGATGAGCCTCATCAACGACTACACAAACAACTTGGTTGGCGTCTAAATCACCACTGTTCAGATCATTCGCAACCGTGTGCGGCGTGCAAAAGAACAAGCGCTTGTCGCGCCAGAATTCGCGTCGCGACCCGCTTTCATCCTTCTTCGTACTTCCCATGAGCACGACGGTGTCTGATGCGGGAATACCGACAATGGTGTGACATGCCGACATTTGCTGATCAACTAACGGGCGCGTGGGCGCCATGAATATAATCTTACCCGTCGGGAACCACCGATAGTAGTTGTACATGACCACCGCGGCGATGAGCGTCTTCCCGAGCCCCGTCGGTAAGCACACCAAAGAATTCGTCAACAACGCGTTCCGTGCAATATCGTACTGATATTGCCGCCGAGAAATTTGCGCCGGATACACGTACGTCTGCACCGCCTGAGGATCCATGGGTAGACCATCACGCCCGCCGGCGCCCGCGCACGCCGTGCGTCCGAGAGCGTCCTGTTCGCCCAAAGCCTCTGGCGCTAAATTCGTCGCCATTGCCACCAAATCGCGTTTGTCATTCGCCGAGCGTATCATCAATTCCTTCGGTAACGTCGTTTGGTGCTTCCGTGGCGCGTCATCTGATTGTCCTTTACGCTTCGTCTTCATCCAACCGTCTCCGCTCGCCGTCGCGGCGCTCGCCGGCGTCGTCGCCGTCGCCCGCGCCAACGTCTCTCTTACTTCCTCCGCCACCGTCGCCGGCGCCGCGCGCGTACCCGCAGCGACGGCAAACATACTACTAATCGATATCTGTTTCGCGTTCGCACTCGCAAATTTACCGCTCGGCGCCGTAATCGTCATCGCTCCCGACGTCGACGTCGACGCCAACAACCGCGCCCGCCGACGCGCCAACGACTCCTCCTCCTCCCCTCCGTCGTCGATCACCACCACCTCGCGCGGCGCAGGCGGTGGTGGCATACTACACCCGCCATCTTTTCGCGCGCGCGCGTGATCGACCACGGCGTCGACGTCGAAATCCGCCAACCCGTCGTCGTCGTCATCCTCCCAGAAATCCATCCTTACCAGAGCTCACGCGCGAAATGCGCGCCACACGCGCCGCGCCTCCGCCACCGCGGCGCGCGCGCGGGGTAAACCACGTAGGGATGCGTCCCGTGCCGCGCGTCGCGCGCGAATGTCGCGTCGGCGCGCCGCAAACTAGCGCGGAGCTCGCGCGAGCTGTCAGCGGCGGGATTCAAACACGACAACACGAACACGAAAATACTACCATTAAACGACCCACAATACACAAACGGCACCACCATACTGTACGCCGTTGTGCGGTATCATGTGTTAACCACCACAAGAGGACGCGGCGGCGGCGCGATTGAACCTCACTTTCGCGCGCGCGTCGCGACGAGCGAACACATTCGACGCCGCGAACGTCGCGAGCGATACCCTTTGCGTGCGCTCGCGTCGTCGAGCGCGCGCGATCGACGGCGCGCGTGACGTGCGCGGCGTGTGAGCTCGTGGAATTTGGAATTCATCATGCCTCGAGCCGCCAAAGCGGATCCCGCCGACGTGCGCGGCGTGACGGCGCAAATGGAAGCCATGCTGGCGCGATTGGAAGAACAACGTAAGTTTGTCACGGCGGGCGCGAATACGAACGCAAACGCAAAGGAGATTGCGTATGGTGGTGCGTATGCGTCTTTAGGGAAGGACTGCGCGTTTAGCGTGGAGGGTTTCCGGGACACGTTTGCGTTGAATATGATTTCGAGCGACGACGAGACGTGCGTGTTCGAACTCGAAGGGTGCTCACCGGCGTTTGCAAATGCGTTTCGGCGGATTATATTGGCGGAAGTGCCTACGATGGCGATTGAGAAGGTTTTTGTGGTGAATAATACGAGCGTCGTGGCGGATGAAATTTTCGCGCACCGACTCGGTTTAGTGCCTATTAAGGCGGATCCTTCGCGGTTTGAGTACGTTGGCGACAACGACAGCTCGAACGAGACGAATACAATCATTATGAACATGCACGTGAAGTGTTATAAGCAACGGAATGACGATGGGAGTTTTGGTGATGTCGTCAACCGGTCGGTGTATTCGAGCGCGTTGACGTGGTGCCCGGATGGAAGCGCGTTACCAGAGGAAGACGCAGCGAAGCATTCGGCGTTTAAGCGTTCACAGCGCGAAATTTTTGATGAAGGTGAAATTGGTTGCGTGCACGACGATATTTTGTTAGTGAAACTTGCGCCTGGACAAGAGGTGGAGCTCGAATGTCACTGCGTGAAAGGACAAGGAAAGGAGCACGCCAAGTGGTCTCCCGTCGGCACGTGTTGGTATAAAATGGTTCCTGATGTAAAGATTCTCGAGCCAATTACGGGCGCTGACGCTGATCTTTTCATGGAAAAGTGTGCCAACTTTAGTGATACGCATACGTGCTACGCGTGCGATGGGAAAGGCGATAAGAAGACGGTGCGCGTGGTGAACGAACGCGGGTGCGACTTTTGCATCGAACGCGTGCGAGAGCTCACAGGCGAGCCCGGATGGGAGGAAAAGATTGTCGTGCGTAAGCGAAAGGATCACTTTATTTTTACCATCGAAAGCGTCGGGCAAATGAAACCTGGGACAATTTTCAAGGAGGCTGTGAAAATTCTCGCGTCAAAGTGCCAGAGCACTCTAGGCGTCCTCGGGTGAGTCTACATAGCCAAACACACAATGTTTTAGCCGTCTTTGTTGTTTTTAGTCTACACGTACTTTTCGTTCGTTACACTTAAACTATCAATAGCGCTCTAGTGGCTCTTACACGTTAATAATCTTGATTCCTGCGTCGTCGTCGTCGCCGTCGAGTTCCTCGTCGTCGTCAAAGTCGTCATCGTCGTCGTCTTCATCTCCGAGATCAGCAATCATTTCATCCCAAACCCCCTCGACGTCGCCATCCCAATCCTCATCACCATCGTCCTCAACGTCTCCACGCTCGGCGATCACATCCTCAATCGACTGCAGCACATCCTTCCCATACTTTTTCGCCGTTTTGCTTCGATTCTCCGCGCGAATTTCATCGAGCAACGCCCCCACGCGTTGTCCCCTCTCAAACGAATCATCATATATAAACCGTATCTCCGGAGTCAACCGCAAAGACATGCGTCGTCCAATCTTCGATCTCACGTACGTCTCCATGCGTTTCAACCCTTTTATCGCATTCTTCTTCCCTCTGTCGTCACCCAATATGCTCACGTAAACCTTCACCACTTGCAAGTCATTCGACACCTCAACCTCCGCCACGGTCGCCATGACGCTCAGAATATTATCCACCCCCATGCGCTCCTCGGGGGAAATCATCCCGCGCAGGTTTTTATCCTGCTGCATCATCTGCGAAATCTCCCGACGCATCTGTTGCTGTACTTTTTGCACGCGACGCGGGTGCGCCATGCACGTGACGGCGCGGCGCATCGATGCGCGATTGGGCGCCTCGCGCGGCGACGCCGGGGCGAACGCGCGCGCGGGCGCGACGGCGACGCGGGGAAACATGTCTGCGAGCGGTGCGTGCGCGCGCGGGAGGGCGGCGACGGGGCGCGCGCGCGCGGGGGCGGCGCGGAGTGACGTCGACGTGTCGGCGGCGCGAGGGCGCGTTCATGTCGATCGATATGTGTGCGCGCACTCGATCGATAGTGAATGTCTTTCGATTGAAATTAAAAGCGACACAATATCGATGAAAATGCGCGCATGTTGCTTTCAAATCAAACATCGCAACCAACGACTCGTCGCGTCGCGGCAATCGACGACGCGGTGACGCGCGCGCGGGCGTGCGCGGGCGTGTGAGAGCGAGCGGGCGGTGGAACGCGTGTCACCGGTGCGCGGCGCGATGATGGTCGGGGCGGGTGCGCGCGGGCGCGCGCGGCGCGGGGCGATGATGGTGGCGCGGATGGTGGCGGGGTCGATCGAGACGTTCGCGACGAAGGCGAGCAAGGCGACGACGGGCAAGGCGACGACGTCGTCGGCGGCGAAGACATCGGCGGCGAAGACGTCTGCGGGGTCGTTGACGGTAAAGGCGAAGAGTAAGGCGGCGGCGACGACGGGGGCGAAGGTGGCAAAGGCGCGCGCGAGTAAGGCGGCGTCAGCCAAAACGACGACAAAAACGACGACTAAGGGGGCGAAGACGGCGAAAGTCGCCGCGCCAGACGCGCCACAAGGTGTGAATAGAGTGTTGCCACACGTGAGTGCACAAAAGTTTCCGCTGCATGCGTCGATTGGGGACATGGCGCGAAAGATGACGGCGAAACCGAAACCGTCGGCGCCTCCGCCGCCGACGTCGAGCGGAAACAGAGTCTTGGCGCACGTGAGCGCGCCAAAGTTCCCATTGCATGGTTCGATTGTGTCTGGAGATGCCGCGGTGAAAGCGGCGTCGAAGGTGAGCGCGCCGGCGCCGCGAGTGCCGATGTCGCTTTCAAAAAAGCCGGGTGTCCCTAGCGGAGCGGCGCCTCTGGCGGAATCGACGACAGCTGCGGCGCCGAATCGGTCGCGAATGTTAGCCGCCGCAGGCGCGGCACTCGTGGCTTTTATGGCATATACGATGAGCGATGACGATGATGACGAGTATCCAACGTCAAAGCCGTCGGGGAAGAAGAAGCCAGTGAAGAAGACACCGCCGCCGCCGCCGCCGCCGACGCCTGTCGCGAAAGCCGCAGATGTCGTCAACGTGCCAAAGCCTGCCAAGGCGGCAGAAGAAGCATCAGCGCCGAAGACCGAGACGCCGGATAACAAAATCGAAGGCACACGCGTTACTGAAGCGAAAGCGAAAGAGGAAGATGTGAAGGCTGAACTCGCGGATGCATTTAGCGCCGCGGCTGATTTCCTCGCCAACGTCCCGGAGCCAGAGCACGCGAAAGTTGTCGTACCCGACGCACCAAAGCGTGACAACGCGAGCATTGTAAACTCGGCGAAAGATTTGACCGCTGCAAGCTTGTTCGCTGCGGCTATGGATACGCTCGGGTCGACAGTGAGCGAGGATGAAGCCGCATCGGCGTACCGCGGTATGAAGCTCCAAGCCGACGCCGACGTCAAAGTGTTTCAAGATTTGGCGGCATCCATGGTGCAAAACTTTGAGCGCGTCGTTGACGTCGAACGCTCGGCGACGGATGAGCTCATCGCGGCGATTGGAGTGCTTGAATCTCGCGCGAACGAGGCGACGAGTAGATTGGAAGCAGACCGCGCGCGGTTTTCGAGCGAGCTTGAGCTCGCCAAGGCAAACGCGGCGGCAGAAAAGGCACAGTCACTAAAGACGCAAGAGTCCGAGCTCAAGGCTAAACACGCAGACTTTCTCGTCGCTGAGCGAATTGAGCGCATTAAAGCGCTCGATGACGAGCGACTTCGCATGGGTGCACTTAAGACTGTGCTTAAAACGCGTCGGGAGGCGTTGGAGCGCTCGCACGCGACGCAACGATTTGAGCTCGCTGTGATGGATTTGAGCACACGATTAGACGATGGTGAGAGTTTCGTCGACACAATAGCTTTGTTGAAGACTTGCGCCAAGGATGATGCATTTGTCGCCACTATCGTGAATTCGATTGACAAGCCATACGCCAAAGATGGTGTGCCTACGCGGTTGCAGCTCGCCGAACAACTCGAGCACGTACGCACCATCGCGCGACAACTGGCGCTGGTTCCGCAAGATGGTGCGGGTATTTTTGCACATGGATTGGCGTACACCGCATCATTGCTTCGAATGAAGGATACATCGGAAGAGGGCGCGCAAGGGATCGAAGGTGCCATCGCGCGCGCGGAAACGGACTTGGCCAACGGCGAATTGGTGAGCGCGGCCAAGGCGTTGGAGGACGCGGCTGCGGGCACAAAGGCGTCAACCACCGTCGGAGCGTGGGCGAAAAATGCCAGAGCGCGCGCTGAAATCGAGCAAGCGCAAGCTGCTTTGAGTGCGCACGCAACATGCCGCGCGTCCGCGCTCGTGTAGAGAAAATCTTAGCGCAACAATTGTTATTTCAAACCAGCATCTCGCGAATACAAACATGTGAACTCGACGGCGAGTGCGAGAAACAAACATCCTGGCATAAACCGACCGACTTCATTCTGCACCTCGTTTCATTCGTCACGTGTTAAATAAATGATACATATTTCGCCACACAGGCTGGCGATTGCAGTCCTCCTCGCGTCGTGTTGCTGCGCAACGTTGACTCGCATGGTTCACGCGCGGAGATTGTTGGTTGAGACGGATGCAACCTTCTACGTCGATGCCACGGGCGCATCGCGAGGCGCGGGCGTATCGACCGCGGTGAGCTGGAACACATTTTGTGAATTTGTACTTCCTTTCCTTCTCGAGCGCGGGTATGAGCCACCCGCGTATTGGTGCAATTAGTTTTACAGCTGCGTGCAATGCTTGCATTTGTTTTTACAACGGGACGTGCCATCTAAAGCTCATCCTTCGATTCTTTCGCGCGATTCGCATACAATTGTTCAGCGGTAGCATCAATCATACCCCAATCCGCAGCTTTCTTCGTCTTCTTATCTTCCGTGCGCTTGCTAATCATCGTGAGCACATCAGCGAGTGTCGGCGCCGACTCGCCCGTCATCGTCTCGCCAGGAGCCGTACGCAATGGAATAAATCTCGGATTCTCCTTCCTATTCGCCAGGTACAGCATCACGTTCGGTGTTTGCGCCCAGTTATTATACGGTGGCGGCACATCGTTCAACTCAACGTTCAACATTCCCACGAGTAAGTTGGAATCCTCCATAAATTCAGCTACGAGCGCATGCGTTTGCGCGTACGCGTGATGGAATTCTGGCGCCAAGCTTGGGTACGCAAAGTACACCAACGCGTCACGTCCACGGTCGATAATCACACGCTTGTAAAAGTCCGACGCTACAATTTTCTGCACCTCGCCAGACTTTGTCTCCGCACTCTCGGGTTCGCTCTTGTACTTTGTCTCCGTCTCTGGCGCGCGAAGCATCGGATGCGTGTCATCCTTACTCACAAACTGCGCTTCTTCCTCTAGCGTCATGAGCTCAGAAACAGTCAACCTCGCCATGCTATCCTCACAACCCGCCTTAAGCACCCCGCGCATGCCACACAACGGCTCACCGAGCTCGCGCTCATCGTCTCCGCGTCGCATGGCGGCGCCGTGCTCGAAATACAATGCCACGACGTCGTCTTCGGCGCGCTCAATCATCTTCGCACACGACTTTCGCATCGTGTGATTCGTCGCAATCGACTGCGCCCCGCACACAGATGACACAGCCTCTTCAATTGTCGTCTCTAGCGCGCCGTAATTCGTACGGAACGCACTCGTGGTCGTTTTACGCGACTCTGCGGCGTTGATATCCAACAACGCCGAAAGCAAGTACTCATCAAAGAATGCGAGCATTCGGTGGCACGTCACGCACGAGAGCGATCTCGCGCGGAACGCCGGGATGAGCTGCGATAATTCCGTGGCGTTGGACGTTTCAACGCCGGCGTCCACGTCCACGGCGACGTCGGAAGGCGTTGGGAGATCAATCTTTCGGGGTTCCGGAGGCGTTTGGTGTTGCTCCAGCTTGGAGCTCCAAGGCCACGCGCGCGCGGGCGCGGGCGCGACGCACGCCAATGCGATGGCGACGGTGAGCACGAATCGTTTTACACGCATGGTGTGCGCGCGCGCTGTCGATTGCGTAGACGTGTGCGTGTGCGTAATGAGGTGCTGTGAATATTAAAGTGTGTCGAGTATTGAAAACCGAGCGTTTGCGCGAAGACGCGCTCATTCATCGTCATTATCGACTCAAGCACGCTTCAAAGTCGCGCATGAGTTCATCGCGATCGAGATCTTTACCGATGAAGACGAGTTTGCTCGAACGCTTCTCGTCCGCTTTCCACGCGCGGTCTGGCATGCCTTCAAAGAGCGCGTGTACGCCTTGGAACACGTACCGTTCATCGCATCCTTGAATAGCGAGAACGCCCTTCATGCGATATAAATCTTCCCAACGATCGTTCAATAATAAGCCGAGCCAGTCGTTGACGAGATCGAGATCGAGATCGCCATCGAGGGCGAGTGAAACGCTACCGACGGCGTCGTCGTGCACGTGATGCGAATGCGAGTGTCCGTGCTCTCCGCACACTTCGCAATCAGCCTCACCGTCACCGTGCGAGTGCGAATGCGAGTGCTCTTCGTGCGAGTGCCCGTGTGCAGAAGCGTCACCGTGCGAATGACCATGCTCGTCGCACTTTTCACACGATTCTTGTCCATCGGCGTGGGAATGTCCGTGGTCGTGCGAATGCGCGTGGTCCTCCACCTTCTTCTTCTCATCCGGCAGCACTTGATCCTGCACGCGCTCTAAATCAAACCCACCAACGCCAAGCACGAAATCCAAATCAACATTCGCTTTGGACGCGCGACGAATGCGCGCCAAGTCGTTAATCGTCTTCAATCTGTACTCCAACGCGTTGGCCTCGGCGTCGCTCACCAAATCAATTTTATTGAGAACGATACGATCCGCAAACGCCACTTGCTCCAACGATTCATTCACCACACCCGCGGGCTTGACTTCATTCAAATGTAACTCTGCGTGCTTGGCGTCCACGAGCGTCACGACGCCATCCAATCTCAACGAATCCAACAACGCCGGTTCTAAATAAAACGTCTGAATAATCGGCGCCGGGTTCGCGAGTCCCGTCGTCTCAATCAATATATGATCAAACGACCCTTTCTTTTCCCGCACCAATCGCGACAACATCTCCACTAAATCACTTCTCACCGTGCAGCACAGACATCCATTGTTTAAAAGCATAATATCCTCCTCACCAGACTCTTTAAACGCCACGAGCTCGCCGTCGATGTCAACCTCACCGAATTCATTCTCAATCACCACGATTCTCTTCCCGTGATCCCCTCTCAACACGTGGTTCAACAGCGTGGTCTTGCCACTGCCTAAGAAACCCGTCAAGATTGTCACCGGTATCCGCGAGTCGGTCGCGCCCGCAGCCTGCACCACGCGCGTCGTCGCCGCACGTGCCGTCGTGGCGGCTCTCGATGCCGATGACGTTGACGGCACGGATGCGACGCCCGCGCGCGCGTGACGCGCGATCGCCCGGAGCGCGGGCGTCTTCACCATCGCTCGGCGCGCTCCGGACGTCATCGTCGGCGCCGTGCGGCGAGAACACGTTGTTGTCGTCGTCATCGAAAGCATGATTGTCGCGCGCCGTAAAGTGACGCCATTCATTTGCGCGTGTCGCGCTCGCGCATCACGCTCGCGTATCATGCGCTGACGCGAGATCACGCACGCGTGCGACGATGAACGGCGAGGAAATCGCGCATGCGCGGCTGCGGCCGGTGCAGGCGCCGCGCGGCGCGCGCGCCATCGCCCTGAGCTCGTCACACAGCGCACCGATTCACAACGCCGTGGAGGTGCTCGGGTTCTCCGACGCCGCGCTGCCGCATCATGTGGTGAACGTGCGGTTGGTGACGGCTCCGGACGTCGCGGTTGAGCTCGAGACGCAGGCTTGGGAGGTGTTCGTGCAGGATAAGTTTGGGGCGTGTCGAATGTTGAAGGCGCGGTCGAAAGGGTACTTGAAGCGCGGCGAGGTACTGTACTTTGCGTGGTCCAAGGCGCGCGGGACGAGGTATGGGTACGTGTTGGACGTGAGTGAGAGTGAGAATGGACGTACTCACACGCGCGGAGGCGGTGGTGGTGCGCGTGGAGCGGTGGAGACGGAAGTGATTGATATCGCCAGCGACGACGACGACGATGACAGAGGCAAGGCTGAATCAAAGGACGCGGGACGTGACGCACCACGCGGACAGGAGCGAGATGACATGAACACCTTTGTACACGGTGCGTCCACGGGGCCGTCTACGGCGCGCGCGCGCGCAAAAGATGGCGACAAAAGCGCTGGCGCGTCGAATTCGGATGAACACGTCATCGAGCTCGAGCTCGAGTCAAATTCTGACGACGAGCCAAAGACGACGAAAAGACAAAGTGCCGGCGCGAGTGCGCGCAGGAATGCGCGCGCGAGTGCGCGTGATGAACCTTCGACGTCTACCGCCAACGCGCACGCGTGGCGCCAGCACGCGCAGCAATACACGGAATTTCAACAGCCGCCGCGCGCGAACCGCACGCCTCCATCCATGTGGGGAGGCAACGCGCACGAAGAGCTTCGCCGTCAAGCCGAACGCGCACGCGTGCCCCCGCCCCCGCCTGAGGGATTATCCGACGACTCACCGCAGCTGAGAAGCGCAAGGTTGGCGTTGAAACAAAAGCACCGCGAATTAGTCGAGGCGTTGGACACCGAGGTTGCCATGCGGCAGGCGTTGCAGCAGAGTCAACACGATTTTCAGCGCACAATGCGAATGCCCGACCATTCGCTTCGAGCGTGGCATAGAGATCATTTAGACGTCGTCGCGGGGAAGTATCAACAGAGTCAGTTTCATGCTTCGGCTTGTCGAAGCGCATATCAGCAGGCGTTGGCGTACTTTCACGCCGAGATGCAGACGTTTGAGGCGACGCGAGGCGCTCGAGCGCCGCCGACAAAGAAACGCAAAGAAACGTTTCATGACGATGGCGTCAGTGAGCCCGAGACGGAGCGCGGTGCAAACGCGTCGTCCGCAAAGGGTACGCATGGCTGGGATGCCGAGTGCGAGGCGTGGGCGACGCTTCTAGATAAAGATCCGAGTGATATGTCGTTGCGGGATTTGCGACGGTGCGCCACAGCCGTCGGCGTCGACGTTACCGCCATGGTTGAGCGCGACGACTTCGTCGCCGCGCTCCGAGCCAAGCGCGAAAATGAAGCTGATGCGTTCAAAGCCAAAAAGAAGAAACACGACGAAGAGGAAGCAACTCGCAAGAAAAAACGCGACGAACACCGCGCCGCGCGCCGCGCCGCAGATGAGGAGGAATCCGCCAAGCGCGAAGCGGTCCATCAAGTCGCCGTGTGGGCCATGCACGCGGACTTACGTCTCTTCTTACACCGCTGTGGCATCGCCGTACAAGGTGGACAATATGGCAAATCCACAAAACGCCTGCTGCAAAGCTCCTATCGGAAAGCCATGTTAAAGTACCATCCGGACCGCGCGCGACAAAAAACCACACGCGAGCAAGCGCTCGCGAGCGAAGTCACGAAATGGATCACCCATGCCTGGCAAAACCTCCCTCCATGACGCATTCGCGCGCATTATATGTAGAACATGTTCATCACACGATTCTTAGCCAGTGTAACGCCATACACGCATCATAGTCATCACGCGCTCGACGTCGGCCGTCGACGTCCCGAGCGACGCGAGCTCCAGAGCTCCCAAACCTCAGCCTCACTGTGCGCACGTCGCTATCCGCGCGCACGCCGCGCACGCCCCGAACGCATGGTTCTCAAGCGCATATTCTCCAAAAACGCCGTGCGCGCGGACGCGAGCGACGAACGACCGCGTAAACGCCGGCGCGGGCTGCGGCTACCGAAACGCGCTCGAACGGATGTGCGCGCGCCTGGACGAAAATTCACCATCGTCACCACCGCGGCACTGCCGTGGATGACGGGCACGAGCGTGAACCCTTTGTTGCGCGCGATATATCTCGCACACGGCGACGAGACGCGGGAGGTGACGCTGCTGGTGCCGTGGTTGGCGTTGCACGACCAGGCGATCGTGTTTCCGAAACGCGCGACGTTCGCGACGCCCGAGGCGCAAACCAAGTACGTCATGGATTGGGCGCGCGCGCGCGTGGGATTTGAGCCAAGAATAAAGATTACGTGGTACCCTGGGAGGTATGCCACGGATAAAGGATCGATCGTGCCGGTTGGGGATATCACGACGCGCGTGCCAAAGCAGGACAGAGACGTGGCAATTTTAGAGGAACCGGAGCATTTGTGTTGGTATCATCCCGGCGCGCGCTGGACGTCGAGATTCAAGCACGTGGTTGGGATCATACATACGAATTATTTGGAATACGCGAGGCGAGAAGAGGATGGTGAGCGCAAGGAGTCGATATTGCGTTGGATTAATCATTTGACGACGCGCTGCCATACACACAAGGTGATCAAGTTGAGCGATGCCGTGCAGGATTTCGCGCGGTCGATCACGTCAAACGTACACGGAGTATCGAATGGTTTTATTGACGCTGGTAAGGCAAAATCGAAGGAGATTAAACGTAGTGGAAGTGGGGCGTTTACACGCGGGGCGTACTTCATCGGCAAATGCGTGTGGGCGAAGGGATACTCTGAATTAATGCACGTCGTCGGAGATTTCAACAATCAGTACGCGAAGAAAGGCGAACGATTAGAAATGGACGTATACGGTGACGGCGACGATTTCAAGGAGGTTCAGACGGAGTTTGCGAGAAAGAATTTGCCACTGAATTTGCTCGGTCGTTTGGACCACGCCGACGCAAAAATTCTCGACTACAAGATTTTCATCAACCCTTCGCTGTCGGATGTCGTAGCGACAACTTCAGCAGAAGCGTTGGCGATGGGTAAGTTTGTAGTGTGTGCTGAGCACCCGAGTAATGCGTTCTTTGCAACGTTTCCGAATTGCCGCACGTACTCAAATATGGATGAGTTCGCAAAGGTTATCAGAGAAGTCATGGCTTCCGTACCGAAACCAATGACCGAGGCAGAAATTCACCGTTTGACATGGGAAGCAGCCACGGAGCGTTTGTTGGACGCCGCGGCTCCGTGCGACGAGACGAAGCATACGATCCAAGCGCACTTTTCAGACTGGTTTGCCGCGCGCTTCCACAACGCCGTCACGTGCAGCGAAGCGCTTCGATGTTTGATTGGCGGAGGCGCAGGCACGCTCGTGCCTCCTGACGATCTCGCAAATTGGTCACCAGATTCATGGGGAGGTGGTTTGATGGATCGCAAACCATTCGCCGCGGATTTCGGCGGCGCTGCACCTTGAGCGTCGAGAGTGCGAACAAATAAATTTTGTCGATTCAGTCGACGCGTTGTTGTCACAAATGAAATGTACACTAAAAATTCTACGTGCCTGTATGCATCCTACTCGCTCTCATCCTCGTCGTCGTTCTCGCTCTCGCGATCCTCACCGTCATCCACACCGCCCTCTCTTTCCCGTGCCTGCTCAAGCAACTCGGCGTCCTCCGGGTTTCGGTTGCACCCTGGGCATAAATTCTTCTCCTTCGCGCACACGTCACACACACTGCGGTAGGCTAAGCGCACGCGCTGTAAGGTACACTGATTGCATCGGCCCGCTGTGCCCGCCTTCTTCTTTTTATACTTGCCCATCTGAAACCGCCACTGCACTTTTTGCGCGCATCGTCGGCAAATGTTTTGCAATGCCACGTGCTTTATCGCGAGTTCGCGCTCGCGGTCGGTGTCGGTGCGCTTGATGTCGCGCTTGGCGACGAACGGAACGCGATTTTGGTGTTTTTGCCCTCGATTGCGCGTACCGGAACTCATATTTGCGTCGTCGTGTGGCGACGCACCGCAGGAGAGGTGTCCAGGTGGAAGCCGCCGGTCGGTCGGCCAAAGCGCTTTGCGAGGGACAACGCCCACACCGCGTCCGCGCCGTGCGCGCAGTCGAGCTGGAGGTTGCGAGACGACAGTACAATGTCTACGGTGGTATCATCGTCCGCGCTAGGCGTGATGGCTGACGTTGGTGATGCGAGTGGGACGTCCCGACGAGGCGCAAGCAGCTTGAAGCGACGGGGGACTTGCGCGGATTCGAGCGCGCCGGTGAACGAATTGACACGGAGTATACGGTCGTAACGTTTGCCGTTACGCGCCACTTTTGTAATAATGACGCCACGTTCTAGCTGACGATCGGCGGTTGTGTTGTGAAGACGTGTAACGACGTCGAGTCGATGTCGTTGCGCGTCCATTTCCGCTCGAAGGAGCGCGACGTCCTGTACGTAACGCTCATCGATTTCGCTTCCACGGCGCTCGGCTCGCCGAAGTTGCTTTGAAGCGTCTAATTTATCTTTTTCAAGCGCGAGCAACAGGGCGGATTTCTCGACAGATCGTCGCGCGGCAGCGCGGCGCGCTATGGAATCTCTCTCGCGCCGCGTTTCGGCTTCTCGGCATTTAAGCTTCATGCTCCAATCGTGCGCTGCGATCATATCCGCGAACACGTCGTGTCGGTACGTGCTGTATGTATATTTGACGAAATAAATGAGCCCTTGCTGACGCAATTCGGTACACTCGCGGACGCTGTTGTTTTGTTTCGCTTCAAGCGCGACGTGTCTGCGCATTAAACGCGCGTTGTCGACGCGATGCGTGCCAACCATCGACCGCGCTCGCTCCAGCTCGATGTTCATCAGCGATGACGCGCGTTCTAAGTTCACATTCGCCGAACGCAGCTCAGTGGATGATTTTGTGAGCGCCTCTACACGCTTGAGGGCTCTTGACGTAGACGCCCGCTCGGCGTTGAGCTGAGATTCTAGTTTCCGCGTTGACTTTTCCATTTGTAACAATGCGAGCTCATACGCCGCGCGTTGATTGTGCATCTCGCCACTTGTTGCGCTCAATTTAATGGTGAGTGTTTTTGTGCGATGTTCGAGCGTTGCGTTTGCTGTTTGCATGACGAGTAAATCTCGAGTCGTCGTCGCGCTTTCAGACCGAACGCGTTCGAGCGCTGATTTACATGCCTCCAAGTTTAATCTCGTCGTGCAGAGTTCGTTCGTAAGCGCGTCACGAGAATGTTTAAGCGCCATGATGTCTTCCTCCGAGCTTTTATTCGCGTTCGCGAGCGCTCGACGTAAGGCGTCGACTTCTCTCATGACTCTCGTGAGCGCTTCGTCGTTGGCTTGGCCGCGCAACTGCTGCGTCAATCGTCTGGGATCCATATCCACTAGAGACGATCGAACTTCAGGCGACGTCTCAATTCGCATCGCACGCGTTGCAAAGTCGAGTGAATTAGCGCTCTCGTTAGCGTGCTGAACTTCAGCGCTGACGCACACCAATAGCGTCGTTCGGCTTTTGCCGTTGAGACTTGACTCAAGAATCTTTGTCAACGTCGAATCGCGATACGGAATGTATCGATGCCCCGCGGCTAACGCACTCACGACATTTCCGAGGGCGAGCAAGCTTGTGTTGATGTTTGTCGCCTCTTTGAATCGCGCGCCGATGCTTTGCGTTTTCTTTTGTCGCTCCAAACCAGCCAAATCGACGATGGTGAGCAATCCAGAACGCATCTCAACCGCCACGCGACGTCCGTCATCGCCGTGCACCTCCGCACATTCATCATCACGCACCACGCTACCACTCGACGAAATCACATCCACTGGGCGTTCTATGCGGTCTATTTTCATCTGAAATACGCAATGCGACCGCGAACTTTGCTTGTTCATGTGCGTTTCGGCGTACACCAGCCTCGACCGCCCGCGCTTGAAGCACTCCAGCACGTCTTCCGCACTGCGACACGGCGTCCACAACAACCCTTCAACATCGTACCCTGATCCATCTGACGCGGGCACGACCTTCAATCCAGCGCGCTTGGCCACCAAATCATCCACCTGCTCGTTGTATATTTGCGCCATGGCGCATGATACCTCGTACGCGTGAAACGAATCACTCGCTGCGCGCGCAAAGCAATCCACCGCGAGACGCGGCACTAAACCCGGACCACCTGCATCGCCACCTTCGCCATCACCGGCGTTGAGCATCGAATACGTCTTCCCCGACCCAGTCTGTCCGTACGCCAACACGCAACCGCGGTAGCCCTTAGTCGCCGCCTCGAGCACGGGCGCCGCGCACGCCGCGTACACCTCGCACTGCGTCGCCTCCACGTCGAACGCACCATCGACATCGAACGCGCGCGCGTTCGCATGGTTCGCACCGCCGCCTCCACCGCCGCCGCACGACGCATCCACGACCACGCGCGCCTCGCCCGCGCGGTGTTGACCACCATCCCTTCGCGCCACGCGCACCGCCCTCGCGCCCGCGCCTCCACCACCGTCGTCCGCGTCGCCGCGCGCGACATCGGCGGGACGAACGCGCGCGTACACCTCGACGCGGCCGCGCGCGCACGCACCGCTCGCGCCGCTCGACATCGCGCCGCTCGACATCGCGGCGTCGAGACGGTGCGCCCCGCACTGGCGATACGAACCGACGCGTTCGATGGGGCGTCGGGGATAAATTTAGATGTCCCACACACCCGGGTGTTTTCAGCACCGGCCCGCGCATGAGTATAAAAAAACATAGTCCATGGGCATATACTTCATACAGTACGTACCGTATGTCCGAACATGCGACCGCGTGACGCGCCATCGACAGTGCGAATTTGTGGCTCACAGCGCGTCGCGTCTCGCGTGACGGCATTGCACGCGCGCCACGGCGACGTTCGACCCGATATGGCGCTCTCGATGTCCGCGAATTTCACCGGTACGTGCGAGAATCGAATGCGCGGGTGTGCCGCGCACACGTTCGTGGCGACAGGCGGCGCGCGATGCGGTCGCGGCGTGCGTCGCGCGGGGATGAAAGCGGATGTGGATCGATCGCATGTGGATAGAGTTTGGTGCCGAGCGCGTGCGTTTGATGCGGGTGTATGCGCGAATGCGACGTCGCGATGGGTGCGAGTTGGGTGGATTTGATTCGTGTGATATGCGGTGTATCGTTCGAGCGCGGATGCGGGCGCGAGTTGGGTGGTGGTGCGCGCAGGCGGGGCGATGTTTCGTGATGGCGTTGGCGCGGTTGGATACTCTCTTGATTCGCGCGAGGGCGATTCGGGGCGGAACGACGGGCGCGATGTGTGCGTGTGTGCTTGGAGACTGACCGTAATGAATGTGTATCGTTGTTTTCGTTTGTTTTACAGCCAAATCCACGTTTGGTGGCCAAAAGTTGAAGGCGCAAACGATGCGCAAGGCGTCGGTGCGCGCCGTCTCGGCGCGCTCCGCCGTCGCCGTGTCCAACGACACCGCCGTGTCCTCCTCGAGCGCAGAGGACCAGCGCATGGATAATGTACTAAGCATCATTCTCGGTGGTGGTGCGGGTACACGTTTGTATCCGTTGACCAAGACGCGTGCCAAGCCCGCGGTGCCACTCGGTGCAAACTACCGCTTGATTGACATTCCCGTGTCCAACTGCATCAACTCGGACATCAACAAGGTGTACTGCTTGACGCAATTCAACAGCGCGTCTTTGAACCGTCACTTGTCCCAAGCGTACAACTCCAACATTGGTACCTACACCCGTCAAGGCTTCGTCGAGGTGTTGGCGGCGCAACAAAGCCCGATTAACAAGGCGTGGTTCCAAGGTACCGCCGACGCCGTGCGTCAATACTTGTGGTTGTTTGCCGAAAGTGGTTGCGAAGATTACTTGATTCTTTCCGGCGATCACTTGTACCGCATGGATTACAAGCCCTTCGTCACGAAGCACCGCGAATCGTTGGCCGACATCACCGTTGCGGCGTTGCCGACCGATGAAGAACGCGCGTCCTCCTTTGGTTTGATGAAGATTGACTCGAGCGGTCGCATCATTGAATTTTCAGAAAAGCCGCAAGGCGAGGCGCTCAAGGCGATGCAAGTGGACACCACTGTGTTAGGCCTCGATGCGCAAAAGGCTAAGGAAATGCCGTACATTGCATCCATGGGAATCTACGTCTTCACCGCCAAGGCGATGCAAATGCTCTTGATGAATGACTTCCCGGAAGCCAATGACTTTGGCGGTGAAGTCATCCCGCAAGCGGCCGCCAAGGGGTTGAAGGTACAAGCGTACTTGTTTGAAGGTTACTGGGAGGACATTGGTACCGTCGACGCGTTCTTCCACGCCAACTTGGAGTGCAACGACCCGAACCCGAAGTTCAGCTTCTACGACCGCACGGCGCCGATTTACACCCAGTCCCGTTTCTTGCCCCCGAGCAAAATTCTCGACTCAACGATCGAGCGCTCGACGATTGGCGACGGGTGCATGGTGAAAAAGTCCAAGCTCCACAACTGCATGGTTGGTTTGCGTTCATTAATCGACGAAGGGTGCGATTTGCAAGATGCCCTCATTATGGGCGCCGATTACTACGAAAAGGAGCAAGAATGCTCCTTGCTTCCGGGCTGCACGCCCATTGGCATTGGCGCGGGGACGGTGATTCGCAAGGCGATCATCGACAAGAATGCGCGCATCGGTATGGATTGCGTCATTGACAACAAAGATAACATCGCGGATCTCAACGCTGAGGATAAGGGTTACATCATTCGTGACGGCATCATTGTGGTCATAAAAGATGCCGTCATCCCGGCTGGTTCGATCATTCCGGGTCCGCAAGAAGTCGCGGCGGCGGCGGCCACCGCGGGGAAAAAGTAATTTTCCGTCGCGTTTCGCGTTGTCTGCGGTCGCGGCGACGTTTTTCACGCACCAAGCGATTGAGCATTTTCGCTCGTTCGGTGTGATCTAGCCCTACTCAAAATCATCAACATAGTTCAGATTTTCTTGTAAAACAGTTCAAGTCTGTATGCGCACATCTTTTGTTTGTTCATTTTTGTTTTACACGCGCTATTCAGGCTAGGGGGATTCCACGAATCGCCGCAACTGCGTTGACAACTCGCGCATCAATGCTTTCTGACTCGGTGCCACGAGCGAATGTTCCATACTCGCCGCTCGGCGTGCCCACGCAGACGCGCCACGCGACCAGGGCGTCTGGCGGCGTTAGCGCGAGCGCGGCGACGATGTTGGAAAAGTATTCCAGGTCCGCCGCGAGTTGCGCTGCACCTTGCTCGGTGAGCGAACGGATAGACTGGACTTCTTTGAGTAGCAGATCTGCGCTCGCTTCGGCGATTCGAGCAATCCAAGCTTCAGACGCCACCACTGGTTTGCTCTCGCCATCCGCGGTTTCTTCGTGCGCGTTATCTAAATGCTGCGGCAACGAAAGTAAATACTCCCCAGCGTTGGTCACGCGCTCTTGTGGGTATGCGCTAAACGTGGGTAACTTGTACGCGCTTTCCACCGGCTTCGCGGTCCACATTTCCGACTTCGCAATGCCCTTGAGTTCAAGGGACACTCGGCCAAGCAAAGCGTCGTAGACAAATTTTTCCACAGAGCGCGCCAGGGCGTTCATGTGCTCCGCACCAACGGGCACGATGGATGAATCTAATGAGTGTTTGGCTGCGGCGTCGGCGACCTTATCTAAGAACACGCACAGCTTGCGCGACCGAGATGCATGCGCGGTGACGCTCAATCCAATGAGTGATCTCGCCTTTGAACTTTCTCGAAATTCTGCGCCGCCGTCGAGCGCCGGTCGCAGCGCTTTGCGAATCTCCAGCACTTTGCCGCGCAACTTCGATTCAAAGTCTAACACTGCGAGCGGCACAGCTTCAAGCAGTTCAAGCAAGTTCATGGATCCGCGAATGAACTCTTCACCTACGGCAGTGACGTTGGGCTTTAAACTGGCGGCGTTGGAATCAATCAAACCGGCGGCTTCGCGTAAATCGCGCAAGACAAGAGCTATTAAATCCACGTAGTGTTCCATAGCACTTTCAATGGCCTGGATGCAACTCATCGTCTCCACGCCGGACGTGACTTCAATGCATCGATTGACCGCGGCGCTCATGATATCAATCGCTTTCGGGAGCGTAGCGAGCACGTTGTGCGCGACGGAGGCCAAATCGTCGGAAGTCGCAATGGATCGCGCCTCAGGAATATTCACCACGGCATCGAGCTCAGTGCGCAACGTGCTCAGCTCAAATTCACCATATCGTTGTTCGACTGCGATGAAGGGTTCGACAGTAGCCATTAACGCATCGTAAATGGCACCTTTGACGACGTCCGCTTTCGCTCTCGAAGGCGAATCGTTGGCAAGTTTCGTGAGAGCGCTACCAACTTCATCCACGTACGTCTCGAACGCGCGGCGCACTGGTGCGAGTAGTGTCGACGGTAACGTCGACAGCTTATCCGTCATCACTGACTCAAGCGTGGCGTGGAGCGAACACCAAGAGACTGGAATTAACACCGCCGCGTCTTCGGGAAACGTCGCCAAACACCACGTAATTTCAGAGCGAATAGCATCCGAACAATACTTCAAGAACTCCTCAATCAATCGCACATTGTTCTGGTGCTTCGACGCGCCATCGCCACTCGCGCTCGCCGCGATATCGCGCTCCCGCGTCTTCCATTGCTTGAGCATTCGCGTCGTCACCCGCGTCTCCGCGTACGTGCTCTCTAGCGCCCCGTCGCGACCAGTGGCGCGTAAAACATCTCGCAACTCCCGCGCCGCCGTGCTATTCTGCGACTCTAGCGCCGTCACCAACGCCGGTCGCACGATGCCCTCAAGTTTGTGCTCAAACGCATCCACCTTGTCTTGCCCATCGGCAAACTCTGGAACTTCGCCGACGACAGCCAACCCGCGCTTCATGCGCGACAGCGCTTCCGACATGCTTCGAATGTTCCCGCTTGCAAACACGCTATCAATGCCAGCCATCAAGTCCGCGAGCCCATTGGCTTCTTGCAACGTCTCCCTCGCGCTTTCCATGCGTGTTTTCGCGGCGTCGAGCTGACGCAAAGCCTCCACGCTCGTTCTCGAATCCGCCTCCACGTCATCCAATCGCACAACAATCCCACGAACCTCTTCATACAACCGATCTACCGCGCGCTCAACGCTAGATATCTCCTCGAGCGCCTTTGGCACGCGCTGCACGCCCTCGCGCGATCGCTCCTCGAGCGACATTGACAGATCCTCCCCCAACAACTGCACCTTCAACTCGACATCCGCCAACGCGCGCTCCACGTCCCAGCCGCTTGCCCCGACCCCGAGATCGCCCGCGCGTGCGTCCGAATCATCACGCACCATCCCTCGCGTGCGCTCATTAATCCACCGCTTCACATCAAAGTCATCCGCGGTGAAATCACGCGCGGATACCCCCGACGATGACCAACCGACGGATGCCGATGCCCGTCGATCCATCGCGCGTTCGCGCCCGCGTTCGCGTCCTCGCGCGTCCGCGTCTGCGTCGTCCGCGTCACCCGCGTCCTCGCGCGTCTGCGTGTGGTCGGTTCGAGCGTGCGTCGACCGCTGCGCGGGGCGTACCGGCGCGAGGATGTGCGGTTGGGATCGCCAGCGCAGCCGCAGACGTTGCCTCGGCATCCGTCGCATTTCGAACACCACCGCCGTTTGCACGCGCGCCTGCACGGGCGAGGACGCGAGCGACGCGCGCGAGGGGCGTTCTCGGGCGCATCGCGGCGGCGGCGGCGGCGAACGCACGCACGCGTCGCACGACGCGCGAGACGTGGCTGGCTGTCGATCGGTCGATTGGCGCACGCGCATTCGCGTCGGGGGTGCACGCCGACGCGTGAGGGCGCGTGCGTGGAGCGTGCGCGCGAGGGCGGTCGAAGTCACGCGTTCGCGCGTCTTTCGTCGGCGGAAGGGGACGCAAACGCGGAAGGCGCGCGACGTGAGAGAGGTGATTGACGCGCGCGGTTTGGGATAAGATGGAGTCGGCGTACGGCGCCACAGTGGCAGAAATCAAGCAGTACGGCGATGGCGTCATGGGGAAATCGATGGTGAGTCGATCGGTGAAGAAGCCGTGTGCGTGTTGTCATAAATTCTTTGCCGATGATGCGGCGCTGGAGGCGCATTGGGAGTTGGTGCAGCATAGCTCGCACGACGCCGTGTGCGCGAGTTGCGGGCGGCACTTTCCTTCGTACGATACGTTGCGGCAGCATTTGATTGGAAAGCTTCCAAAGGAGTCATGTGCGGCGGCATTCGCGACGCGGGGATGTAAGACATGTTTGGAGACATTTGAGAACGAGGAGGAGGAGAATGCGCACGCGTGCGTGTTTCGCGAGCGTGAAGGTGAGACGCAGCGCGTCGGAGACGCGCCGTGCGTGGCGTTGGATTGCGAATTCGTTGGTGTCGGTGAGGATGGAAGCGAGAACGCATGCGCGCGCATATGCATAGTCGATGCATGGGGCGAGACGGTGCTTAATACTTGGGTCAACCCCGGGGTGGATGTGGTTGATTATCGTCACGATATCACCGGAGCCACGCCCGAGGCGCTTGCCTCGGCACCAAAGTTGGCGGACGTTCGAGCCAAAGTTTTGGGTATTTTACTAGGCAAATCCCCGACGACGCACCCATTAGATGCTGGAGTGAAACATCTCGTCGTTGGTCATAGCATCGATCACGATTTGCGGGCGTTGAAGATTACATGGAAGGCGTGTCGTCAGCGCGACACGGCGCGGTTTCCGCTCTACTTGCGACACACGCACCTTCCGTTCAAGCTCCGCACGCTCGCTGAAACGTTTTTGGATGAGAAAATCCAATCTGAAGGCCAGGCGCACGATCCAGAGATCGATGCGCGATGTTCCATGCGTCTGTACCAAGCCGCGAAGCGTCGCTCGCACGCCGTCGCGCACAAGTGGTTCGCGAAAACGCTCGCCGCGGACCCCGTCGAGGCATCCTCCACGAGCGACCCCGCGCGCGGGATCGCGCTCCTCCGCCAGTCTATCGACACGCACGGCGCCACGCGCACGTCCCGTTTCTGGTGCTGGTGTCACGATATCGGTGCCACAGCGCCGAAACCAAAACCGTAGCTCTCCGCGCGACGCACGCAACCGTTGTAATGTACCATCACGCTCATCCGCACGACCGTCCTCCATCGCGCATCTCTGTCGCTCGACATCGCCGCGTTGACGCCGGGCATTGATTCGTCCAGCCCTGCGCGCCGCGCGCGCCGAGCGCGGCGTCGCCGCGGTGCGCATCTCCGGCGCAGCCCCAACACTATTTTTTTTAATGCTTTTTCGTTCGGGTTTTTGCCCTTGTTCCGGGAGTTGCCTACCCCGGCACCGTCGGTTCCGCATTGTGCGCCGCGCCGCGCTCGGCGTCGCGTCGCGCGCGATGACCGATGCGCGCGCGATCGGCGGCGACGACGCCGAGTCGATCGCGCTCGCGCGCGCGCTGAACGCGGAACTCAACGGGGGCGCGCGCGCGCGGACCGCACCACGTGGCATCGTCGCGGCAGGTGGGCTACGCGCCGTGCCGCGCGTGGACGACGCGCGACGGGCGTGGTCGATGTCGTGGCCGGCGACGGAGGTTATTTTCGATGCGTGCGCGTCGACAGAGGGCGGGGAAAAGGGGTGCGAAGATGGGCGAGGGTCGGTTCGCGCGCGGGCGGCGGGCGGTGGGCGCGGACGCGGGCGAGGCAAGGCGGCTCGGCGAGAGTCTGTGCGTGGAGATGGTGCGTCTGGGGATGGTGAGGAGGATACATCGCAAGGAATGATTGGGAGCAAACGTAAGTATGAGAAGCCGAGGGATGGACGATCGATTAAGCTTGCGGATTTGGATGGGTTTCCGAGCGGCTCGATGGTGTGGTGTCGGTTGACGACGACGAATAGAGGGCAATGGTGGCCGGGACGGATTTGGAAGGTGCGGCAATGCGCGCGAGCGTGTGATTTAATGGATATTAAACCCGAAGGCGATTGCGCATTGGTGAGCTTGTTTGGGAGCGCGAATTGTTTTGAATGGGCAAGGAGAGAAGACTTGGCGCCGTTTGACCTGCAGCGGCAGGCGGAGTATCGCGAGCAAATGTTGGGATGGTTCAAGGCGCACAACAAACGCACGGGGCGCTCCGGGGCATTGAAGGCGTTACGACTGGCCGATGAGGCGGAAATCGCGGAATGGAGCGATCCATGGTCGTCATCAGAGGACGAGTCAAGCGAGAGCGAAGAGGACACGGAGGAGGCAGAGACGCTAAAGGCCAACGAGCAGGCGCTCGCATCAATGAAAGTTGGCCTAACCCCGGACTGGATCGTACATGCCGCGTGTAAGGTGTTTGACTTGGTTAAACCAACGATAGAAACTCCACTGATTAAAGGTTTGCTCGATCCGTGCACAAATTCACATTTGAAACCAAACATACCGGCAGAAAAGTGTTACGACAAGAAGGACGACGGATTAAAAATGAGTAATTCCTGGGAAGGCTACCACGTACTGTTGAATCCGCCGTATGAAAACCAAGTGCAATGGCGATTTATCAATCGCGCCATCAACGAAGTGGAGTGGGAACGTTGCCCTGGTGTGATTTTGGTGTGTCGCAACAGCACGGATACGTCGTATTTCCAACGCTTGCTACCTTTCCCTAGAGTTCACCTCCGCCGCACCGCAGTGCAGTTCAAAGATTATAATCACACTCCTATTGGATTCGGTATTTGCGTGTTTTGTATCGTTTCGCCGACACATCCGCGTCAGCGCGAAATGTACCAGCACTTTTTTGACAAATTTCACGGCGCCGGTGAATTTAATATTCCCGTCGACGCAGAATTCGCGAAGAGTCAACCGTTTATCGATCTGACGACGCGTTTGCATCGCGCCGCGTGCAAGTCATACCGCGACAGTTGGATTGCGTGTGATGTCTGTGACCGATGGCGCGAGATACCATTCAAACAAATGCTGAAGGCGCGCAAGGCGGCTGTATGGCAATGCAGAGACTCGTTCGCGTTGGGATGCGGGGCGCCATTGACGCGACGAGAGGTGCAGGCATTCTCCGTTGCTAAGGCGGAAACCAACACAGTTTTAGTGGCATCAAAAGCAGAGGGTAAAAACGGTCCACCAGCCTTATACGCCACCGATATACTGGACGTCAACCAAGAAGGCGCCGAGGCCGCCGCTGAGGACGCGGACGACGAACGCGAAGCCGCAGATAATGACGACGACAGCGATCATGATGAGGTTATCAATGCCGATGACGAAGATGCTGATGTCGCAGAGGCAAAAACTGCGGAGTTTGTCGGCAGCGGAGGCGTTTTACATGGCTTGGGCTGTCCGTGTAATTGGGCGCCTTGTCGTCAACGTCGTCTCAAGGAGAGTAAAATGTTATCCAAGCACTTTCCAGGCCTGCGCGTGGAGTGGGAACGAATGCGCGATGAACTGACGAACGCGTTGACTCCGTTTGAAGCCGAGAGACTGGCTGCGATTGAAAGAAATAAAGCCATGCTTGAGTCGATGTTGAGTGTCAAACAGGATGAGAAGAAGTTAGCGTCGGCCAAAGTCGTTCACGCCTCTGCTGCAGAGTCTGCGGCATTGCGTATGCTAGATATTGCGCAACAAAAGCAGCGCGTCAAAGAGCGCAATGCCGCACGGCGGCAAAAGAAGATTGATAATCTCAAATCCGCGCTCGCGGCGGCGGAGAAGCGAATGCACGATATGATGTCCGAACTACGCGAAGCGAATCAAGGAGCTGAAACTGCGTTGAAAGTACTGCAAGCCATCCGTTCTCGTGCAAAACAAGTTCAAATCGAGCATCATCTCGCGTCAAAGTCACTCGATAGTACAAAACGTAGTGTGAGTGATAAAAATCGTCGCGCAAAGAAATCTGCAGAGAGCGTTTGGAACGCCGCGATGTCCCGAGTGCAACCCAACCAACAGCAGGTTTGACGCCAGCGTTCGACGTTCAACAAGTGTTTTGATTTATTTGTTCCAGCATGGAACAACCAACAGTAGAATATATTAGAATTGCGCACAGTCATGTGCCGTTGCTTTAGCAGCTTTGACGTATTTACGAGAGCGACGTCCAAACCTTCTGTTTACGCGCGCGCGCCATCGTTGACATCCGTACGAGCATCAATCAGCAACACATCCGCGTACGTCGTTTCCATCACTTCCAGTAGATGATATGTATAATTACTGCAAGAGAGCTACGGTGTTAAACCTCAAAACTAAACGAGCCTGCTAAGCGTCTTCAAAGCTACCGGGACGAATCATCGCAATTCCATTCCCATTCAACAAAATCTGATCCAACTTCCCAGTCACCACGCGTCCACTCGCCGACATCTCATACTCCGTCACGTCTTCGAGCACCATGTTCACGTACACGTCAAACCCACGCAACGTCCCGACGAGTTCCTTTTCACCCTTCATGATCACCCAAATTTGCGACCCGACGCACTTCTCGACGAGCTCTGAAGGCAACAGCAGCGACGGGTTCGACGTGCCAGTCTTCGCGGGTAACGCCATGATACCTGTGCTTTCGCGTGCGCGCCTCGGTCGCGGTGGCGATCGCGCGGCGGGCGTCGGTAAATGGGGATCGCGTCAGCGCGTCACAGTCGTCAGAGCGTGGCGAATGTGTGCAGCAACCGCATCGGTTGCGCCGCGCGCGTCGGCGACGCCTTCGAACGGCGCGCCGACGTCGACACGTGCGGCGTGTCGTCGACGACAGATGCTCGGTGCGGCGACGACGACGGCGGCGGCGACGGCGTGGGCGTGGGCAGACGCTGCGCGCGCCTATGGGCTGAACAAGGCGCCCGCGACCACCAGCGGCGGCGGTGTTGGGCTGTTTTCGTTCGGTCGACCGAAACGCACGTACGAAGAATCGCAGGAATTGATGCGGCGCGCGGCGGAAGTGCGCGAGCGGAAGGAGCTAGAGGTTGAAGACGACGCGCCGTTGACGACGTTGAAGAGCGGCTTGCAGTATCGAGAGTATGTCGTGGGTACAGAAGGCGACGAAATCGTCGCGGGCTCGCGCGTAGAAGCGATGTACAAAGTCTTCCGACTTTCGTCTGGAGCGTATTTCAAGTATTCAAGCGGTGGATCGCCCGTGCTGCTTTGGGGGCGCGGCTATGGCTTCGAAGGCCGGGACGATATAGGAGACACGTACGACTTCGTTCTTGGCGCGAAGGATTCGCTCCCGCGAGCGGCGGCACCGTGCGTCGTCGGTATGCGAAAGGGCGGCGTGCGACGAATTCTCATTCCGCCTAATTTGGGATGGGTGTCCAACGACGTCGGGCCAAAGGCGGATTCCTACGGCGCGAGCCGACGGTTAGAAAATTATAGAGATGGTCCGTTATTGCTCGAACTTGAAATCGTTCGAGTTCGCAACGGCCCTGCGCGCGACGACGACGACGACGACAAGGTCGACGCAAATTTAGAACCCGAGGGTGATAACTCGTACCGCTTACCCGCGCCACCAACGCTGGTGCAAAAATAGCCGCCCGCCGTGTATTAAAATTGTTGAAATAAGAAACTTGTTGCGCGTCCGCGTCCGTGCTCACACTTCGCGGCACGTTTCGAGCGCGCGCGCGTGTCCAGTGCGCCGCCATGTCGCGCGGGAAGGATGACGTGCGCGAGCCGTCGAGCCGCGAGCGTGCGTCGCGCTCGAGGTCGCGCTCGAGGGACAGGCGTCGCTCGCGCTCGAGACGCTCGACGAGTCGCGACCGCGACCGCAAGCGCTCACGCTCGCCGTCAAGTGAGCGACATCGCCGACGAGATGATGAGCGCAGAGACTACCACCGGCGGCATCATCGCTCGCGCTCGCGGTCGCGGTCGCGTGACCGTGATCGTGGTTGGCGCGACGAGAGAACGGGACCGTCGCGCTCGTCGCGCTGTCGCAAAAGCAGAGCCGCCGACGCCGACGCCGACGCCGACGCCGATGGCTACGGTGGATACGTTCCGCGTCCGCGTAATCCAAACGGGCGCGTTAGCGTTATGCGCCCTGGCCTGGTGCCCCAGCCTGCGGCGGCGTATCATGACCCCGATACGGCGCGAACCGCCGAGAACGCCGCCGAGCGCGCGGCTTCGAGCGACCCTTTACCAAAGATAGACGTCGCCGAGCGTGCGCGCATCGCGCGCGCATACGTATTGCAGCAACAAGCGAGTGCGCTCGGATCGCTCACGAGCGCCACGGGTGGCGAAGGACGGCTGAGGGAGGTGTACGTGGGAAACTTGACGCCTGGGTTGGTTACGAATAGCGAAATCGAACAGTTGTTAAACGCGACGATGGCGGCGGGGTTTCCTGAACTCGCCTGGGAAGGTAAACGAGCCGTGGTGCACTCCAAGTTGTCTATCGATGGTAAATTCGCGTTTGTGATGTTTCAAACGACCGCGATGGCGGATGCAGCGTTGCAATTGCAAGGTATCGAGTTGTGTGGAAAGCCGCTGACGTTTGCGCGTCCAGAAGGTTGGATTCCGCCAGACGACGTCAAAGCAATCGCGAAAAAAGCTGAAGGATTGATGAAGACGTTGATTCAATCGAGCGTTGACGCAATTTCGAGCGTCAAGGCGAAGACGCGTGTGGTGAGATTGCAGAATTTGATCCAACCAGAGAGTTTAGATGACGAGGAGGAGTACGCCGAAGTCGTGGAGGACATCGAAGAGGAATGTAGGAAATGTGGAGCTATAGAAGAGTGTGTGGTGCCTCGACGAAACGATAGCATAGAAGCGCGCATGAAATACGTCGGCGACGCCATGGTGCTGTTTGCTGATGTAGATGCCGCAGCAAAAGCCATCAAATCTATGAACGGACGTGAATTTGACGGAAACAAAGTCAAGGCGACGTACATGGATGAGACAGTGTTTAGAGAATTATTGCGGACCACGTAAAAAGGTCCGCCGTGTAATAATATCGTTGCAATAATATTCATCTAAAATACCAATACACCATCTAAAGCGCCCCGAAACGTTTATTACGGCATTGCGCCTCGAAGTCGATTGCCTAAATTTGCGCGCGCCAAATCGTTGTACGAGTTCACCTTTTCGCGCGTGAGGGCAACTGTTCTTGACGTATACACCACGCGATACGTACGACTGAGACGATTACTTTCCGTTTCACGATACTCGTCAATTTGAGAAACATCGAGTTGTACGTCGGCACCATTTAAGGCGCGCGCAAATTCTTCACGAATAACCGATTCGCCGTCTTCTTCGTCGGTGCGGCACCAAATCGAGCAGTCACGCTCGAATGCTTGCGCATATTCACAGAAAGCCCCATCCGGGCGCTCGTGCTCACGACAGAACACGTGACTGGCGCCTTGTTCGGTGCGAAACCCACGTTCGGCTTCGGCGCTTCGCCAATGTCCCCTGCTTTCGTACTCAAGCGCTCGCCACGCGGCGTCATCAAACGGCGCAACATCAATCATAAGCAGTCCTGCCTCTGCCCCTTGCGTATACGCCTGCCAACTATTTCCATAATCTCTTAACGCGCTTCCATCCACGCTCGTCCCGCCTTGTCCCGGCGCGAGCGCGACTTCAATGAAACCATTCGGCGCCAACACGTCGCGCGCCGACGACAAGTACCCGGACAACAACTCCCGGTTTCTATTAATCCTCCCTTTCCCCGCGATGTGCGGAAACATAAAACACACCCGGTCGAATGTGCCGCGTTCAAATGTCTCGAGCAACGCCGTGGCGTCGACGCCGTGCTCGACGTGCACATTGGCCGCGGCTGTGAGCGCGTCGACGTTGCTCGCGCCTCGCCACGCTTGGCGAATCACGCTCGCGCTCTCCAACGACGTCGCCGTTATCGTCACCGACGACGTCGACGACGTCTCCCTCGCCACCGTTCCCGCCGCCGACGACGTCACGCGCACCAACGCGCGCGCAAAGCTGAAATCACCCTCGCCCACGAGCAACACGCGCGCACGCTCCCCCGTCCCGAGCGCGCGCGCCGCCGCATCCGGACCGCTCGTCGCGCTCCATCGACCGCCCGACGCTCGCACTGCGCTCGCACCGCGCGCGCGGCGTCCACGCGCGGCGCCGCTGACGGCGATGCGGCGCGGCGCGAGCGCGCGAAACATGGCGCGACGCGCACTAAAGTTGCTTTTTGACGGCACTTTTCCGACACCGAAACGTCGTCGAGCGGTCGATGGCGGCGATGTCGACGCGCCCGTGCGATGATGAAGATTACGTCGCGGTTGCGTTCGGTGGGATTCGACCGGCACCCAAGCCGTTTCCGCCGCGCGACGCGCGCACTGGGCGGGAGCTGTGCAAAAACTTTATGAAGCCGCCGCCGCACGAGGGGTGCACGCGGGAGTCGTGCGCGCACGCGCACGTGGCGCTCGATGCGCGACCGGATTGTCATACATTTGAGAATTACGGGGTGTGTACGCGGGGGGATGGGTGCTGGTTGCGTCACCGAGCGATTGGGACGAGGGTGATGGATGCGTGCGTGCAGGTGGATGGTGAATTCGTGGAGCGTTACGTGATGCGACTTCGAGAGATTTTTGGTGAGAAATGCATCGTCGCTGCGTGTCGGACGACATTAGTGAAGAACACGGATGCGTTGATTTGTGTTCGTGCGCCGCGAGGTGGGGCTGCGGCGGTGGTGAGAGAGATTTGTGAGAAGGAGCCGTACGGGCTCGCAAAGGCGAAACGCGTCTTCGTCTGGCCGAATGCGGATCATTTCGCATCGTTCGTGACGAGAGATGATGATGACATGTACAAGATGGAAAAGTGGCTCGAAGACGTGATCGACGAGTGCATTGAAGAGTCAGAGGCGACGGCGGATGCGCCCATCTATGTGCGCACGCGCGCGTCTCCGAAGGATTTAGCAGATAAAGTCGAAGTCGCGATGGCGTCCATTTTTAGTAGGCGTGGTGCTGCTTGGGCCGCGCGGCCGCCAGGTAAGGGTGTATCAAGTCGCCAGTGCACGCATTGCATAGATGCTGTGAACGTTTGGGGGCGTGCGTTTGTTGGTATTTGGGAAACGCGTAGAGCGTACGAAGACATCACCGGGAGAGACGAGGCGGCGAGCATGCACGAACGCGACGCGCCAGTGCTTGAAGCGCCCGGTGTCGCCACAATGGATGACTTGGTGCAATTTCATTTGAAATTGCAAGACTACCGCGTGACCGTGAAGCCGGTGTGTCGGGCGTATTTTAAGTTGCATGAGGCGCTATTGAGAAGCGGCGTGCCGATTCGAGGCGATTGGAACTGCGTTGACATCGGCGCCGCCCCGGGTGGATGGGTGCAAGTATTAAGTTCGCGTCTGGCCGCAGCAGATGATAACCCTAGTGGCATCGTTTGGGGCATCGATCCCGCCGAGCTGACGCTCGATCCTCTGCCCAAGAACGTGCGACATTTGCCCGTGCTCGCCGAAGACGCCGTGGACACCGTACGAGAAGGATTAAAGCAGACGACAAGTGGCGAGCTCCGTCTCGTCGTATGCGACGCAAACATGCACCCGGGCGCGTGCATGCGTATCGTACTCAGCTTTGCCACGCAGTTTGCATCGAAGCAAGAGTCCTGGATCGTCATGTCGACGAAGAACTTTTGTAAGAGACGGAACGACTGGCTCGCCGAAATCCAAGCTGCGAAACAGCAATGTCTGGATGCCGCGTACGACGACGTGTTTGTCATGCATTTATTTTCAAACTGCTTTGAGGAGAAAACATTGTTTGCGCGTAAGCTCGCTAGGTAGATTTATTACAGTTAAGTAGAATTATACACTACAGTAAATCTTGACGGGAATATTCCCGTCAAGGCTGCGACTTGTGTGCCAGTAAGCGTTCGCGCAACGCGCTCACCGCACCCGAATCGTCGAGCATTCTGCTCCGACATTCTTCTTGAAGCTCCATCAACGAGAGTTCGTTGACGAAACTCAATAACAACGACTCACCCTCCTGTACACCGTCGTACGTTTCGTCTTCTTCGTCGTCAATTTCTTCGGCTGACGGTTCGTCAGCCTTGCCCTTTGGCGCGCGTACGACCTCTTCAAGCGCCCATACGCCTTCCTCGAACGCTTCTTTACCCCATATCACACTGCCATTTTTGCTTTTAAATTTCTCAGGTTTTTTCAATCGCAGCACCGCCGCGTCTCCCGTTTTCAACGTCACCTTTTTCCCAGTCAGCCGGGACGCCGCCTTCTCAAAGCCGTAATTGTGGCCAATGCATAATATCGTTTGCACCGCATTCGCGCTCGGCGGTGCCGAATCTTCCAAAGCATGCGTCGCCAATTTCGCAATGCTCTTTCTCGACTTTTTCCCGCTCGCCTCGTCCCCGTGCGTGACGTCGTAAAATTCTGGAACGATTCGTATGTTCACCCCTCGCAAGGCACCTTCGGCGTCGCACATCGCCTCGAGCGTCTCCAAACACCTCGCTGCGTCAGACGTCAGAATTAAATTCGGCAACCAACCACGTTTCACGAGCTCACGCGCGCAGTTCGCGCTCTTCGCGACGCCTCGAGGCGCTAAACCTCTCGAGCGGTCGCTCGCGTCCGCGTCCGCCCAAGACGACTTCCCGTGGCGCATCAAGATGAGACGTAAATCCGCCCCCACGTGCGCCTCGTCGCCGTCCGCCGCGGCGCGCGCGCGCGTCGCGAGCATCGTCAACGTCCCACGCCGCGCGCGAGTCGTCGCGCGCGCGCACAGCGGGGCGCGGCCGCCGTGACGCCGCGCCAAGGGCTGCGGTGCCGCCACGGCGGTTAAAACGCACGCAGACATGGCGCGCGGCGAGAGCGACGAGTGCATGCGTGCGGTGAACGACTGTGCGTCGGCGACGTTTAGAGTTTAGGTGACGTCGCGCGTCGCGCTGAAGGGCGTGCGTGCGTGAATGACGCCGCGTAGGGGGCGTGGTGCTTAACTGTCTTTTTGTGTGGCATTTGGCACTGACGGGACGGGTCGCGTGAAGAGTTCTTACACCGTGTACATTACAAGTTTACCGCGCGCGCGCGGCGAGGTCGACGACGATATCAATGGCAGGGGCGAGGAGGCTGGTGACGACGAACGCGCCGGCACCGGCGGAGTAGATTTCGACACCCGGATTGGGGGCGCGGCGTCGGCGAAAGTCCTTGGCGACTGGCGACGCCGGCTGGAGGAGTCTACGCACGAAACGCGCGGGTGAGCGGAGGATGGAGCCCGGTGAGGTTCGACCGGTGGACTTCGACGCTATTTCGTCGTACGGCTTGCTCAGGTGCGCGTGGAGCGTGCGACCGATGCGCTGGGGTGGCACGTCGTGCGCGAGCGCAAAGTGCGTGCTAAAGACGACGTCGACGTCGAGATGGTCAAACATACTCATCGTCTCGAGCGCGGGAGTATTCGGCCCAAGCGACGCGGCGCGTCGTACCGTGGCGTATGCCATATCCCCGCGATCCGCGTGGATCACCTTGCCGTCTTCAAAGGCGAAAACAATAGTCGGGTACGACTCCACGTTCTCCGACGGCTTCCCTCCGTCGTCCAGTGCTGTCCATATCGGCGACGCATACGCCCGTCCTCGCACCGTGGTCACCATATCACTCCTATCTTTCGCGCTAAACTGTCCTATCGTAATTTCGTACACGCTATGCGTGACGACGTTTAAATCATACGTCGCGTCCCAATCGACGCGTTTGAACGCGACGTCGTCGCAGCGTAGCTCCGCGCTCCATCGCCGCACGAACACGCGCGCCACCACCGCCGCCGACGACGAGGACGAGGACGTCGTCCCAGCCCTCAACGACCGCGCCACATCGCGCGCCTCCCCTCCCCCCTCGTCGTCGTCCTCTGCGTTCACGAAATACAACACGTCATCGAGCGCCAACGCCGCGTCTCGCGCCTCGTCCCGGCGCGCCACAAACGCGCGCTCGAAGCGCGCGCGCGCGGACGCATCGACCGCATCG
>Ga0181564_10000264_pt1 | contig 44043 bp, 41 predicted proteins | sample 011ome_24_FD_134512 | JGI IMG/M metagenome (GOLD analysis project Ga0181564, IMG submission 134512) | Coastal salt marsh microbial communities from the Groves Creek Marsh, Skidaway Island, Georgia - 011513CT metaG (megahit assembly) | ecosystem: Environmental > Aquatic > Marine > Intertidal... | reverse complement strand
CCCTTGTACATCTCTAATTTGAATACAAACCTGACCTGTTTTTTTAATAATTTCTTTAAATAAAGTATAATGACCATCGTGAAATGGTTGCCATCTTCCTAACATTTGCGCAGTTGGTTTTTTATTATCCCATTCGTAAGCCATTATTTTACCCCTTTTTAAATTAATTTAATCTTATCAAATATTTTTGGTGCCCAATTTTTAGCATTTTGTGTGGTCACATGAAAATCATAGTTGTCAGGTTTAACAAACATCTTATTTGTATCATCAAACCTTCCCTCTTTTATAGTATCAACCCAAACAACAAATTCTGCAGGAAACAAAGCTCTTGCTTCTGGTGTTGGACAAACAAAATCTGCTACAACAAAATTTCCTTCTTTTTTTAATTTTAATGCAAAATCTGCCATTCTTCTTGCCTGTCTTTTTCTTCCCTCTTCAGAAAAATCCCAATCATTTGCTTCTTTTCTAACCTCATCAGCATTTAATCTTTTTGCTTTTAATAATGGAGCTAATTCTTCAGCTAAAGTTGTTTTTCCAGATCCTGGCAAACCCATAATTAATATTATTTTCATATTACAATTTATTATAGTAATTTTTTTTTAGTGTAAATAGACTGAAGATAAAAACCAACAGGCAGACTGTAAATAATTATAAGCCAATTATGAAAAAAATTACCATTAGGTGAAAATGGCCAGACAGTAATTAAAATTCCAGATAATAAGCAGACTTGATAATCATTTAAATATCTTTCTTGTTTTAGAAAAATGGATTTTAATTGCCTAAAAGCACAATACAAAACATAAAAAAATGAAATCATTAAAAATGAGAATCCAATAATTCCTGTTTCTGCTAGTAATTGGACATAAAAATTATGAGGATGATTATCACAAGGTTTAACTCCAATTTGGTATTTTTTATTTTTACAAACTACTCTAAACATCTTAGGGCCATGTCCTAGAATTGGTTTATCTTTAAACATATTTAAAGCTGTTTTAATTAAACTATCGTGACCTGCAGTAAATATATTTTTACTTTGACTTTCTTTAGCAAAACCCATCGACTTTGCAGGACCTTTAATCATCCGATTTGATAGATTATCGCTACTAAAAGTTAGAACTGCAATTAAAATTAATCCGATAATAAAGGTTATTAATCTAAATTTTTGATAGTTTTTAATTAGAACTATAATGAATAAAGTTGAAAGATTTAAAAAAAAGAATGCAGTTCTTTCAGCTGAAATATAAATTAACACATCAACTAAAATAAATAATATACCAATAAAATATATTTCATATTTATATTTTTCTTTAACTAAAAATAATGCAAATAGAAGAGGGAACAATCTTGATAGATATGATCCCATAATAAACTCATCCCCAAAAAAAGATGAAATTCTAACTCCGTTTTTGGGTAATCCAATAATATTTGATCCTGTAAAAAATTGTAAATACCCATCTAATACTAAAGCTGAAAAACAAATAACCAATGTGTAATAAAAATATTTTAAGATATTTTTGTCTTTTTCAATTAAAAACCAAATGAGACAACTAAAAATACCTATTCTAAAGTAAAATAAAGAACTTTTAATACTTAAAGGTATATCTCCTGACTCTAGACTTGATATAATTCCAATAACAAAAAAAAGTAAAAAAGTAATAAAGGGGGTATTATTAAAATAATAAAAATTATTATTTTTTAGTACATAAAATAAAAACATTAATGAGGATAGACTTACGATTAAATCAGGAAAAAAAGGTCCCCATATTAAAAATGCTATTATAGAGGATATTAAAAGATTGGTAATCTGATTTTTTTTTAAATAGTTCATCTCAAAACACAAGAAGTTATATATATAATTTTATAAGAATTTTAATCAGAATTAGTTTGGTAAAGTATTATTTTCCTTTAAAATTAAATCAAATGCGCTAAATATCGTTAAATTACAATATAAACTCTTAATTTATGAAAAAAAAAATAAAAGATAATGAAATTGATTTAGTTGAAATTTTATTAAATATTTGGGAGGGTAAATTTATAATTATATCTGCTATTTCTTTAACTATTATTTTAACTTTAGGATATAATATAATTAACAAAAAAACCTTCACAGCAACTTCAAAGGTAAATCAAATTTCTATTTTCGAAGAAGATTATTACCAAGCATACAATAATTTAGTTAAAATGAATAATCCTAATGACCTGCCAATTATCGATAAAATATTACTTTTAAATTTATTTTTAGAAGAGTTAAGAAATCCAGAAATTATTAAAGAGGCTATAATAAAATTTGAGTTAATTGATAAAAAAAAATATAAAAATAAACTTGATTATGATTTAGCAGTTGAGAAAAAAGCACTTCAAGTCAATCTAAACTCTTATAAAATAGATGAAGATATTGAAAATAAGATTAATTGGACAATTGAATTTAAAACTTCCAATCCAAAAAAGTGGGAAGATGCTTTAAAATATATTAATCTTAGAATTAACGAAAAAATTAGAAGTTATTTACTATCGAATTTCAAATTATCTATAAAAAATCAAAAAATATTAAAATTAAAAAAATAAATTTTCTAATCAAAAATTTATCTGACGAATTCAATGAAAAAAAAAAAAGAAGATTATCTTTTTTAAATGAACAGGCTACAATTGCAAAAGAACTGGGTGTTAAAAATATTTTTTTAATGATGCAAGAAGGTTCTATTCCAAATTATCCAATAGATATAAATGATACAAATTATTATTTGCATGGATATCTAAAAATTGAAAAAGAAATTCAATTTTTAAAATCTCGTCCTACTTCTATACAAATTTTAGATAAAGATATTTTAAATTTAAAAAGAGAAAAACAAATCTTATTAAGAGATAAATTTTTAGAAAATGCAGAAATATTATTTTTAAAAACACCAATTAAAACAAACAATAATTTTAAATCAGCAAGTATCATCTTTAATGACACTAAATTTATTAGTGAGTATTCATTAAAAAAAGCATTGTTACTTGCAATTTTTATTGGATTAATATTTGGAGTTTTTTATGTACTTATTGGTAATGCAATAAAGCAACGTAAAAGGTAAAAAATTAATTAATGTCTAATTTGAATATATTATTTTTTTTACTTAATGAAGATGATAAATCTTTTTTATTATTTGATGCTCTAACTTCTATTTCACGATAATCTGTGATGCTATAGCTTGGATTATATAATCTAATTTTTTCATTTAATAACTCTTTAACTTCTTCTGACTGATAATTGTCTAATAAATTTGACAATTTATCCAAAATTTTTTGTAATTCATTAAAAGGTATAAAAGGTTCATTTATTTTTTTAATTTTTGGGTGAATTGTTTTTTGCGGATTGTTACCAATTAATAATTCTTCATACAACTTTTCCCCAGGTCTAAGACCTGTAATTTTAATTTCAATATCACCATCTTTGTTATTAATGTCTTTAATTGTTAAACCTGCAAACTTAACCATTCTTTTAATTAAATCCCTAATTTTGACGCTTTTACCCATATCAAGTACAAAAACCTCACATTTTTTTGCCATAGCTCCCGCTTGAATAACTAACTGAGATGCCTCAGATATTGTCATAAAATATCGAGTTACTTCAGGGTGAGTTAAAGTAATTGGGCCCCCATTACTTATTTGCTTTTTAAATTTTGGAATAACTGAACCAGATGAATTGATAACATTTCCAAATCTAACGATTGAAAAATTACAGTTTTTTATATCATTCTTATTATATAATCCTTGAAAACAAAGTTCAGCAAACCTTTTAGAAACACCCATAATATTGGTTGGTCTTACTGCCTTGTCAGTTGAAATTAAAACTAAATTTTCAACTTTTTGATTAATTGAAGCTTTCACAACTGACAAAGTTCCAAAAACATTGTTTTTAATACCTTCACAAATATTTGCTTCAACTAAAGGAACATGTTTGTAAGCTGCTGCATGATAAATAGTATCAATTTTAAAAATTTCAAAAATATTCTCTAAATTTTTTTGATCCTGAATATTAGATAAAAGTGGAATAATCTTTAAATCGTTATTAATATTTAGCAATTCATCATGTATATTGTAGAGAGCATACTCATTTATCTCTACTAATATTAATTGTTTAGGTTTTAGTTTTATAATTTGATGGCATAACTCTGAACCAATTGTACCACCTGCTCCTGTTACAAGTACTGATTTAAATTTAATATTCTTATCTAACAAATCTTGATCAGGTTTAATTTCATCTCTAACTAATAAATCGTCTGGTAGATAATCTTTAATATCAGATACTGATATTTTTCCATCAATGATATCATTTACATTTGGTAAAGATTTAACAGTTAGTTTGTACTTACTTAATTTTTTTATAATTTCATTTTTTTTTGTTTTACTTATTGATGGAATCGCAAATAAAATTAAATCTACATTTTTAGATTCTTTTAAATATTTTGTCATCTTGGGATTATATATTCTTCGGCCAAGCAAATTGTGATTTTGCAATTGAAAATTATCATCTAAAAAGCCAATTACTCTATACTGAAAACTATTTTCTAAAGATGTTAATAATTGGGTACCTGCATTACCAGCTCCGTATATCAAAACATTTTGTTTATTTTTTAAATTTAATAATTGATTAAAGGAGCCAGTTAATAAAAATTTTACAAAAATTCTTGAGAAAGAGGTTCCCAAAAAAAATAAAATTGGTTGAAGAATACCTATAGATCTTGGAACATCTCTAATTCCATAAACACTTATGACCATAAAATAAATCGATCCATAAACTAAAGTGGAAAAACATAAGGTAGTCAAAACTGATGAACTTGCATAACGAAACAAAGTTTTATAAACTCCGCATATCCAAAAAATTGGAATAGCTAAAATAACTGATATTAAAATTATAGTTGCACTTATACTATTTAAAAAAATAATTTCATCTAATCTTAAAACAAAAGCGAGCCAAACAGAAAATACACATATAATTATGTCGGATGTAATTGCTATAGTCTTTTTTACATTCCTACTTAAAGAAATAATATTTAGTATATTATCTTTAAAAAAGTTTTTCATAAAATAGTTTTTTGATTAATGATTTATATTATAACAACATTTTCAATCGACAATAAAGCGCAAATACTAGAGAATAATGTCACTAATTTTAACTTTAAAATATATAAATTATAACAACTCTAAAAATAATATTTATTTCAAAATTAAAAACATTGTTTTCTTAATAAAATTAATTAATTAATTTATTCGTAAATTTATCAAGTATTTTTTTTAAAATACTAATTTCAAGTTTAATACTAGATAAAGATCTGTAAGGATTAATTGGGAACGATATACTTGTTTCACCTAGCAACTTAGCATTTGGTAATCTTTTTTTGGGATATAATTTAAGTTTTTTAAATATTTTTTCCCTGTAAATTTCTGGGCAAGATCCCACACCACAATTAATTTTATTTTTATTAATTTGTTGTATTAATTTAAGTTGTTGTATTCTTTTGTTGTCAATAAATAAATTTAACCGATAAAATACATGAGTAAATTCATTGTATTTTTTTGGTGAAAAATTTTGAAATTTAAAATTTGGTTTTTTAAAAATATTATATTTAGAAAAATATTTTTTTAATCCATTTAAATACAATTTTGCTATCAAGTTTCTTTTTTTAATTTGCTGATTTAATAATATTAATTGTTCTCTACCAATTGAAGCTTGCATTTCTGTCATTCGATAATTTGAGCCAAAATGATCATGCAACCACCTAAATCCAACCTTATGTTTTTTATGATAAACACTCATATAATTTTTACCATGATCTTTTAAAGACCAACATTTTAACCATAATTTTTTTTTATTTGTTGAAATCATTCCACCTTCACCGCCTGTAGATATAATTTTATCCTGGCAAAAAGACCATGTAGAAATATGTCCAAATGAGCCTACTTTTTTTCCTTTGTAAATAGCGCCATGTGCTTGTGAACAATCCTCAATTAATAAAAGGTTATTCTTCTTAACAAACTTTAATATTGGATCTAAGTCACATGATAATCCATTAAGATGGACAACAATTATTGCTTTTATTTTTTTATTATAAACTTTTTTAATTCCTTCAATACTTAAATTTCCATTATCATCAACATCTGCAAAAATAGGTCTTAATCCTAAATTTAAAACACAACTTGCAGATATAACGAAAGATCTTGGTGAAACAATAATCTCATCTCCTTTTTTCATTGCTAAAGCTTTTAATGCAATTTCTAATGCTACACTCCCATTAGAAACTGCAACAGCATATTTATTTCCAATATACTTAGAAAATTCTTTTTCAAATTCAATACATTCTGATCCTGTCCAAAAATTTGTTCTATTATTTTTTAAAATATTTGCGACAGAATTTATTTGTTTTTTACTATACATTTTTCTTTTTTTAACATTTTCATAATAAAATTACATTAGTATTAATTTTTTTGTAAAATTTTTTAATTTGGTGTCTATAAATCCATGATTTATTTTTTAATTATATAGAAAATTTAGAAAATTTCTTGTTTTGAGTATTATTTTAAATAATTTTAATCAGCTTTTTACTTAAAACAATTTAAACTTTAGAATTATAGAAACTTATTTAAATAAAGTTTTTAATATATATCGAAAATCACCAATTAAAGACCAGTTATGTATATAATTAATGTTTATCTGAACTTTATCAGGCCATATAACATTTTTATTATATGACTCATGATTAATTTGCTTACCTAAAATACTCATTTCATTTCGATATTTTAGAGTCGCTGGACCAGTAATACCTGGTCTAATTGAAAGTACCATCCTTTCCACGCCCTTTAATTTATCTGCAAAACCAGGAACATCAGGTCTAGGACCAACAAAACTCATTTGACCCAACAATATATTCCAAAGCTGAGGAAGTTCATCAATTTTAGTTTTACGAAAGAAGTTTCCTGTCACAGTTATGCGAGGATCTCCTGCGGAAGTCACAGTGCTTTTGATTGATGTGTCATTTCTCATAGTTTTTATTTTAATAATATTAAAAATTTTTCCATAAAGTCCTACTCTCTTTTGAATAAAAAAACCATTAGAACGTGTATCAATACTTGCAATTGCCCAAGCAAATAAAATTAACCAAGAGGTGAATAGAATTCCAATAATTGAAAAAAATAAGTCAAATGCTCTCTTTTGAAATTTTTGAAAAGTTCCTAGACCTAACAACTGTTCAGCTGACTTATCATAAATAGTCATAATATTGAAGTGTATCCTTAATTAAATTTTCTATTTCTTTCACTTCGCCTGAATTAAGTATTTTTCGACCTTTTCCAACATCTTCAGATTTAACATCATTTATAGCTTTATCAATAGTTTCTGGATCAACTTTTTTTCCAATAAAATTTAGAATTTTGGATAATTCTTTCTTAGGTTCATTAACAAAATTTTCATAACGAACTCGAAACACTCTGTCAGAGGATATGTTAGAAAACGCATCCTCAGATTTTTGAACACATCTCTGCCATTGTAAAGCACATACCTCATTTAAATTATATTTTTGTAAAATTTGATGCATTCCATTTAATGAAGGTCCCCAGACTGCTAATCGTTTTTCTCTTGAAATTAACTTATATAACCGAACCCAAAGATACTTTATGGCATAATATGGTAAATCAAATATTGGTACAAAAGGAACTTTTTTTAAAATATAAGTTATATCAATTTTTGCAGTCCATCTTTTTTTTGCAGAACTTGTTACGTCAATTCCATCTCGAATAATAAAAATATACTTCGCATTAGGAAATATTGCTTCAACAAACGGAACACGAAGTGAATTTGCACAAGTTTTTTCAATTATAATCTCTGATTCAGTTTTTTTTTTAATATAAGCAAAAGATTTATGAATATATTTTTTAATTGAAGATGATGCTTTTGTTGCAGGAATTTCATCAGAGGGATAGCTTAAATTGCCATGCCTCCAAATATAATTTATTTCATCACATGGCCAAGATGATATGCCTGGAATTTTGCAAATTGTATCTCTTAATATATTGGTTCCCGAACGTGGTGCTCCAATTATCACTACTGGCTGATAAGTCATTAAATATAAACCCCCAAATCTTGATATATCTTAAAATAATCACTATGGATTAACTTTAAATCAAATTTTTTTTTTGCCATTTCGTATGCATTTAAACCAAAATTCAATCGTAATCTTTTATTATGTAATAACTCAAGAACTCTTGAAGTCATAATCTCAACATCACGAGATGCAACTAGATAACCTGTTTTGCCATCTTTTACTGCCTCTCGCACACCTGAAACATCAAACGCTACAGTAGCCAGTCCCATAGCAGATGCTTCCATTATAACTCTTGGCATTCCTTCACGATAAGAAGTAAAAAGCAGTATGTCAGCTTTATTTAAGAATGTTTTAACGTCAGACAAATTACCAACATATTCAAAATCAGTTTGGTTTTTTAACCAATCCATATTAACCGCGTCAGGATGAATGGGATCCTCTTCACCAGCAAGGAAAAATCGTACATGAGGGATAACTTTTCGAACCTGGTACGCGACTTTCGCAAACTCTGGTATCCCTTTTTGATTTATCAATCGCCCTAGCATTACTACAATAGGGAAAGATAAATCACGTTTGCTACGATCTACAAAAGTAAAATGTTCTAATGAAACACCAGCTCCAATAACAAGTTTAGATTTTTTATTTGTAACCCATTTATTTTTTAAAAATAATTTATGATCATCACGATTTTGGAAAATTGTCATATCTGCTCTCGGTAGAGCACTGCGATAACCAGCGCTTGCTAGTCTAGTTACCATCCCTTTTTTAATGAAAGCATGTCCAAGTCCAGTAATAGTATTAATAATTATTATTTTATCTTTTAATTCTTTACGAGCTGCTAATGTGCCCATTATCACTGGCTTCGCATTAAAAAAATGTGCTACTGAGGGAGAATATTTTCTTAAAACCTTTTGCAATTTAGTAAATGCAATCCAATCAGACAATGGAGAAAATCCACCACGATTAAATATAGTAGTTTCAAGTATTGCACCGTATGCTTGTAGCTTACGGCTCTCATTATCGTTAGCTGTAGAAATAATAACTTTCCAACCACTATTAATAAATTTTTCAATAAGTTCTTTACGAGAATTGCTTAATGCAAACCCTCTATTTGCAGCAAATAAAATAACTTTATTCATTTGAACTTAAAAACTTTAAAATAACTCAAAAAACTATTAATTTAAAAAGAAAATTATTTTAGATAAGATCAGAAAATTATAACCTTATATCAACTTTCTTAGAGTTAAACACATTTTTCAAATCAAAAATTATATGGCTCTTTTTACATAAACTTAAAATATAATTGATTCCTAAAGATTTAAACTTATCATGTGCTACTGCAATTACAATTGCATCATAAATATTTTTCTTTAATTTGGATTTTGGAAAAGTCTTATAATTTTCTTTTATTTCTGTGTTATCTGCCCATGGATCATAGAGATCTAATTTAACATCAAATTTTTTTAATTCAGAAATTACTTTTTTGATACCTGAATTTCGAGTATCTGAGCAATTTTCTTTAAAAGTTAAACCCATAATCAAAATTTTTGAGTGCTTAATTTTAATTTTTTTTTTTTTCATTTCTTTAATCAGCTTTTGAGCAACATAAGCTCCCATTTTATCATTTATATCTCTACCTGCTAAAATTACTTTTGGTTTGTAACCAATATTTTTTGCCTTATATGTGAGGTAATATGGGTCAACACCAATGCAATGGCCTCCTACTAAACCTGGTTTAAATGGTAAAAAATTCCATTTAGTACCCGCAGCATCTAGTACTTCTTGAGTATCAATATTCATTTTACCAAATAATATCGATAATTCATTTATCAATGCAATATTTAAATCTCGCTGTGTATTTTCAATCACTTTTGCAGCCTCTGCAACTTTTATATTAGGAGCTTTATGCGTGCCTACACTTATAATTTCATTATATAGCTTGTCTACTAAATCTAAAATTTTTGGTGTTGAGCCTGAAGTAATTTTTTTTATGTTTGAAATAGTATGAAATTTATCGCCTGGATTTATACGCTCAGGACTATAACCACAGAAAAAATCTTTATTAAAAACTAATTTTGAAAATTTTTCTAGAGTGGGTACACATTCCTCTTCTATACAACCAGGATAAACTGTAGACTCATAGATAATTAAATCTCTTTTTTTAATTATTTTACCAATCATTTCTGATGCTTTAATTAGAGGCTTTAAATTAGGTTTATTAAATCTATCAACAGGTGTTGGTACAGTGATAATATAACAATTTGATGACTTTAAATGCTCTATATTGTGTGTGAAATTTAAATTTTTTGATTTTTGAAGTTCATCTTTATTAAACTCTAAATTTTTATCTATTCCAGAATTTAATTCTTCAATTCTTTTTTTATTTATATCAAAACTGATTATTTTTCTTTTTTTTGCAAATTCTAAAGCAAGAGGTAAACCAACATAACCTAATCCAATTATTGCTAATTTAAGTTTTTTAATTTTACTAATCATCTTAAATAATATTTTTTATACCACTCAACAAAGTTACTTACTCCATCAATTATTGATGTTGTAGGTAGGTATTTTAATTGTTTTTTTAATTTGTCAATACTTGCAAATGTGTTTGGTACATCTCCTAATTGCAGTGGTAAAAAATTAATTTTTGCTTTTTTTCCTAAAGTTGTTTCCAAAGCATTTATATAATCCATTAGTTGAATCTGTTTGTTATTTCCAATATTGTAAATTCGCCATGGTGCATTGCTAGTAGCTGGATCGGGTTTATCACTGTTCCAGTCAATGTTACCAATTGCTTTATTGTCTAATGTTTTAATAATACCATCTACAATATCGTCGATATATGTAAAATCTCTGGTATGTTTTCCGTGGTTAAATACATCTATAGGTTTGTCTTCTAAAATATTTTTAGTGAATTTAAACAAAGCCATATCTGGTCTTCCCCATGGGCCATAAACAGTAAAAAATCTAAGTCCAGTAGTTGGCAGTTGATAAAGATAGCTATATGTATGCGCCATTAATTCATTGGATTTTTTAGATGCTGCATAAACTGATAATGGATGATTTGCACTATCATGCTCTGAAAAAGGCATTTTAGTATTAGCACCATATACACTAGATGTGCTCGCATAAACTAAATGTTCAACATTATAATTTCGACAGTTCTCAAGTATATGAGCAAATCCAACTATATTGCTATTAATATAAGTAAGAGGGTTTTCCATGGAATAACGTACGCCTGCTTGTGCCGCTAAATTTACTACTTTTTTAATTTTTTGGCTCTTAAAAATTTTTTCTAAACTTTGTTTATCGCTCAGATCAATCCTGTAATGATTATAATTTGAATATGTATTTAGTTTTTTAAATCTTTCTTCTTTAAGTTTGGGATCATAATAATCGTTGTGGTTATCAACACCGATTATAATATCTCCTCTTTCTAAAAGCTTAGCACAAAGTGAATATCCTATAAAACCTGATGATCCTGTAACTAATGATGTCATTAATTAATTATATTTTAAGTTATTTTAAACAATACGATTTATTTTTTTGATAATCTAAGCTTAGGTATATAAGGTGCGGCTAATAAAATCAATCCAATTACAAACTTTGATCGATGTCTTATACCTGTTCCAAAATTTCCTACTCCAACTCCAAACACAAAAAAATAACTAATTAAAATTATCAAGATAAATCTTAAAGCTGGATCTTCCCAAATAACTTTTCTGTTACGTAAGATTAAAAATATTAAAGTCATATATAAAATACTGTCTAAAGATCCAGCTAAATGACTAAGTTTCTTGATGTCCCACGGAAATGGCGAAAAAAGAAAATATATAGCTCTAATAGGAGCTTTGTAAATCAACTCACTAACTGAATTTATTTTTGTCCACTCTGGGTAAGAAGCATTGGATCTTGTTGTTTCATTAGTATGTTTTACTAAGCGATCTATACTTAAAGATTGTTCTAAAGTTCCAAGTTTTGGAATTTTAATTTTATTTGATGTATATATTATTGAAATAAATAGAACAAGAATAACTATAAGCAAATTTTTGAGAGAAATACGATTGCTTAAAAGAAGTATGAAAAAATATTTTATATATTTCAATCCAACAACTAATAAAAAAACAATACCTCCTACAATCATTCCTCCATGAAAAAAGGTTGCACTAATAAATCCAAATAATGCAAGAAGGATTGATTTTAATTCACCAGTTCTAACCCAATTAAATACACCAAATATTGCAACCAATAAAAAAAATACACAATAAACTTCTCTAAGCAATAAAGCAGAGTATAGTACCAGCGTAGGGAATAGAGCTAATACCCAGCCAGCTTTTTTTGCAATATCATCACCCCATATTTTTTTTGCAAGTAACCAACCTAAAAAAACTGAACCTATTCCAAAAAATAAACCCAGCGATTGTGCCATCAATAAGCTTCGACCAAATAAAGAATACAAAATCGCAACTAACCAGACGATAAAACTTGAGGTGGGTCCAGGGTAATAGGAAAGTGTTTTTGAAAAGCCTTCTTTTGACATTAGAAATGCTTCGTGCTCAAAAGCTATGGTATCAGAGCCATAATCAGGTAGAGTAATTATATTTCCAAGAAATATTACAAATACACGAATTACTAATGATACAAAAAGTATGGAACCCACAGGTGGATGAAATTTTATTATTATCAAAGTTACAAGTATGACAAATAATAAACTTAGAATGCCGGTTAAATCATCTATAAATAAAGTTAATAAAATTATGTAAAAAAAACATAGACAAAAGAAATTAATTAAAATATTTTTTTTCATCTCTATATATTTTTCTAGCTACTTAATACAAAGAATCATAGTTATGTAAACAGATTACTTTTTTAAGAAACATATCATTTAATTAAATGATTAACGCTACATTAAATCTCTAAAGGTGTTAATATAATTTTTATAACTTAGATGTGAAATTGAATATCTATAGCCTTTATTTTTCATTTGAATTAATGAGTCTTTATTTTTTGAGATATCAATTAAAGCATCTGATATTAACTTCTCGCTCCAATTGCACAAAATACCTCCACCAGATTTTTTTACAAATTCTTCCTGCAAATCAACTCCATTACTTGCCAAAACTGCAATACCTGCTCTTAAATATTCAGTTAATTTGGTAGGGGATGCTTCTATGTATTGTTTATCAGGAGGAATTAAACTTAGGCCTACATCTGACTCTTGAAAAATACTCCACAAATTTTCTCTAGGTATTTTTTGAATAAATCTCAAAATTTTTCTTTTCTTAAGATCTTCTACACCACGAATATTTGATAATCTTTCAATATCTTTTATTCTACCTCCAATAAATTTAAATTCTGCAAGCAACCCTTTTTCGATAGATGTTACAATTGCTTTCAAGACTATTTCAAGCTTTCTAGGATAACTATGATCTCCTATATATATAAATTTTATTTTTCCATTTTTATTATTTAATTCAAAATTATTTATTTCAGTCTGTTGATCCGATAGTAATGGAATGAAGTTAGCTTTTTGAGCTTCAGGCATTAAATCTTGAAGTCTTTTAAGCCCTTTAGGACTAACTCCCAATATACTATTAACTCTACTTCTAGATATTTTATAAATTGTTTTAGCAATAGATCTTTTTAAAAAATTGCCAGATACTTTTTCATGAGGAAACGAACTTTGAAATATAAGTTTAATTTTTTTATTTTTTACAAATGAGCAAGCAAATAAGAATATGGGATCATTTCGAACAAATAAAATAATTTCTTTATCTATATTTTTTTGTATTAATTTTTTTAATAAAAAATAAATTTTTATAAAATTAAGCAATCTATAGAAACCTTTTCTAGGATATAATAAGGGTAAACAAACAGCCTTGTTGTAACGGCAAATTTTTTGACTACCATTATCTGAAACGACCAAATTTACACTTATGTCATTTTGATTTGGTAATTCTAAAGCTAACATACCATCGACAAAGGAGTGATTCGGTGGATATTCTTTATCTAGAAAAGCAATTATTTTTTTCATAAGTTAGAGTTTTTTAATTACTATTTTGAAAATTAATTATTAAATCAATTTTTTTTTAATTCTAATAAATAAGTGAAAATTAGTACAAATTTATTTTCCTAGGTATAAAATACTATTGTTTTAATTAATTGATATTAAAAATAATGTAAATTTCAAACTATTATTGTAAACAGGATTTTTTATTTCTATCTTCTAATTGTAATGATGAAGTTTTTAATTAATTTTTATAGTGTATAATTTATAAATGATAAAAGTATTAATTACTGGCTCCTCTGGATATATAGGATCTTCTTTAAGTTTATTTCTCCAAAAAAAATTTACAATAAAAGGATTGGATAAGAACAAATCTAATTATTTTAAATCTACAAAAATAAATTTACTGAATATTAATAAGCTTGATAAAATTTTAAAATCTTTTAAGCCAGATGTTGTTATACACTTAGCTGCTCAATCTTTAGTTGATGAAACTATTAATAAAAAAAAATATTTACTTAATAATATTCAAGTAACAAAAAATTTATTATTCTGTTTAAAAAAGAACAATATATTTAATTTAATTTTTTCAAGTACAGCCGCTGTATATAAATATAAAAATCAATCACTAAAAGAAAGTGATCGTCTTCAGCCAATTAGCACGTATGCAAAAACAAAATATGAGTGTGAAAAATTAATAAAAGCTTCTAATTTGAATTATATAATTTTAAGATTTTTTAATGTTTGTTCGAGTTTAAAAATAAAAGATAGAATAATTGGTGAATTGCATAATCCAGAAACTCATTTAATACCAACAGTTGTTTATAAAAATATTTTTAGAAAAAAAATTTATATTTATGGAAACTCCTATAAAACAAAAGATGGGACGTGTATTAGGGATTATGTACATATTAAAGATATTTGCCTGGCTATTAAAAAATCTATAATTAAAATTAAAAATTCAAATAATATGAATGAAATTATTAATATTGGTTCTGACATTAATTTAACAATCATGGATATACTAAAGTATACAAAAAAAATTACTAAATTAGATTTAATATTTAAGATTGCTAAAAATAGAAAAGGTGATCTTGATAAACTTAGTTGTTCTATTGTTAAAGCAAAAAAAATATTAAATTGGTATCCGTTAAACTCTAAAATTAATAAAATTATTAATGATGAGCTTTCGTGGGTTATTTATTTAAAAAAAAAAAAGATAAAAAGAAGATTTAAAAACTATTTATAAAAATTAAATTAATTTTTGAATAATTTTAAAAAAATGTATTTTGGTATGTATAAAAATGCAAAAATTAAATATTTTAACAAATTGATCAAATCTCTTTTTGACATCCAGCGGTTTTTATAAATCTTTAACAAGTTAAAAATTTTTTGGTTAAAATTCATTTTATTTTTATATTGTTTATAAAATTGAAAAATACCTTCAGCCATGGTTGATGAGCCAGATAATCGATCACCTTTTTCATGCTGGCGTAAAATGGCCTGACAATCAGGAGCTGTTACAACATGATATCCCTGAAGCATAAATTCCAGTACTAGAGCTTTATCGTATCCAGTAGGTAGTCTTACATTACACCCCCCTACTTTTAAAAAAGAGTTCTTTTTTACCACCATAGTACTATCTGTTGTTCCAGGATTCTTAACAAGCAAAACATCCTTATTTAAGTGACCATGGGCATTTTTATAAGGTAAAACACTTCTCCCTATAAGCTGATCAAGTCTAGCAATAATACAATCAGGCGAAGTAGATTTAATATATCTCATCATGCCCTGAAGGTAATCCTTAGACCAAAGATCGTCGTCATCTAAAAATGCTACATAGTCTGTTTTTGCTAAACTTACTCCAAAGTTCCGTGCTTGAGCAGCCCCAGCCATATAGACTATTTTAAAATGTCTGACTGGTACGGGAAAATTACCAACATTTACATCACCATTTCCATTATTAACAATAATAATTTCGTGAGGCAGATGTGTTTGTTTACATACTGATTGTAATGCTTCGTTGAGGTACTTTTGACGTGCATTTAAAGTAGGTATTACTACTGTTATAAAATTATTAACTTTTTTCAGAAATCATGGTTTGTTAAGATTAATCTTAGGTTCAAATTAATTTTTTAAATTTTATTTGTCAAGATTTTTTAAAAACACTAATTTATGTTTAAATTTTAATAAGTGGTCTAAGTAAGATGTTTAATTATTGTATTTGATAAAAAATTAAGTTTTTTTAACTATAATTAAATTATTGTCATAATAAAATTTATTATAATTACTAGTTAAAACAACAATTTCGGTATCATATTTTTTTAAATAATTTTGTAATAACTTAATATATTTATTGGATACATCTTCTATTACATATGTTCCATTTTTTCTTAATTTATCAAATGAATTATCAAAAAAATTAATATTTGCCTCTGGTTCATACAATCCATCATCAATAATTATGTCAAAATTTTTTACTCCAATTTTTTTCCACATAGATTTAATGCTATCAGTATTTAATTGATCAACATAAAAAGTATTTATTCTTTCATCTTCAAATAAAATATTTTTATCAATGTCAGCTCCATATATATTAGCATTACTAAAATAATCTCTCCATACTCTTAATGATGCTCCAGGTATTCCACTTACTGACATATTGGATCTAATATCAGGTTTATTTGTTCCAATTCCACATTCGAATACAAGTTTTACACTATCTCTATGTAAATTAAAAATTGAGTGATAATAAGATGCATAAGTATGAGGACGCCAATGATAAAGCTTTTTTTCATTTAAATTTACAAAACCTTTATCACTTCCATACTTTTCGCAATAATATGACAAAGTATTAAATGCTCTAGTATAGCTAATATTCTTAAAATTAGCTTGAATACTGTTCAGTTTATTTTTATTTTAAATTGAACTTTTTAAATAATTAAATAAAAAATTTGGAATTATTTTTTTTATCATAGTTTCATTATTTATTTAATGTTAATTTAAAATCTAATTTGTTAAAAGAAAAAGATTTTTTGCTAATTCATTTATTTTAACTTTTTTTTTATTTAATACTATACCATTTAAAATTTCGATTCTTCTTGAAATTTCATTTTTGTTTAAAGATGAAAACTTTTTTTTTTGTCTATATCGTAGTTTTTTTTTAATTTTATTATTCGTAAATAAATATTTAAATGATTTTGCAAAAAAAAATTTTCCTAAAAAAAATAATTTTTTGGAAGAAGAAAATTTAAGTTCAGTTAAATTATCATTTAATTTAAGTAAATTATTAACTATAATATCTGCAGACTTTTCTTCCACGTTTTTAATAAATTTTTTTAAATATTCAATTTTTGCCTCTCTATTTTTAGCTAATTGATTATTACTATTTTTATATTCATCTTTAATATAATTGGTTAAATCTTTAGTTTTTTCAAATTTTAAACTTAAATCAATTGGTAACTTAGCAACTATTTTTCCATTAAGAATAGGACAGAATGAGATTACCTTTTTGCCCGCTATAAATGACTCTAAACCTGATGTGCAGTCGTGATGTATTACAAATTCAGAATTCACTATCCATTCTCTAACTGATCCTTCGTTTGTCACATATATATTTTTATAATTTTTAAATTCCGTCTTGTAGAATTGTAAATTTTCGACGGGATGAGGTCGAATAATAATTTTTTTTTTAGGAAGAGATTTATTTAAAATTCTAATCATTTTTAAAAATTCATTAAAAATTCTTTTCTGATATTTTTCAACTTTCAACCATTCATCTCTTTTGAAATTGTTGTACAAAGATGTAGGATTGTCATTATAAATTTTAGATTCTTCAAAATTCGCATATCCATTAAAGTGGGCAAAGTTTGTGTTAATTAAAATATATCCTGGTTTAATTTTGAGTTTATTATTTCCTAGTTTTTTATAATAAAAAATTAAATCTTTTTGCAATAAATCCATAGATGGATGACCTGTTGATATTATATTTTCAGGATTTAATTTTGGACAACTCTCAATGATTTTTTTTTTTGCCAAATCGCCCCAAGTAAATATTAAAGAAACCATTTTTGCATTTGAATTATTATGAGCAGAAATTAAGACATCTGAATTCTTGCTAACATTTCCTTCCTCTTGAATTTCAATTATTAAGCCCCCAGACGCTCTTATCGCTTTATAAAAATTCGAGGTAAAAGAAGACTCAGATATGCCCTTATCAAAATAAATAAATGGTCCTTTATTTAAAAACATATTTTTGTGTACCTGACTTTTTGAACCAATAACAACAGAATAGCCTTTATCAATTAATTTTAATGACATATAAATTTTTGTGTCTAGCTCTCTAGATTTGACTTCAATTGGTATATAGCATTTTATTTTTTCAGCTTTCATAGTTCTATGAGTTAACCTTGATAAATATATGAATTTCAGACGATAATCTTTGTTCATCAAATGCCAGTTGAATTTTATTTAAAGTTGGTAAAATCATTTTATCCCAAGTTAGGCTAAGATTTGATTTTTTAATATCTTTTTTAAAATGCATATTAATAAAACGATGCAAATCAAATGCATCTGCTCCAAACCACCAGTTAGCTAAAATTTTAAAGTTAACCTTTTTGCACAACCATTTTATAGATCCCTCTGTAAATAAATGTGTATGTCCTGCACCTAAACTTCTTTTTCTAATTTGAGGAAAAGCCTGTTCAAGCAACACACCTATAGAAAACATAGGAACAGCCAACATCATATATTTAATATTTTTATTTTTTTTTATTGCTTTACAAAGCTTTAAAGGATTTTGCACATGTTCTAGCATAAATATTGAGGTGATAACTGTAGCTTCAGTCTCTAATATAATTTTTTCTATTTCATTTAATTTATGTAATTTTAAAATTTCAGTTTTATTAATATTATTTGCAAATCTTACATTGTCTGGGGTAACGTCACATCCAGAAGAATTGACTAATCCGATATTTCTCATTGCCATTACCATGTGTCCTGTTCCTGAACCTATGTCTAAATATTTATGTTTTAATGGATCCTCATTGAAATCTTTTAATTGATTATAAAGAAATTTAGCTTTGGGTAAGTAAATATTCTTTGTTCTAAAATTGTAAGCTTTTTTATCATCATCTTTATAAATTTTCATTTCACCATTTTCATTTTTTGGAGCATAGAGATATTCAGAATAATCTTTTGTATCTTCAAATTCTCCATTTAAATGTCCACAGTTTTCACAAACAAAATATTTAATATCATTACGTTCAAATAGTTTTTCTTTAAATTTTTTAGAACAAATCTTACAACCTTTTCTTTTGGGTTGCTTTTTATAAAATTTATCAATTTGTTTTAATTTTTTAACTTCACTATCATTAATATCTTTGTTAAAAAAATCTGATCTAATATTTAAATATCCATCAAAAGTTTTACCAAAAATATCTTTTTTTTTTTTCATAATTATTTAGCTGAAAAAGGTGTTGAAAAATTGAACCACTTATAATGTTCTGCTGCAGCTTTTTGTTGATCTTTTAAAGAAAACACTTGCTTATATCCAAAATTCTCCATCAATTCTCTAAAATGATACTCAATTAGCATGGCATCTTCTTTTTGTATTCTTTCGTTCCATTTGCCAACATTTTCCTTAGATGGTTTATTGAAGTTTTTTCCAGTAAAATTATTTCCTTTCCAAGGCAGTCCTGCAATGGTTGGGGATAATAAATTTTCAGAATAAGAAATACCTATAAATCTTGCTAATTTTTTCATTTCTTTTTCTGGATTTAATGTAATATCTTCATAGCGAACTACTTTATACCTATCTTTGCCTATTATCTTTTTATTATATTTTGCTAACTCAAAACTCATTCTGCCACGCTCTATCATGCTTTGTTTTAGTCTCTTTATATCATCATTGTATTGTTTGTATCTTTTTTCCCAACCTGATTTTAAAGAGGCCCAATTGTCTCTTGGATCTCTTAATAAGTGGATAAATTTTGCATTTGGAAACAATTCAGACAATTCATTTGCATAAATTTCCGTACTAGTAGTCTTTTCAATCCAAACTTTGATATTTGATCTATTTGGGTAAAAGTTTTTTGCAAAACATCTTATAAAATGAACTAAAATTTTTTTAAAATTAAAATCTTTATCACTTATCAAATTTACATCATGATAAAAATTTAAACATTTTTTCTTTAATTCTTTAGAAATTTTTTTTGTCTGAACAGGTCGTGAAAGAATATCTGTCAAATGTTCTTTGATTAAAAGATCTGTTAATCTCTTAAGTTTTTCTTCACGAGTAAATTTATTGTCAGTATACCTAGGAAAGTAAAGATAGAAAATACCACTATCATCAGGATAAACAATTGTTTGTTCAGATGAGTCAAACAAGCTAATTAACATAGTAGTTCCACATTTTCTGTGTCCACATATAAAAACTGGGTTCTGCAAATATTTACTCATTTTATTTTTTTATTGTTAATAAAGTAGAGTTTAAAATTAAATTAAGACCGTTAGTAATTATATTTTTACCTTTGTAATCTTTAAAGGTAAAAGAAAATGTAGATGGTGTATTTTTATTATAAAGAATTTCAGAATTCATCGGCAGTTCATCAAATTTAAATGACTTAACTCTTTTTTTTAAGAATTTACTTATACCTGAATATGAATGCTGATTAAAATCACTTCTCCAAACTCCTTTCATTTCTTTTATGGTATTATCAGAAAATTCTAACCTTACGTCAATGTCATGTTTGTTAAATAAACTTTCTATAAAAATCAAACCCCCATCCCTAGTTATGTCTAAAAGTTTACTTAAAGGTTTTTCAATTTCATGAAATATTTGGAAAGTTCCTAGGCAAAAAGTAATATCAAATTTTTCATTTTTAATATCAAATAAATTTTTTTTTTTTAAATTTACTCCCTCTAATCCTTTAAAGGATTTTCCAGTGTCAATAAAACTTTGTGTAAAATCATATCCATTTAATTTTGCTTTAGGAAAATTATTCTTTAGGAAATAAAGAAATTCACCATTAGCGCAACCTATGTCTACAGCAGAAAAAAAATCATTTTTTTTTACATTTTTTTTTAATTCACTTAATATTCCTTTAAAAATCTCTTTTGGATTATCATATCTTGAATTCTTAGTGTATGGACTTGTATCTTCAAAAACTTTGTATTTACTTTTTATAGTTGAACCCATTATTAAATCCTTTCTAATAATTTAACTTTTTGCAAATCTGAAATAGCTTTAAGTAATAACTTTTTGCTATATCCTGTTTGTTCTTTTATATCCTCAATATCATGAAAGCCATCACTTAAATTTAATAACCATAAAATAGCATTTAATTTCTTGTCAAAATATTGATTGCTTGAAAATTTTGGATATAAACCTTTATTTCCCAATCTTGGTTCTCCATTCATTATAGTATTTTTAAAAATTAAATTTTTTTCAAAACTATTTATTATCTTCATGCATAAATTTACAGCTCCATCAATCGCAGTAAAACTTATTAATTCTTTATTATCTAAAGAACTATGATATTCTGGATATTCTAAGTATCTTTTACGCATCAATGAACCTACTGGTAAATTAAATCCTGGTGAACAAAACTGTCTTTCATCACTTCCAGCAATCGGAGTAAAAGAAATAACCTTATTTTTTTTATTTTTTTTTAATAATCTTTTAACTAATCTATCGCCTCTTGAATCATGTTGTCTTGAAGATTTGTATGTAAAGGAATTACCTAGCCCCAAACATGTTAGTACATAGCCTGCAATTAATTTTTTTTTTAATTCTTTATATTTTTTGCTTAAATAACAGATCGTACCAAGTGTTTCGGGCATTATAACAAATCTATATGAGTATTTTCTTTTTGGTAAAGATTTTAACCTATCAAATAAAAATGCAAGAGTTAGCGGACCAGATAATTCATTGTTTGCTAGAGATGGATGGCACAAGTAGGAAGTAAACATAATTTCCTCAGGATTTTCACCTTTAAGTACATAATCTCCAGTTATTAAATGCCCATTGTACAATTCTGTATCTACAACTACTTTGTAATTTCCTTCAGGTAAATTTTTCAATTCTTTATGTGAGATACAAAAGCCCCATCTTTTATCAAAAAAAGATGTTAGATATGGCACTGCATTTGGCAATTCTGGATATGAATGTAAATGCTTTTTGAGATTTTTTAAAGTCATTTCACCTCTAAATGGAGTTGAATGACTAATTAAATGTAAATTATTATTCTCAAAATTGCATATTTTTTTTCCATTAGGATCAATTATATAAGCTTCATTTACTTTCCATTCTTTTGGCACTTTCCAATCAAATATTTTTGAACCAGATTTAAATTTTTGATGTTTAAAAGGAATTATTTCACTTAAAATATCTAATGATTGCCTAAATCCTGGTGAAACTATTGATCTATTAATTGGCCAAAGTAAATCAAAATATTTTTCAATTAATTTTATTGATTTTTTTTTATTCAATTTAAAAAATTAATCTATATTTCAGAATAATAACTTTGGGTTTCTTTATGCCATCTTTCAAAAAAAGATACAACTTGTTTAAAATCATCTACTTCGTAAACATTTTCTTCAACTTTATCAGTCTTTTTTGCAATTATACAAAGATAATCTGTGTCTAAATATCTGTTAATGTTTGTAATCTTAAATCCAACTACTTTTAGTAAATTACTTAATGAATTTACACTGAAATGATATGGATGCAAATCTGCGGGTAATTTACTAAAGTAATAATTTAGCGGTTTTTTAAATGGTACAAGAATTCTACTTCCTTCAGCAACTACAATATGCCCACCAGGTTTTAACATTTTGTAAGCAGAGTTTATCATTTCAAGACAAGATGCACTATTTACCAACGTCCACATAATTGTAATTACATCAAATTTCTTACTAGAAAAGTTTCTACTTTGATTGTATTCTTCAATAGTTCCATTAAAACAATCAAATCCTTTTTTTAATAATTGATCACAATTCTTTTTAGAAGGTTCTATTCCATAACAATTCGCTTGGTAATTATTTGTTGAGATAATTTCAAAAAATTGACCCTCGCCTGCACCTATATCGCATAAATCTTTTCCTTTTAAATTTAAATGCATGTCAGCAAAATCTGCAACGTAAGTTTGTCTTGCTTTCACTGCTGGAACTCTAGCTGTATAAGTTGTTTTTCCAAACTTATCATTGTAAACTTCATTTGACCATGCTGCAGCTATTTGATCAGCTGATCTTAAATATTTTGCTCTAACTAATCCACTATCTTTACAGATAAACAAAGATTGATTATTCATATAATGTCTACTTGAAGAAATTTCAACCATCTCTCCTGTTCCTTTAAAGTCATTAATTATTTTTTCTTTAGTTGATTTCATTTTTAAATTTTTTTTATTTTTATATTAATGACCATTTTAATTTCCATTCATCCTTATTATTTTTAAACCAAATTTCATCATTTCTATGTTTATCAATTATTTCATGAAATTCATTTTCTGTTATATCAAGATAATCTAATATCTCATTTATATTATGCATTGGAAACTCACCATCATATTTTTTGCAAAGTTGTAAAGCTTTGTTTCTTGTCATATGTCCATTTTGTATAAATCTAGAAGTATCACGCACACATCTTCCAAAACCAAACTTAATATATTGTAAGTAATAGTAAATATCATCAAATTTATCATCTAAACTATCAAAATCAGTAAATGTGCCAGGGGTTCTATGACTTGATGTTTTAAAATCAATTTTATCTTTAATATAATTATAATTTTCATACATGCTCCATCGATGAAAATAAGCAAAATACATCGATTTAATTTGTGAATTTTCAATTTGTACATTTGAAGGATAAATATAAGGATTTAGATCTTTCTTAGAAATATCTTCCATCTCCCAATTGTTAGGGTCGTCACCTATTTGATGCTCAATAACCTCAGTAAAATCTCTAATTTTTTTAGACTCTTCACTTAAAACTTTTCCTCCATATTCACTTTCACCATGTTCGGCATAAAAAATTAATTTTATATTATAATTAACTGCCACCTGAACAGGGATTGCGTTGATACCTGCGTCCCATGCAACTTTTGGATTGCCCCTTTCAATAAAAAATCGTTTTGTGAGAATTTGATGAACTTTTTGATTTGGTCTAAAATAAATATGATCAAATCCTTTTCTGATCATTGCTTCTCTATTATGTTCACCTAAACTATTTGGTAAGATTGGAGAAAAAGTTACAAGCAATGGATTCATGTTGTATTCATATTTTAATTTCCAGGCAATACTTGAGCTGTCCTTACCTCCACTCCAAGGAACAATGCAATCCCATGAACCATCTTTAGATTTATAATTTTCAATTATATCTTTAAATTCTTTTTTTCTAAAATCCCAATCAATATTTTTTTTTTCTTCAGCATTTATACAAGCATTACAAATGCCATTTTTATCAAACACGACTCTAGGTCTCGCATTAGACATAAGACATTTTTTGCAATAAATTATATTTTCAGTTATCATAAAAATTTTAAATTAAATTATATCCTTACATTTAAACCTTTGAGATACATAAATTTCTTTGCACTATCTATACTTGATTTTGTAAAATGATAAATATTATTTGTACACACTCCTGATGCTTTTCCAATGTTAATACCATCAACAAAATCTTGCCATTTTCCCGCACCACCTGAAACCAATACAGGTATTTTAACAGCTTCAGATACAATTCTATTTAATTTATTATCATAACCCTCTAATGAGCCATCTTTATCTATTGAGGTTAACATAATTTCTCCAGCTCCAAGGTCTTGAACTTTTTTAGCCCATTTGACTGGATCTATGCCAGTCGAATTTGATCCTTTGTTGCTAAACACTTCATATTTTCCATTTTTATTTTTTTTGACATCAACCGAAACAATAACACATTGTGAACCATATTTTTTTGCAAGACTAGTTATAAAATTTGGTTCCTCCAAGGCTTTAGTATTAATGATAATTTTATCAGCACCATGATTTAATAACTTCGAAAAATCTGACTCAGATCTCACCAACCCTCCAACTGACAAGGGAACAAAACAATCTTGAGCAAATCTTTCGACACTTTTAAAAAATTTACTATCACTTTTTTCTACACCTCTTGTGATATCTAAAATAATAATTTCATCTACTAACCAGGAATCTACAAAATTTAATGTATAACGATAATCTGGTGTAAAATTTTTTGTTCTAAAAAGAATTCCATTGTTAAACATAAGTACTGTTATAAGTCTTTTTCTAAGCATAATTAAAGTTTCTCAATAAAATTTTTAATTATTTTCAAACCAAAAAATTGACTTTTTTCAGGATGAAATTGGGTACCAATTATATTTTGTTGCTCAATAGCAGACACAAACTCATTTCCATAATTGCATTTTCCAATTATGATTTCTTTATTTTGACAATCCATAAAGTAACTATGCACGTAATAAAAAAGAGCATCTTTTGGTACTTTGCTCCAAAGTTTTGACTCTTTTTTTTGTATAAGATTATTCCATCCTACATGAGGAATTCTAATTTTTTCATCATTGAAAGAGAGCTTTTTAACAGTCGCATCTACCCATCCCAATCCCCTGTGACAACCAAATTCAAAACTTTCTTTTGCTAACAATTGAAAACCCAAACAAATCCCCAATATTGGTTTTTTTTTAATATTCACCAATTCATGAAGAGGGTCCATTAGATTTAATTGCTTTAAATTTTTTATACCATCCTCAAAAGCTCCTACCCCAGGTAAGATTAGTTTATCTGATTTATACAACTCTGATATATTATTAGTTACTATTGCATCATATCCAGTTTTACGGACAGCGCCTAATACAGAATGTAAGTTCCCCAGTCCATAATCAATTATTGAAATTCTCATTCTTAATTATTTGTCAAACTCCTCTAAAAAAAACTTAATATTTATAAAAGAAAATAAAAATTTTGATAAACTATTAGTAAGATTTTTTTTATTTAAAATTTTTTCTACTTTATTTTTTTTAATAAATTTAAAAATTTTACTATCATCTAAAAGCTGTTCTCGATTTATTTTATCTTTCATGTCAATTAAATCTTCGATAGGGGCATTAAATCCTATTTTACGTCGATTTTTCCTTATAGCATTTGGCAAAATACCATTCATTGACTCTCTTAAAACTGATTTAGCCATTCCATTTTTTATAAGTGAATGAGTTGGTATTTGCAAACTTATCTCAAATAAATTTCTATCTAAAAATGGTGAACGATTTTCGATAGAATATTCCATGGCATTCATATCGTCCTCATGTAAAATTACAGGAACTATCTCATAAAAAAGTTCATTAAGCATTCTCTTTCTTAGTAAACTTACAGAATACTCTTTTTCATGGAAAATATCTGAAATTGGATTATAAAAATAATCTCTAAAATTTTTTTCAGAATAAATATGATCACGAAACTTTGGATTTTTGATAAACTTTTCTGGATCCTTTAAAAATTTATTTCTTACAAAAGGTGCCACACTTTTTTGCCAATTTTTTTTAGATTTATTAAAAAGTTTTTTATTTTCGAAAATAGATGCTAAATAAAATAAATGATGATCATAATAACCAGAAAAAATTTCATCAGCTGCGGTTCCTGATATTGATATTTTATATCCAGCCAAATTAATTTCTCTCATTAATAACCAATGTACATAATAGGATATTGTAGATATAGGGGCATCATGAGCTTTTATGATATTTCTAATATTATTCAAAAAATTTTCTCTATTCAGTTCTACCTGAGTATGCCTGACGCCTAATTCATTTACCGCAATATCTACCAATCTCTGCTCATCATATCTTTCATCTTTATTAGCAATAGTGAAACCATGAACATCACATTTTAATATTTTAGAAGCAACCGAAATTAAAGTATTAGAATCTATTCCTCCACTCATACAAAAAGCAATTGGCACATCAGAACGAATTCTTAACGCTACTGCTCTTATTATTGCCTCTTTTGTTTGATGCACAGCATCTTTAAAAGATAATTTTTGATTTTCAATTAATTTGGGATTCCAATATTTTTTTGAAATTTCAATTTTATTTAAATTATATTTTATAAAAGTGCCTGATGACAATTCTTTAACATCTTTAAAAAATGTCTCTTTTTTTTTATATATTGACTTATATCCATTAACTAAACTTCTAAACAAATGATCATGATTGATTTTTGGCCATTCTCCAGATAAAGAAGCAAGTCCTTTAATCTCTGAAGAAAAATAAAAACCATCATTTTTCTGCCAAATATACAAAGGCTTTTCTCCAAATCTATCACGTGATAAAAATAAACTTCCTTCAATTTCATTATAAAAAGCAAATGCCCACATACCCTCAAGTTTATCAAGTGCATTTTCACCCCACTCACAAAGTGCGTGTGAAAGAACCTCAGTATCTCCTTTGGTTACAAATTTATGCCCAATCTTTTCCAAATCTTTTCTCAACTCTATATAGTTGTATATTTCACCATTAAAAATTAAGACTGTATTTTGATATCTAAAAGGTTGATTTGATCGTTCATCAATATCAATGATTGCTAAACGTCGATGAATTAATGCAACATTATTGTTTTTGAACTTATGTGTATAAAGTCCATTACCATCGGGACCTCTGTGTTTTAATATACTGCTTGTACGCTTAAGTTTTTCTGGATTTGGTAAGGACTTTCCAAAATATCCTGCAATACCACACATTGAATTTATACCATAACCTTTATTTAAAAAAGCATATCATCTGTTGAAAATAATAATATAAATATTTTTTTGATTAATTAATTTTTGCCAGTCATTTAAAATGAGTATTTTTTAATATTTGTCCAAATTTTAAATTTTGATTTATTTTTTTTCCAATAACCTTCCTTTCTTCACCAGGAGGAAATCCTTTTCCAGGTCTTATCCAAATTAAATCTGATAAGAATAGTTTTTCTCCTTTATTAACATCTCGCCCTATAGCTATTGATCTCCTACCCAAACTTTTCATTTCTTTTTCACAAAATTGATATTGTTTATTCTCTTTCCCCAATATTTCTTCAGCTTGACGTATTTTATTTACCATTAAACTCATTTCCTTTGGGTCAGCCGAAAGTTTATGATCTCTAAAATTGGAATATTTTTTATCTAAAGTAAAATGTTTTTCTATAATTCTCGCTCCCGCAACAACGGACAGTACTGCGGCATCAATACCAAGTGTATGATCTGAATACCCTATGACAACTTTAGGAAACATTTTTTTTAAAAATAAAATAGAAGCGATATTAGCTTGTTCATTTGGAACTGGATAACTACTTACACAATGTAAAAAAGATAGATTGGCAATAGATTTTTTTTTTAATTTCCAGGATTTAATAATTCTATTATATGTATTTTTTAATATTTTATAATCAGCAATACCAGTTGATATAATTATTGGCTTACCAAAACCAGCAATTTTATCAATTAATGGATAAAAATTATTATCACCTGATGCAATTTTAAAAATAGGCTGAATTTTGTTTAAAAATTTTGCACTTTTCAAGTCTAGAGGAGTTGAAAAAAATATTAGTCCCATTTTTTTTGCAAATTCTGAGAGTTCTATAAATTGTTTTTGATTTAATTGAAAACTTTTTAATTTATTAAATCTTATTTGATCTTTCTGAGAAACAAATTGTTCGGGTATAAATGTTTGAAATTTAACTGCATCAACACCTGCAGCAGCAGCTTTACTAATCATTTTTTTAGCAAGATTAAAATTACCTTCATGATTGTTGCCTATCTCAGCAACTATAAAAACTTTTTTTTCAGTATCAATATTCTTTATTTTCATTGATTAATTTTTTTTTAAGTTAAATAATCACCTTGTTTTAATAAAGTTTTATTTTTTTTTTCAATTTTATACTCTTGTATCAGCACAGCCCTATCTTTACAAATGACGTAGGGGCCCTTATTTTGAACATAGCAAATTCTGCCTGGTGCACCACACAATTTAAATTTAGGGATTTCAATTTTAAATATTCTTACTTTATTTTGATTTAACATTGCCCATGCACCTGGATAAGGAAATGTTAAAGCTCTAACAAATCGACATGCGTACTTTGCATCAACTTTGCTAAAATTTAAATAACCATCATTGTCGTTTCTTTGATGCCAATAAGATGCGTTTTTGTTATTTTGAATTCTATTATTTAATTTCTCTTTTTTATCTATGCTATCTAATAAATCCTTAACAAGTCTTGGGAAAACTTTATTTGCTTGATTGTGTAAATCATTAATATCCATAGTTTCTTCGATTTTAATTTCACTTTCTTTAAGAATTACACCAGTATCAATCTGCTCATCAGCTTTAATAACTGAAATTACTGCTATTTTTTCACCATTAATAATCTGCCAATTTAATGGTGACCCACCCCTGTATTCAGGTAAGCGGCCTGCATGTAAATTTATTGTTCCTTTTTTGGGTAAATTAACCAAATCCTTTTTGAAAATTGTTGAATATCCTGCAATGATAAATAGTTCTGGATTTAATTTTTTTAAATTTAAAATTATGTCTTTATCATTTACATTTTCAATTCTTAAACACTCAAAGCCAATTTTTTTTATCAATTTTTGAACTGCGTTAAATTTTTTCTCTATAGGAATAACACATTTTAAAATCTCATGGCTAGATTTTTTTAACTCTTCGACAACTTGTAAGCCTCGAGTGCCATTTAAAAATACAATTATATTTTTCATAAAATTAAACTTAACTTATAGCAATATAGACAATTTAAATAATTTTATTATTACTAAATTTTTTTACAAGAATTCTTACATCTTGATGGCTTGAGTTTTTAAATATTTAAATTTGCTTTATCTTTTACAAATTTTTTATACCAATCAATATATTTTGGATACCCTTTTTCTAGAGGCCAAACAGGGTTATAGCCTATAAGGTTTCTTGCTTTGTCAATATTCAGTGTACCTCTCTTTGGCATTAATTTGTCTCTTTCGATACTTCTAACTTTAATATCAGGAAAATGTTTTTTAATTATCTCAGACATATTGAAGATTGAACAAGCTTTACCGTAAGTTAAGTTAAATATTTCATTGATTGCATTTTTATTGCCTATGCACTTCGTAACACCGTCAACAAGATCATCAATATATGTAAAGTCCAATGATTCATTTCCTCCATCTGACATAACTATATCCTTGCCAAAAATTGAGTTTTCTATAAAAATTTGACCAACTCTCCTGCTTATGCATCTTTCTCCATAAAGGGCTGATGGTCGAATAATCGTGTAAGGGACCTCAAAAGTCTGGTTATAACCGATTATAATTTTTTCAGATCCATATTTCAAAGCTCCATAAATCCCTAAAGGTTCACATTGACTATTTTCATCTACCTGATCATTTTTAAAATTACCATAAACCATACTAGATGAAAAAAAAATAAACTGCTCTAAACAAGTTTTTCCTCTTGCCCAATCCAAAGAATTTTCTAGCGTACGAAAACTATGATCAAAGGTTGAATAAGGATCTTTGTTAGAGCGATTTGCATGAGAAACTGCAGCAAGTTGAATTATAATATTTGGGTTAATAGAATTTAATAACTTTGATAATGCATGGTAGTCTCTTACATCTTGAACCTTAATATCAATATTTGCTTTTTTTAGCAGTTTTGTCCTTTCACTAATTATAGCATAAGATAAGTCTGGGTTTGGAAGCATGTCTACATTATCAATTAAAGAGAGCAAATTGTTTACCTGCATCCCATCAATTATATATACTTTTGCTCCCAAGGACTGCAAATGTATCGCCAAATTATGCCCTATGAATCCAGCTCCACCTATAAGAGCAATTTTTTTTCCTTCTATTCTTCCAATACTACTCATACAACTTTATTAATGCATGTTTTGAGTGCTTCGGCTATAGTCTCCATATCTTTAATATCCAGATGTGGACCCACAGGCAGAGCAATCATTCCATCACTCATGTAACTCGCATTTTTGTATTTTTCCTCATTATATCCATACTTGTCTTTATAATATTTCATTCTTGGCACAGGTTGAGGATAATATACACTTGAACCAACACCTTGTTCAGCAAGTAAATTAATAATTTGTGATCTTTTTGAAATTATATTTTTTTCAAGAAGTACACCTAAACAATAGTGACAGCTATCAAGATGCTTGCCTGAAGGTTGGGGTAAAACTCGAAACCCATCAAAGTTTTCTAAATTATTTTTTAAAGTATTAAAATTATTTTTTCTTTTAATTAAAAAACCTGGAAGTTTATCAATCTGTATATTGCCTATTGCAGCATGAATTTCACTCATACGATAATTAAAGCCTAAATCAATAGTATCATAGACACCAGGTATTTTTCTTTCTCCATAAGAACGATCTACCCCAAAAGCCTTAAGCAACTTTAGCTTTTGAGATAATTCATTATCACGAAGAATAATCATACCACCCTCGGCAGTAGTAAGGTGTTTAACAGGATAAAAAGAAAATACACCAGCATCGCCGTGTAATCCTACATGAATCCCATTAACTTTTGCTCCAGGAGCAAGAGCACAATCTTCAAGTAAAAAAATATTATATTTTCTAGCAATCTGAACTACTTGGGGCATATCAACAGGAACTCCTAAATAATGAACTATTGCTATTGCTTTTGTTTTTTCATTTATTGCCGCCTCTATTGCATCGATATTAATATTTCCAGTATTTTCCTCACAGTCAACAAACACTGGTTTCGCACCTGTAAGCTCAACTGCATGAGCAGTTGCAACATGAGTTTGAGCAGGAACAATAACTTCATCACCTGGCCCATAACCTAAAGCAAAATAAATAAGATGCATGCCAGCTGTACATGAAGATACGCTTACCGCATTAGGAGCTCCTGTAAAACTAGCAAATTTATTTTCAAATTGAGTTGAAATTGGTCCATGAACCAAAATTGAACCATCCATCACTTTCATCACTGCATCTTTTTCAAGATGATTTATCATTGGTTTTCCAAATGGAATTTTTATCATAATAGATTAAATCAATTTACATGATATTTATTTCATTTAAACAAAAAATCTAAAAATATTTTATGGGTACAGAATTCCCAGTCTTCATTGACTCTTCTGCAGCAAAACAAATGCACATAGAATCAAAAATGTCTTCTCTGGGAACTAAAACTTTATTAGTTGGGTTAATTAAATGATTAATAAAAGATATAAGAGCTTGATTTCTATTTTCTTTTGCAGGATATGGTGCATCTTCATTAATAAAGTTTTGATTTTGATTGTTTGAATTAATCCATATAGTTTTACCATAATCATGTATAAATGTCTTTTTACTACCAAAGATTTTTAAAGAATGAAAATGAGGATGAACACCTCCTCCATGAGCACTAATTTTAATACTCATTTTGTCCTCAAATTCTAATAATAAAATTGAAAAATCATTGTGTTTTTGATTTGTTCCTGAAACAATTATGTTGCTTCCTAAAGCTTTTACACTTACTGGTTTTTTTCCTGTTAGCCAAAGCACTAAATCAATCATATGTACGGCAGCCCCATGGATTATTGAATAATATTTAGTTTTTGATCGCCATCCTGAAATAATTTTTTCTTTCCTTCCCCAAAGGTAATCTGCCTCAATGTGATAAACATCTCCTAGTTTTTTTGACATTATTGCTTCTCTTACTTTTTTAAAGAGAGGACAGGTACGTAAAACCATGTTCGAAGAAATATTCAGATTAGGAAATTTTTTAAGCTCTTCATAGATATTTTTCAAATCTTTTAAATATAGACAAATTGGCTTTTCAACATATACATGTTTGCCATTATTAAGTGAGCTAATAATTTGTTTGTGATGGAATTCATCATAAGATGCAATACAAACTAAATCAATATTTTTATCGAGCAGTATATCTTTATCATCCTCTGTTTTCCTCACATTTACAAACTCTGACTGAACCTCAGAAAGTTTGTTCTTTTCAAAATCACATATAGTTACTAAATCACTATAATTATATGAAGATAGAATTCTAGCCTGATGTAATCCAGTACCAAGTCCAATCACTCCTCCTTTAATTTTTTTTTTTTTATTCATATTTTTCTAATCGCTAAAGAAAGGGAAAAGATTTTCAAATTTTTTTTTTCTGAACCTTTCCCATTTTTCCAGTTTTTTAAGATCTTCTGGTTTGTCAATTGTTAATTTTAAACTTTTATCTAAAAGTTTCTTGCACCTAATATTGTAAATTTTAAAACCTTTTTTTTTATAAAAATATTTACTAATATGTTCCCTATAATCTTTATTATTAATTTTTTTTTCCACTTTTAAAAAAGTTTTAGTATTAATTAATTCAACACTCATCCCAGGAGGAAATGTTCTTGGAAAAATATTAGTTACTAAATCATAGTTATTCTTCTTAAAAGTTGAGTAAGCTTTTTTAAATATTAAAGGAAATAATAAAGGACTGTCACCACATACTCTAAAAAAAGCATCACTTTTAAATTTTTTATGAACCAAAACAAATCGGCTCATAACATCTTGAAGTTGCCCACGTACAACTTCTATACCAAGATATTTAGCATATAATGCCAATGGGTCGTCGGTATGATGATTGCTAGTTGCAAGGATAATTTTTAAATTAAGTTTTGATTGCTTTATTCTCTCAACAACGTGCCAAAAAATTGGCTTACCTAAAAAAGGAACAAGCATTTTTCCAGGATATCGTTTAGAAGACATTCTGCTCTGAATAATAACAATTATTTTCTTTTCATTTTTCAATTTTATTTATTTTTATATTTAATTTTTTTTTCTATAAATATTTTTATCTATCTTTTTTTATCTGAAATTTTTGATTTACTTCAATTAATTCTTCAAATTTTCCTTCTTTCTTAAGTTGCCCATTTTCTAGTAAAAAAATTTTATCACATATTTTTAGTGTATTTAAACGATGTGCAATTATTATAATTGTTACATTCTTATTATTATCTATTAAATTTTTCATTATTACTGCTTCAGTTTCATTATCTAAAGCACTTGTTGCCTCATCTAATATCAATACTTCTGGATTAAAATAAAAAGCTCTTGCTATCCCGATACGTTGACGTTGACCACCTGACAATCTAACACCACGTTCACCAATAGATGTTTGATATTTTTTAGGAAGTTGATCAACAATAAATTCATGTATATTGGCCATTTTAGAAGCTTTCTCAATATTCTTAAAATTAATTTCTGAGGATTTTATTCCAAAAGCAATGTTTGCAGCGACAGTGTCATCTGCCAAGTATATATTTTGAGGCACATAACCGATTGATTTTTGCCAGGATCTAACATTTTCATTTGTTAATACTTTTCCATCTATCTCCAAAGTTCCCTTTTGAGCCTCTAATAAACCAAGGATAATATCAATGGTTGTAGTTTTGCCACTTCCAGTGGTTCCAATTAAACCAACTGTGGTGCCACAATCAATTTTTAAGTTGGCGTTTTTAAGTGCAAATTTTGATGCATTCGGATAAGTATAAAAAACACTGTCTAGTTTAATATCTTTTTTAAATTCCAATTTTTCATTATTTTGATTAATGCTTTCTCTTTTAAGATCTTGAAAATCAGAATACAATTTTTCTATTGAGGGTCCAACAACAGCAAGCTGAGTTAAAGCCGCGTATATTTGTTGTACTGCAGGCATTAAACGATATCCAGTAAAAACATATAAAGTCAATATAGGTAAAGCCTCATTAAAACTACCTGACTGAGCTAAAATATAAAGTATTATTAACAAAATACCTCCGAAAGCTATAGACTCCAATATATAACGTGGTATTTGAGCTATAACTTGGGAGTAGGCAGTAGTCTTTGCAAAAATTTGAGCAGAATTAGAGAAACTATTTATATATATATCTTCTAATCCGCTAACTTTAACTTCTTTAGCTGCACCAAATGCTTCACTAACTGTTTTGTATCGTAATTCATTATTTTTTAAACGTTCATGTCCAATTTTATTTAAATATTTTTTTGTGTAATAATAAATAAGACCATATGATATACTCAATATAGAACCAACTATAATGGCTAGTTTTGGGTCAGCTAATAATAGCAAAAATACAAGAGCAAATACAATCATTCCTTTGGCAATTACTTCCATTAAAGGTCTCATTCCCATACCAATTATATGTTGAACTTCAGATAAAACGGTTTTTCCAATATCAGCACTATTACGATTTAAAAACCAGGCATATTTTTGATACAAATATCCTTTTATTAAACGCTTACCAATAGTGTATTCTCGCATCTGAATAAATTTTATTTGAAAATAAGTTGCAATAGCTTTGAATATAAGAGAAAATACTAAAGTTACAAAAACAAGAAAACCTATAACAAAAATAAATTGTTCCTCATTTTCAATACCATAATTCTTTAAAATTTGAAAAAAGGTATTTAAAAAAAAATTTGTCTCAATTATTTGTGGATTGGTTAAAACCGCCATGAAAGGTAAAATTGAAGCAACCCCAATCATATCAAGAAGAGCCATAATTAAAATCATGACAAGTAATAAGCTTGCATGAATCCGTTCTTTAGGGCTAAGTAAAAAAAGAAGTTTTTTTATTGTATGCATTTTTGAGCTAAAAAAAATTAATAAATTATGTCAATCCTATATCATAAAATTACAAGGTTTATTTACTAAACTAATAAACTTTTTTTAATTTTTAATAAATAATTTATGTATGTATTTACTAATTAATAGTAAATTATTATTAAAACAAATGAAAAAATATATTTTTTTTATTCGACATCATAATGATTGGGATAATATAGCTCCAATTATTTACTTCCTTGGAAAAAAAACACAGTCAAATATTTACGTTTGTTTTTATAGAACAGATTTAAGACACACAGAGCTTTTTATTTATTTGGAGAAAGAGCTTAAGGAGAGAATAAAGTTCTATTTCTGGAAAAATAGTAAAATAAATATATTTGTAAACTTTTTAAAATTACTAATTAATAAACTAATATCAAAACTTAAATTAGACTTGCAAATTGAACAGAATATCTATGCTTCAGAAAAAACATTAATTAACTGGTTAAAAAATATGGAATTAAAAAATTCTGAAAAAATAGTTGTAGTATTTGATAGAACATTAAATGCTTTTGTAAAAAAAGTAAAAAATCATTTAAAAAATAAGAATACTATTTTTATTTCATGTCCTCATGGATCGATGACAAATGTTAATAGAATGATGTATACACATGAAATAAAAAGAGAGGACCAGAACTTTAGATTAAGACATTTAAAAGAATTTGACTTTATGATTTTCACAGACTACTTGGAATTTGAATATAACAGAAAATATGGACTACAAAACAAACAAAATTCTATTAATAAAAATAAACTTAAAGTTCTGGGTTCACTAAGATATTCTCCTGAGTGGCTAGAACACGTTGATAAATTTTCTCATAGTATAATTGATAAAAAAAATAGAATTAAAGCTGTTTTCTTTATGAAAAAATTTGTACACAATGTTTTTGTTGATGAAGTTTTAAGAACATTTGAAATTTTTGCATCCTATCCAAATATTGACTTTTATATAGTTCCACATACTCGTGGGATGAAATTTTCAATGAAAAAAAATTACTCAAATATTTATATTAATCAAAATTTAAGTTCCGCTAGTTTGATTAAAATGGCTGATGTAATATTTTTTTATGGAGGCACAAGTATTGTAATTGAGCCACTGGTGCGAAAAAAACTTTTGGCATGTATCGATTACCTCGATTGTAATGTAAATATCTTTGATAAATATAAAGCTTGTCATGTGTTGAGATGTAGAGATGACCTATATTATTTTTTAGATACTTTTATGGAAAATAAAGCAGAAATTTTAAATGGAAATGAATTAGTAAATGAATTAGTACACGGTAGAGATGCTACAAAGCCGGTAAATGAAAAATATGTTGAATTTTTTAAAAATGTATAAGTTAAAAAAACATTATAAAATAATTTAAAACTTATGGATCATAAATCTAATTTATTTGGCAAATACCTTTACTTAGGATGTGGAAATCATAGGATGCCTCAATTTACTCATGCTGATTTAAATATTGGGAAAAATAAAAATGGTAGACCAGAGATTTTTTGTGATATTAGCCAGCACATACCTCTTCCAAATAATCATGTAGAATTAATTTTTTCAAGAGGTACCATGGAACATTTAAAATATTCAGAACTAATAAATTGTTTTATTGAAAATTACAGAATCCTTAAAAAAGGTGGCGTTGTAAGAATGCTGGTTCCTGATTTTGATTTAATGATACAAAAATATATAAACAAAAAAATTGAAAAAACTTCAGACACAGAAATGGAAAGATGGAATTTATATGAAAGGATGCCAACTAATGGTGTTTCAGAAACATTTGTGAATAGCGTATTATATCATGATCATTATTATCTTCATAATTTTGATACTCTTTCGAAAGCATTAAAAAAATGTGGATTTATTAATATTAAAAAAATGTCTCCAGGAGAAACAAAAATTCATCAAATTTCAGAAATTTTAAAAGAAGCTGAAATTGGTAGGACTAATACTGAAATTTTAATTGAAGCTGAAAAAGGTGATAAACCTGGGACATATAAAATTTTAAAAAGACCTTTACCTAAAAATTTTATATTGTTTATTCTTGCTAAGTATTTCAATATTAAAATAAGCGCTTATATAAAAAGACAAGCTGTATTTCCACAAGTAAGATGGTTTAAAGAAAAAATTAAAAAAATTTCATCATAACTTAAAATTTTTATCAATATCGTAGGGGTGAGATTTTTCGATATTTCTTTTATCTAGTTTATTAATCCATATAAAATATTTTTTTAAACCTTCTTCTAATGTTGTAAATTTATAGTTTTTAAATTTATCCATCAAATATTTATTTGATCCATCGGCACCAAAAGAATCACCTGGTGTACTATTTTTATTAATTATCTTCCATGCCCTAATTTTATTTACCTTGAGAATTGATCTAATTAGGCTTTTCACAAATGTTTTTTTTCCACTACAAAGATTTATTATTTCAAATTTTTTTAATTCTTGATTGCTAGTACTTTTCGATAAAATATTTACACAATCAGCTATATAGGTTAAATTTCTATATCGATTGACAGATCCCTTAACAACAAGTGGTTTTTTTTTCCAAATAAATGAACAATAAATGCTTACCATTCCTTTTTTTAGATTTTCTAAATTTTCACCAGGTCCATAAGTATTAAAAATTCGAAATATTCTAACTTTGACACTCGATTTTTTTAACATTTGCTGAACAAACATTTCTCCTGCATATTTTGATATTCCGTATATCGAGTCTGGATTAATATCTGAATTTTCAGTTAACTTTTTATTACTAGATCCATACACAGCAACACTACTTGCATAAATAAAATATTTACACTTAATTTTTTTTGCTAATTTTGCAATTAAATATGTTCCAAAACCATTAGAGTTATAATCTTTTTTTGGATCTTCATAAGCACCTTCCCCACCTGATTGTGCTGCAAGATGATATATTATATTTGGTTTCCATCTTTCAATTTTATTTAATATTTTTTTTTCTAGGATATTTCCTTTAATAAAAATATTTGATTTATCTATAAAAGGAATACCTCCTTTATTTTCGAGGCTATCAACTATCATTATTTTATTATCTTTTTTTAATTTATTTGCTAGATGTGCCCCAATAAAACCTGCTCCACCTGTGATTAAAATTTTTGACATTACTTGCTATTATTAAATAAATGTTCGGCAAAAGAAAACTCTAAGGGTGTATTAACATCATACCCTTCGACTTGATTAAGTTTATAAAAATACGGTTTTTTTCCAATTAAAGTTTTTGTTTTGTGCATCTGCTCAGTTAAAAGAATATTAATAGCAAAATTTAACTTAACTATGTCAGGTAAATTTTGCGAATTGGGCGCCTTAGATAAATTGAAGTTAATAGGTTTATTTTTCTTAAATAAGAATTCTTTTACTTCTGAAACAGTATTAAAGCTATCAAATTTATTTTTGTTTTTTTTAAAAACGTTTATGAAATCTTTATATGTTTTTTCTTTTATTAATGGATTAGTACAATGTGTAAACATTATATATTTACTATTGGTATTCTTTGCAATATTTGACCAAAAATCACTATTTGAACATTCTGAACTGGCATAATAGTCTTCCCTTCTAAAAAAATTAACTTTAAGTTTTTTAGCAATATTAATTGCTTTACTAGAGTCGGTATTAACGATTATATCATCAAGTCCCTTAACTTTTTTTAAAGTTTGAATTTTGTGTATTAATAAATTTTTTTTTGCAAAAGATTTAAAATTTTTATTTTTTACACGTACAGATCCTTTTCTAACTGTGATAACAGCTACTAAATTTTTTTTCATTTTTAATTGATTGCATAAATTGATTTTGATGTAAAATTATATGATGTTGGTGTAATTGAGATTATTTTTTTAGATTTCTTGTTTGCTGAATAAGAAAAAAATAAATCATTTACTATTTTTGTCCTTCTATCATTACTTCCATATCCATCAAAGCCTGCCAATAATATTCTTGAAGCGTTCCCGCTAGTTACAATTGATAATGCATATGCAACATTATATAATTTTGGAATAATAGCTGAGTTTTTATAAAACTCAAATTTATTTTCTTTCAAACCTATACCATAGTCTAAAAGTTTTACTTTTTTTAATTTTTTTAAATGAAAATCTGATAAAAGTGATTTTGGAACTATTAGTGGTGATTTTATTTTTTGATATGATTTTGCATCTGCTATCAGTCTAAAGGGGTTACATCCCAAGTAGAAATCTATAAGATTTTTTTTTATATTAACATTAGTATTTAAAGCAATTACTATTGGTTTTTTTTCTTTAATATAAATTTCAATTTCCTTGCTATACTCATTAAATTTTGGACCTGAAGACACAAGGAGTACCTCTTTTCCATTTAATTTTTTTTTAGGTAGCCAAGATCCCTTTAATAACCTTATTGGCTTTTGAAATTCTGATCTTACTAAATTTACATCATATTTATTACCTTTTTTTTCTTTTAGTTGATTTATGGCCTCTAAAATTTCAATATCATCTAGTTTAATAGAAATCATTTCCTGGACATAAGTAGGATGTATACAATGTTTGCCTGCAAGATAATAAAAAGGGTTCGTGCCCCAACTATAAAAGTTTTTTAATTGTATAAAATATTTTTTAATAATTTTTAAAATTGGAAGGATGGAGGATTTTCTTTTTAAAAATTTATCTATTTCTATAAGAAGATATTCTGTTTTAACATTGCCAGGTCCTCTGCCCATACCGGTTATTGTCGAATCAACCCACTTAACTCCTTCTTTAATTGAGTTAAGGGTATTTGATAAAGCTTCACCTAAATTATCATGAGCATGTATACCCAAGGGGCCCTTCCAAGTATTCCTAAATACTTTAATTACACTTCTAATATCGTCTGATCTCATACTTCCTAAGCTATCAGCAAAATAAATTACATCTGGTTTATGATTATTTGCTTTTTTTAATACTAAATTAATGTCTTCTTTTGAATGTTCTGAAACTTGCATTAAATTTATACATACAAAATAACCTTTAGACTTTAAGATAGAGCACGCTTCAAGTGCAAATGGAAATTCTTTTAAATGAGCTGCTATTCTTACAAAATTTACTTTAGATTTTTTTTTATTTTTAAATAATTCATGTAAATTTTTTTTTCTTTGTAATCTAGTTTGCATAAACTCTGACATATTTATCATCACTCCTAATTTTAATTTCTTAGGTATTTTCAAAGAATTAATATAATTGTCAGTTGTGTACCAATTTGGTCCTTTAAAATCTTTTTGACTTAAAGATCTAAATCCAAGTTCAACATACTCTATTCCAGACTCAGAGATAGAATTTAAATATTCGTTTACTAGATCATTAGAAAAATTCCAATTATTGTAGTAACCTCCGTCTCTCAATGTGCAATCAATAATATTTACTTTTTGTGTCAAATTAAAATTATTTATACTTTTGTTCTTGTCTTTTTGGATAAAACGCATCAAAACCAATTGCTCCGTTTGAAATTCCTCCATGAATTTCATGGCTTCCAATATCAACACCTAAACTAGGATAAAGTTTTTTTTTTAAATTATTTATATAAAAATCCATCTCACCATCAATAACCCACGTAATTTGTTCATTATAATGACCTTTATCATCAAATTTAAATCCTGGCTTTAGATCAAATAAAACTAAATTGAGAGCATCTCCAAAAAAAATTCTTGATAAGCATTGGCCTCCCCAAATATCTTTTGGTGTTATATCTTTTATAAAATTAAAAAAAATAGGTTCTTTAGTTTGAGGTTTTAAGTTTTCTGCTGAAATAATAAATATCTGGCTTAAGTTTAAGCTTTTAATATTGTATTTTGTAAAATTTCCATAAGTATTAAGTGCATCAAATTTTTTTAATAAATATTTTTTTTCACCTAAACTAATCTCTATTTCACCATTTGTAACAACAATAATTTTTTCTTTATTTGAAATATCAAATTCTTCGGAAAAAAAAGATTGATTATTAAGAGTTAAATTTTTTGGTAGCTCTAAGCTTTGAATTAATAAGCCATTCCATCCTTTGAATTCTGAAAAAAATAAATTATTTAACTGACGATTTTTAAACTCAAAATAATTTGAAATTATATTTTTCATTTAATTTATTGTAAAATATTTATTTATTCTTTAAAAAAAATATTTTTTCTCCTTCCTGATATAACACTTACGGGTATATTCCAAAAAAAATCTGAGTTGAATCCTTTTTTTCTATTTTCTGTTGTAGAGCTCGAGCTTTCTAAATTAAAGTCATAGTCGATGTAGAAATATTTTCTATCTTTTGTACCCGCATATTTACTTACTGCATGATAGGCCCAAGGAACATTCAAAAAAAATATACATAAATTATTTTTTACCTTGTAATTTTTTATAATTCTTAAATTTTTTTTGGAAGGAAATACATCAAAGATTTTATTTCTTTTAATTGGTTTATACATTTGTAGATTGCCTCCTTTATTTATTTCTGTAGAAGGGTAATAAATTCCCGATATGAGATGATCTCTTCTATCCAGGTGTGGGCTTTTCAAATACCCTTTTTTCATTAAAGCAAAATTCATGTTATATTTAATTTTTGAATTTATAAACTTTGAATTAACATTGATTAGTATTTCCTCTTTAAATTTTTTTAAAATTAATGGTTTAATTTTTTTTAAATTATTATTTACTTCTAGGAAAATTTTTTTTTTCAATAAATCTTTAAATATTTTCGAGTCAGGCATTATGGTTTTTTTTGTCTCCGATGAGCTTTGAAAAATCACATTTTTTTTATCTACCTCATTATAATTTGGTAGAACTTTATTTAATTTTTCCAAAGTTGATTTAGACAATAAATTTTTTATTATTATATGAGGAAATGGTTTTGTATAAATTTTAGCTTTTTCTATTTTTTTTTTAATTTCTAAATACATAATTATCTAATTTGCATAAATAACTTAATTATAAAATAAAATAAACATTGAATTTTTTATTTTCACACAATTAATTGATATTATAAATGAATAATTTGACAAATTAATAGTTGTCATAATTATTATGCTAAAAGTTTAATTGTTAATTATACCATTAACAAATTTAAATAATGCCATATCAGGTCTGCCCCATGGCCCATAAACTGTAAAAAAACGAAACATCCTAGTAGGTATTTTCCATAAATGAGAATAAGAATGTGCCATACTTTCATTCGATTTTTTTGTGGCTGCATAAATTGTAAGTTGTGTGTCTGCTTTTTCAGTCTCAGTAAAAGGCATTTCAGTATTTGCACCATATACTGAAGATGTTGAAGCCATTAATAAGTGTTTAACTTTATGTTTTCTAGCTAACTCCATTATATTAAATGTGCCTATTATATTTGAATTTATATAAGCACGTGGTTTTTCTAAACTGTAACGAACCCCTGCTTGAGCTGCTAGATGAATAATAATATCTGGTTCAAATTTATCTGCCACCTCATTTAATTTATCATGGTCTTCAAGTAAACCTTTAGTGGTTGAAAAATTTTTATCTTTTAACTATATATTTTGACGGGCATGCTTTATATTTACATCATAATAATCATTGATAGAGTCGTAGCCATGAACTTTAAAACCCTCTTTCAACAATAACTTTGCTAAATGAAAACCAATAAATCCAGCGGTGCCTGTTATAAAAAACTTTTTCATTAAAGATTTATACTATAGAGTTTTTTTGATATCTAACATTGCTTTTTTTAAATCATGCTTTGCTTTCCAATTTAACTCTTTAAATGCTTTTTTTGAACTACAATAAGATTTAGCAATATCTCCCTCTCTTTTATTAGTAAAATTAAACGGAACAGATAATCCCGTTTGCGTTTGAAATTCTTTTAAAACTTCAAGAACACTTTGACCTTTACCAGTTCCAAAGTTATAAATTTTTAAACCTGGTTTCATTCTATTATTTTTAAGCATTGCAACATGACCCTCTGCTAAATCTACCACATGTATATAGTCACGAATTCCTGTTCCATCTTTAGTTTTATAATTTTTACCGAATATTTTAAGGAGTTTAATTTTTTTTTGGGCCACCTTTACAATAAAAGGAACTAAATTATTCGGGATGCCTTTTGGATCTTCTTTTATGATTCCTGAAGAATGATTGCTAATTGGATTAAAATATCTTGCAATTCTTATACTCCATCTTTTATCAGTTGTGGTTAAATCTGTTAAAATTCTCTCGATTATATATTTTGTATTTGCATAAGGATTTGTAGTGTCGCCTGTTTTGCTATTCTCAGATAAAGGCAATACTTGATTATCTTTATAAATTGATGCTGAAGAACTGAATATAATTTT
>Ga0181564_10000261_pt1 | contig 44200 bp, 43 predicted proteins | sample 011ome_24_FD_134512 | JGI IMG/M metagenome (GOLD analysis project Ga0181564, IMG submission 134512) | Coastal salt marsh microbial communities from the Groves Creek Marsh, Skidaway Island, Georgia - 011513CT metaG (megahit assembly) | ecosystem: Environmental > Aquatic > Marine > Intertidal... | reverse complement strand
AGTCCGCATTTTGATTTGGATCAGGAAACTGGGTTTGGTCCGAATACGAATATTGGATGTATTCGGGAGTAGTATTATTTCCTACTATACTGTCTGGATTAGAAATTTTATAAATGACAAGGTCTGTTCTGTCGTGCGCATTATTTCCTATATCTCCAACATAAACATTTCCATTCACATCTTGAGCTATGTCTTCAAAATCTTTGGCGATCACACCGTTTAAGTAGAGTGAATCCAACAAAATTCCCATTGAATCAATTTTGTAGAGAATGGGTCCATCACCGCTATCATTGTGGGTCCAGACTGAGTTTCTCGACTTTACAATCAATCCGGAGTTTTCGTTCAGGTAGGAGGGAAGGATAGAAATCTGTCTTAGAGTCTGTGCGTCTCCATTGATAACCACATAGAGGAAAAGAAAAGTTAGTACATTTTTCATTATTGACTGACGAAATTATAGATAATGTATCCTGAGGAGGAGTGCTCTCCTTTTAAGTCGGAGCCCACTTTAGTTGTTCTTTTAGCGTAATCTAGTGCTTGTTTTAGGATACACTCGTTGGTTGTGTTTGTATTCGCTGAATTTATTTTTACTGATTTTACAGCTCCTATTTTGTCTACTTTTATATCAATCTGTACTCGTCCACCCCCCTTGCAAGTATAGCTTGGAGCAATAGTGTAACACTCTCTTCCTGGCACATTACAATAGCGAGTTACTTTTCCTGCATAGCTGTTTTCAGCTTCTTTTTCGGCATTCGTTGGATTCGTTTTTTTCTTGGTACTGGTATTTGGCTCGCTTTCAGCTCCTACCTGTTCATTTTTTTTATGTTCGTTAAGCGTTTGGTTGTTTCTTTCTATCAACTCATTCTCAACCTGTTTACTAATTTGACTCTCGCTAAAATTTGTGCTACTCTTTTTTCGAATATCTTGTATGTCTTGCATAAGATCCTTAATCGCTTGATTAGATTCATCAATCACTGGTTCAAGTGGTTCAAGAAGTTGTTCAATTGCTTCTGGTTCTCGAAAGTCTAGTTCAAGAATGGCAGCCTCATTGAGAATTGGGAATTCAGTTTGGAGAGTAGAAAGATTAACATAAAGAAAAGCAATCACATGTAATACAATGGTAATAAGAATTGCATACAATGTCGTTGACTGTATTTTTTGATTTCTTTTCTTCATTCAAGAGTAAAGATAATAGAAAAAAAGACCTTGAAAAGCGATAAATCCTTTTTTAAAATATTGGTTTAACAATACATTTTTTAGTAAGTTTGTTTTGTATTAACATAAAACAATGAATTGATGGATGATGTAATGAACAGAGATGAGATTTATTCTAATGCAGTAAGAGCAGGGAAAAGAACTTATTTTTTTGATGTAAAAGCTACAAGAGGTAATGACTTGTACGTGACTATCACAGAAAGTAAAAAGAAGTACAAAGACGATGGAGAATTCTTTTTTGAAAAACATAAATTGTTCTTGTACAAAGAAGATTTTGAAAAATTCAAAAACGGATTTGAAGACGTATTGTCAAAAATCGAAGAATTGAGAGCCACTGGAAATTATAAAGAAGACAATCCAGAAGATTATTCATCGGATGTGAAATTCGAAGATTTGTAACAAAAAATGGTAAACACAGAATGAAAGAGTCTCCTACGAAGGGGGCTCTTTTTTTATGCCCTAAAAGAGGAGAGTGCCGGCTTGTATTCAATGATTTCCGCCACCTTTAGCGTATGCAATACGTTTTCCAATAATTTATCAGAAATATCATCATTTGTGCTCCATTCTGTGGCATGGAACCAAGCTTCTACGTCTTCTATCTTTTGATGATACCTCTCACTTACTTCTTTGATAGCTGTGGGAGAGGTCATAAATTGCTTGGTAGTGAAATAGATAACTCTTTTCAACCTCTCGATAGATTTGTGGGCACGCTCCAAGACAGAGTTTGTAGCTGCCATCATAAAACACGGCCAAGGTGTCACATAATCTCCCAAATGCTTCAGCAAACCACTATCCACATAAGGTTTGGTGGTATATTTTTCCCAATAAAAAGCATCGGTAGCATTAGTAGCTAACGATTCTAGAGCGCCATCCAAGTTTTTAATTACTTCAAACTGACTGTGCTTCAGTTTTATTTTTTTGGAATTGGCATCTACAATGGGCATTAAGTGAGAGCCAGACCCAAATCTACTGACGGCATATTGCTTGTCATAGATTTCGCCATATTGGGTAACAGAATTGTGTATTCCTGTGTACACTCCCCAAATAAGTGGGGTGTTCAGGTACTTTCCTATTAATTTAGCCGGATTGCCATTTACAATATCTGCGATAATTCCCTCTGTCAACAAAATGCACACATCAATTTCATTCTTTCGCAAAGCTCGAGTCATTTGACCGGTGCCCCCTTTAAACACTGTCCATTCTACTTCAATTCCCTCCTTTTCAAACAATCCGTTTTCTATAGCTAAATGCCAAGGTAAATTAAAGTGTTCGGGAACACCGCCAACTCTTATTTTGGTAAGATTACTCAATGATCTGTGTTATTTAGGAAATTTCATTTTGTATTTTACCGGAACAATTCCCTTACTAATATCAGTTAATTTTCTTTTGTTCAGTCTTCTTTTCATAGGAGAAAGGTAGTCGGTAAATAGTTTTCCTTCTATGTGATCGTATTCATGTTGAACCACTCGAGCGGCAAGTCCGGTAAATTCTTCCTCCACGAGTTCCCAATTTTCATTGTAGTACGAGAGCACTACCTTGTCTTTTCTCCACACTTCTTCTCTAATTCCAGGTATACTAAGACATCCCTCTTCAAACCCCCATTCCTCTCCGTGTTCTTCTTCGATGATAGGGTTGATAAAAACGCGTTTAAAATCTTTTAAAAATTCATTTTCCTTTTCTTCCTCCTCATTTTCGGCTTCGTCTTCTGCAAAAGGAGAAGCATCAACAATAAATAAGCGAAGCGCTTTTCCTATCTGAGGAGCAGCAAGTCCCACACCGTGAGATCCATACATTGTTTCAAACATATTGTCGATTAATGCCTTTATTTCTTCGTTTAGTTCCTCAATTTCTTCTGTTTCTTTGCGTAAAATAGGATGTCCGTATGCGTAAATTGGTAATATCATGTTTATTATTTTAAATAGGAATAGGAGAGAGAGTCCAAATAGCTTTGAAGAATTATTGTTGCACTAACCTTGTCTACCATTTTTTTATCTCGTCTGTCTTTTTTTTTCATTCCACCTTCAAACATAGCTTTTTTGGCCAGTTTTGAGGTAAATCGTTCGTCTACTCTTTCAATGTTTATCTGTGGATACAACTTGGCTAATTTTTTTGCTAAAGTATCGGAAGGTTTTGTGGCATCGGTGGGTAGGTTTTGCAAATTCATCGGTTTTCCCACAACTATTGTTTCTACCTCTTCTTCCTCCATTAGTTTGGTAAGGAAAGTATATATCTCATTGCTAGCAACGGTTGTAAGTCCGGTAGCAAATATTTTGGAACTATCGGTGATAGCGATTCCCGTCCTTTTCATTCCATAATCAATGGCAAGTATTTTTCCCATGCACAAAAGTAATAGTTTTTAAGTAATGATTTTAACGAATCCCTATCTTTAAACATTAATTTGAGGATAGAGATAATCAAAAATGAGTGTAGATGAATAAAATAGGAATATTTACGTCAGGAGGAGATTCCCCTGGAATGAATGCATGCATAAGAGCGGTAGTTAGAACTGCCGTATTTCACGGAGTAGAAGTTGTGGGTATTCAACGCGGATATAATGGACTTGTCGAGGCAGATTTTGTGCTGTTAGAATCACATTCAGTCGCAAATATTATTCAACGAGGTGGCACCATTCTTAAGTCGGCAAGAAGTACAAGTTTTCTGACAAGCGAAGGGAGAAAAAAGGCATTCGAGAACATGAAAAAAGCCAACATTGAGGGCATCATTGCCATAGGAGGTGATGGAACTTTTACTGGAGCTAGTGTGTTTAATTTGGAATATAGCATTCCATTTATAGGGGTACCGGGAACAATTGACAATGATTTGTTTGGGACAGATAGCACCATCGGTTATGATACAGCCCTAAATACGGTGATAGAGGCGGTGGATAAAATTAGAGACACGGCAAGTTCTCACAATAGGTTGTTTTTCATCGAAGTGATGGGGAAAGATGCAGGATTTATAGCTCTCAGAAGTGGAATTGCAACAGGTGCGGAAGCAGTATTAGTTCCCGAAACCAAAACATTCATAGATCAATTGACAGCAAAATTGGAACAAGGAAGGAGAAAAAGTAAATCAAGTGGGATTGTCATTGTGGCTGAAGGAGATGACGAAGGAGGAGCTTATGAAATCGCAGCCAAAGTGAAACAAAAATTTGATTTTTATGATACTCGAGTGGTGGTATTAGGACATATTCAGCGAGGTGGATCGCCTTCTGCTCGGGATAGAGTGCTGGCAAGCCAACTAGGAAATGCTGCAGTAGAAAAATTACTAAAAGGTGAGAGTAACAAAATGGTGGGAATGGTCAATAATGAGATTACACTTACCGATTTTGATAAGGCCATCAAACACACAAAAGAACTTAATCCAAGCTTGGTTAGTTTAGTGGAGGTATTGTCTATTTGAGAACTCCATCGTCTTTCAGTTCATCTATACCCTTCACCGATTTGTTTTGAAGTTTAGAGACAAATTTCACAAATTTTTCAATGTCTTTGGTGGAGGTGGCAATCCCAAACGATACGCGAGTCGCTCCCCTCATTCTCCCAATTTGTTGAGACATGTACTTCAAATATCCCGTGGTGGAATCAAATTCTTTTTCTTTTCTACTAGTGAAATATTGAGTCATTTCTTCGTTAGAAATGCAATGGTTTATCTCATCAATTCCTGGATTACAAAAACAGCCAGAACGAATTGAGATTAATTCCTTGTTTGCCTGGTGTTCAACCCAATCAAATGGAAAAGTATTTCCTTCTGGATCTTGAAAATTTAATATAACAGTTCCACCTCGTTGGTCAGTGTCTTGAGGACCAAATAATCTCACAATCGAAGTCCCATTACTGTGTTTAATTTTGGTCATTTCCTGAAGGAACAATCCCGTTAACTCAACTATTCTGGTTCTAATTCTTTCAATACCAATAGATTCAATAAAATCGAGACCTAATTTTACTGCCGGTATATCCAAATAGTTTAGGGTACCATTTTCAAATCTTTCGTGATTGGCAATAAGTAGGTGGTTACTTTCTTTTACCGATACGTAATCTACTGTGCCGCCAGCAAACCAATGTTTTTTTAACTTTGGGAACGAATCTTTCTTTACCAATAAACATCCAATTCCTGTAGGAAATCCAAAAATTTTGTAGAACGAAACGGAGACAAAGTCAGGTTGAACTTGTTTTAAGTCCAGTTTACAAGTAGGAACAAAAGCTGCCGCATCTAGCAAAACATCCCATCCTTGTTTTTTGGCAATTTCTACCCATTTCCAATCGTGTTTTACTCCCGAAACATTTGATTGGGCAGGAAAACCAAATAATTTATATTTTTTATGGTCAAAAGAGCGTAAGTTTTCTTCCAATTTTTGCTCATCTATCCTCAAGTCCGATTGTCTAATTGGTGAGTATGTAAAGTCTCCTCCTTTTGATTTACAATATTCTCTTATACCGTTTACCGAGTTGTGATTGTCAGAAATGAGTAAAAAATGTCCGTTTTCCTCAAAAGGATAACATTCGCCCACAATTTTTAAAGCGCCTGAGGCATTGGAAGTGAAAATACAATAGTAATCGTCTGCGTTAAAATACTGCAAAATTTTATTTCGCGCTTCTTCCACCAATTTGGTTGACATTTGCGAACTAGGATTAGTGGAGTGAGGATTGCCCAAAATTGTTTTCTGAAGTAATTGGTAATGCATCTCCAAGAGTGAGGATGGGTGAAGGTTACCACCCGTAAAATCTAGGTAAGTTTGACCTAATTTATCTAGCCTCGAAAACTCTTTGTCTCTTAATGTGTTAAAGTAATCGTCTGTAGGTAAAGAATAGGAGGAAATAGATTTTTGTTTACCAAATAGTCTCATAGATTGAAGGGTTAGATTTTGTTATTCAAATATAAGGAAATATGCTCCATTGCAAATTAATTTATCTCCGATTAGTTCAGATTATTTTTCCACTTTCAGAGTTTTTTTTTAATACTTTTGAAAGAAATAATTTATCCCTATGCACGCAATAGAACCTTACTACAACTGGAGAAATCTGTATGTAGCCTCAGAGGATTATCGCTCTCCTTTTTTTGAAAGAGAATACAGTGAGTTTGAGTTTACGAATAAGGTGTATAATTTTTTGTTGCATCCTCAGTGGGATGATTTTGGTTCTGAAACCTTGTTCGTAAAAATAATCTTTGCAGATTACGACAAAAATTTTGCGATTATAGAGTTGATAGGTGAGTGGAATGATTGTATTGAGAACGACATCATGAACCTGAAACTAGAAGTCCTGGAGATTCTGATGGGTGAGGGAATAGATAAATTTATCCTCATCGGAGAGAATGTGCTCAACTTTCACAGTTCAGATGACCTCTATTATGAGGAGTGGTACGAGGAATTAGAAGACGGCTGGATTGTGTTTTTGAATTTTCATCCCCACGTTTTGGAAGAATTTCAAGAGGCTAATATTGATAACTATGTGCTCTGTGGTGAAGATTTTGAGATGGATAACTGGCGTACTTACAAACCCACCCAATTATTCAAGAAGATTGAACAAAAAGTAGAAAACAGATTTGGTTTGCCTTTGCTTGATTAGGCAACGAGATAGGCAATAAACCCACCAGAAATCACCAACACTAATTTAGCTAAATTGAATTTGTGACTTTCGTCCGTTTCAAACAAAATAGTTGTGGAGATATGCAAAAACATCCCTACAACCACTGCCAATATTTTGTTCATCATATTGCCGTTTGCCTCAAAAAACTCCATAAAATACAAGGCTACGAGATTACCGAGTGGTGCCATTAACGAAAAAATAAACAGCCAAAAAAAAGCTTTTTTGATGGCGATATTCGATTTTATAAATAATGTCATCAAGGCAATGGCAATTGGGAATTTGTGGAGTAAAATACTGATCAAAAATGAATGCTCATCGGAATGAGTAAACCCGTGTGAATGATTGTGACCTAAGGTTTCGTTTGCCAGAGGTAATCCTTCCAAAAATGCGTGGATACACAAACTGATGAGTAACGGTGCGAAGAATCTACTACTCGCATTTTTGTGAGCATGGATGTGACCATGTTCTATTCCTTGCGAAAAATACTCCAATACGAGTTGAATCAAAAAACCAAGCAAAACGAAAATCCCAACAGATGTTTCGTGATTGGCATACACTTCAGGGATTAAATGTAAAGCTGCAATCCCCAACATGAAAGCACCACTGAAAGCCAGAAGATATTTAAGTCCACTAGTAATTTGTTCTTTGAGAAAATAAACCAACCCTCCACCAAGCATAACAATACCCGACAAAAGTATATATGTGTAAAAATTATCCATTTATTTTTTTAGCTATCAAAATAAGTCTCTCCGAATTTTGGTGACTAAATTCATTGAGAGAATAGTCGCCAAAGGTAGCAATGATTTTTAATCCAGATTGAGAAAATAACTGCTGAAATTCTTCCAGGTCTATCGCCTGTACTTCTTCACGGAAACTAAATCGTTCGTTTTGTTCAGTAAATTCAATGTGTTTTATTATTTTTCCGTCTACCAATTCTCTTGTTAATTCAAATTGAACTCCGTCTATCTCTTTGGTTTCTTGTTTCACTAATTCTCTTTTTACCCGTTCGGCATTGAAAAAATCAAGAACAAAAACACCTTCTGTTTTTAATGTTTTTTCGATAGACTGAATCATCTTTATGTTTTCTTCGTTTGAATCGAAATAACCAAAACTAGTAAACATATTAAAGACAAAATTAAACCCTTCTGCTTGATACACTTCGCGCATATCATGAACATCAAATTTCAGTCGATCGTTTTTCAATTTATTTGCTGTTTCAATGCTATTTGGTGATAAGTCTACCCCAGTAACATCAAATCCAAGAGAGTTCAAAAAGATGGAATGTCTGCCAGCACCGCAGGCGAGATCCAAAATCTTATCAGATTTTTTGGGACGAAGAAAGTCAGTTAAATTCTTCAGAAAGAATTCTGCTTCTTTGTAATCTCTATGTTTATATAAAATATGGTAGTGCGGAGAGTCAAACCAACTGGCAAACCATTTATTGTTTTTATTCATGTGCTTTTACTTCTTTATCCATGAGGGAGGTCTTGTTTAAAAATACCCTAAAAAGGAGATAACTGAGTAACGAACTCACTCCCCAAATCATTACAGAATTCCACTCCTTAAATATTAATTTTCCTATAAAAAATAGCACGGAGTATGTCATCCAAACGGAAGTTATCCAACAAATTGCTAAATATAATAGGGGTGAGGTTTTCTTTTCTGAAGCAGGTCTAAACATTTTCCATGCCCCATCAGGTTTTACTTTTTGGTAAAAAGAGGTGAGTTTTTTTGTGGAGGTAGGTTTTGTTATAAAAGTGACGATTAACCAAACGAAAGTAGTAAATAAAGTGGTTACTAGAATAATTCCTTCGTTTTCTACAAATGAATTACCTATCGGTGACTCAAACCTTGGAGCAAGAACAAATTTTGCTAAACTGTACCCAAGCACTGGCGCTAAGGTTGCACTTATTTCGCTCCAAATATTTATTCTCCACCAATACCACCGCAAGATTAATACAGCACCAAGACCGGCAGAAGAACCAATTAAAAATCGGGCAGCTCCATCAATAGTTTCTATAAATGTAGTGGTAATAACTGCCACCAGCATTATAAGCACAGTAAAAAGCTTTCCAACTCTCACAAGTCTTTTTTGACTAGTTTTTTTTCCGAAGTTTCTTTTGTACAAATCATTGGTTAGGTAACTGGCACCCCAATTGAGTTGAGTTGATATTGTGCTCATATAAGCTCCCAAAAAAGCAGTGAACAAAAGTCCCTTTAGCCCAGAAGGCATAAATTCATTCATTGCTTTGACAAATCCTTTTCCAGATTCGGCTTGCGATAAATCTGGATACACCACTAAGGAACAAAGACCGACAATAATCCAAGGCCAAGGTCTTAAACAATAATGAGCAATTTGAAAAAATAGAGTAGCAAAAACAGAGTGCTTTTCATTCTTTGTGCTCATCATTCTTTGTGAAATATATCCACCACCTCCTGGCTCGGCTCCTGGATACCAACTTGCCCACCACTGAACTCCCACAAAACTTAAGAAAGCAAGAATAGACAACGAGAATGTACCCACTGAATTACTGGAGTTGAAGTTTGGAAAAAACTCAAACCTCCATTCTGGAAGCTTTTCCTTGAGCCCATCTATTCCGCCAACTTTCTCGGAATTTACCATTATAACAGCCAAAATAATACACCCTGCCATGGCCAATACAAATTGTAAGGCATCTGTAATTGCAACACCTAGTAATCCAGAAATAGTGCTGTATATAGAAATTAGAATCATAAGTCCAGCTACAACTTGAAAGGCGGACAAGTAATCAATACCAAAAAATTCTTCCAAAATTTTTATCATGGCGGCATTTACCCAACCGATAACGATAGCGTTAAAAAATATTCCTAAATAAACTGATTTGAAACTTCTGAAAATATTGACCGCTTTCCCAGAATATCTTATTTCCAGAAATTCAAGCTCAGTCAAAACATCTGCGCGCCTCCACAATTTGGCAAAAAAGAAAGTGGTCACCATTCCGCCAATCATCATGTTCCACCAAAGCCAATTTCCAGAAACACCATTTTTCTTGATTACCTCTGCCACCCACAAAGGAGTGTCGGCCGCAAAAGTAGTTGCTACCATTGAGATTCCTGCGATGTACCAAGGCAAGTTTCTGCCAGCGAGAAAAAAATCAGTCAAACTTTTACTTGCCGAGTTTTTAAAATATAACCCGATGAATAAGGTAATAAGTAAAAAAGAAACAATGATAGACCAATCGAGTAAAGTGAAATTCATTCGCGTTTGTTTTGAATGAACAAAAGTAACGGTTCGTTCACAAATTCGCTAATTTTATTGAATTTGCTTCTAGGTAGAAATAACAGAAACGATTAAAATACAATTCCACTAGTTTCGTTATATTTGCCCAATAACCATTTATACCTTCATTTCAATGTGGAAAAAAATAAAATCTAGTCCGTTTATCAGACACGCGGCACTTTCATTGTTAGCAGTCGTTCTGTTGATTTTAGGAACATTGATGTGGCTTAAGTCATACACACTCCACGGAGAAAAAATCGAAACTCCCAATTTCATGGGGATGTCGCTAGAAGAGGCAACCAACTTGGCGAAAGAGAATAACTTAAGGTTAGCGATAGACTCTGTTTACAGCTCAAAACCTTTGAATACGGTTATTTTACAGAATCCAGTGCCTTATTCTGATTCTACGGAGTCTTGGGTAAAAAATCAACGAATTATTTATCTCACTCTTGTGAGATCCACCAAACAAAAAATAAAACTCCCAGCCATTATCGATAATTCCAAATCGTTGGCAGCAACCAAGTTAACTATTGTTGGACTTAATCCTAATTGGGAATACCAATCTAGTCCTTACAAAGATGTAGTGCTGGATGTGAAATACAAGGGAAGCTCAGTAGAAAAAGGGTTTTTGTTGGAAAAAGAATCAACAGTTACGGTGGTGGTTGGTAAAGGTCAAGGAGAGGCGGCACAAATTCAAGTGCCAAATTTGATTGGAAAGACAATAAGCGAGGCAAACATAGAGTTATCCAATAAAAATTTCCAATTGGTTCCTGTTTTTAATTGTAGTGATTGCAAAACAGCAGCGGACTCTGCGAATGCCGTGATTGAACAACAATCTCCCGAGTTTGTTGATGGACTTACCGTAGCTGAGGGAAGTGAAATTATTATATTTTTGTCAAAATAAGCTCTATGCGTTTAAGTACTATATTCTTTTTTTTCTTTTTCCCATTCTTAACTTTTTCCCAAGAAAGTTTGGAACCATTACGAATAAATCCTCAATTGGTTCGTGAATCAAAGGCTATTACTCGATCCATTGACGCGTTATTTGTTTACGCGATGGATACCATTCATCTTCCCATAAAGGATGATTTTTCGAGAGATAGATTCAAGAAATATACTGCCAAACCTACAGATTCAAATGTTTATGATTCATTGTTTTACGCCATTTACAACGGTGGAATCCAAGAGGTAGATACAGCAGCATTTATGCTCGATACAACGTATCATTATCAATATACGCCTACCTCTACTCCCGATTCATTTCAAATCGATACTTTTCCGTTACCTTCACTAGGTACTCGGACCATTTGCGATTTGTCCAGTTATCCGGTTACTTGTACCACCGTTAGTGTATGGCCTCCTTACAATACGGATGATACGATTGGTACTCCAGCAAATCCCGATAATATTTATGGGGTTTTTCCACCAGACGCTGAACAAGACTCTGCTCAAGTATATTTTGTGAGAGCAACAGATACCTTGAGTTTTTGGCAAGACAATTATGTGTATTTGAATAATGATTACGCCATCAATCCTCCAACCATAGGAGTTGTTACATTTGACGGATTAAATGAAAACGGATATCCTTATGACTTCTCTTCTGCTTTTTCTTACGGGAAAGCTGATTATTTGACTTCAAAACCTATATTTTTAGATACAAAACCTAATGGTTTTCCCTACACGCTCTCAGACTCTATTTATTTAAGTTTTTACTATCAGCCTCAAGGACTAGGAAACGAACCCGAACCAGAGGATTCTCTCGTTTTGCAATTTTATTCGCCCAATGACGATGAATGGCTTAGTGTGTGGAAAGTAGACGGTAGACAATTGGACACTAATTTTTCGCAAGTGATGGTTAAAATCACTGATGTACGATTTTTAGAAGCAGGATTTAAATTCCGATTCTTGAATTATGCCTCACTTTCAGGTAGTTTCGATCATTGGAATTTGGATTATGTGTTTTTGGGTTCCTCTCGTTTTTCTTCAGATACCGTGAGAGATGACGTTGCTTTTCAGTTACCTTCTCACACTTTATTAAAAAATTACACGGCAATGCCATGGAAGCATTTTAAATGGGAAACCTCCTCCGCAATGAAAGATTCCATTTTTGTGTTTCAGCGAAATAATAATGCTGCTGGCAGGCTAGTAGGAAGTAACAAAATGGAGATATTTTATCAATCGACTCTTCAGCAAACTATAGTAAACACAAATACTCCTTCTATCACAGGCTTTACCAATTTTGCGACCGAATACAAATTGCCTGTGGGTTATTTTTACGATACAATGGTAAATGATACGAACGCTTCATTTTTGGTTGAAGTAACTCACAACACAACACCAGATTTTACCAGAACAAATGATACATTGAGGTTTGTTCAAGAGTTTAGTGATTATTATTCATACGATGATGGAACTGCAGAGGCAGCATACGGAGTTCAGGGGTTAGGAGGGCTAAACTCAAAAATTGCTTCTAGATTCTCTCTCGTGCAAGGTGATACAATAAAATCGGTCTTCATCCATTTTACACCCTCAGCTTACAACATGAGTTCCACTACTTTTACCATAACTCTTTGGAATGAATCTGGTGGAAAACCAGGTTCAGTTCTGTATCAAAAAGTTTCTTTGGATGTACCTAGATATAATCTTGGGGTAAATGGATTTTATGAATATCCTTTGGATAGCAATCATTACCTGCCAGCAGGGAATTATTTTTTAGGAATATCACAAACAACCCCCGATAGAATAAACATAGGCTTTGATAAGAACCTCAATAATTTGGAAAACACGTATTACAACAGCAACGGGATATGGCAAAAGTCTGGGTTTGAAGGAACCTTAATGATAAGGCCTTCGTTTGTTTATCAACGCGATTACTCTGTTGGGGTATCAACAAAGTTTATTCAGCCTAAAGTTATAATCTATCCCAACCCCGCCCAATCCCATATTTCAATCGAATTATCTTCCGAAACAGAAATAAAGCAAATTGAGGTCATTGATTTGACCGGGAAGTTGGTTATTTCAACTACTTTTGTTTCCAGTTTGGATGTATCATTCCTAAACAAAGGAATGTACGTGATGAGAGTGACAGACGAAAAAGACAGACAAATTATAACTCGATTTGTCAAAAATTAAAATTTAAGTAAGGTGAGTCAAGAACGAAAGAAAGAGCAAGAAGTAGAAGAAGAAATTGCAAATCCAGATGAAAATCCGGAGCTATTTGAGCATTATAAATTTAAAGTAGATCCAGGTCAAGAGATAATGCGCGTGGATAAATTTTTAATGAATCGATTGCCTAATATTTCAAGAACTAAGCTAAAAGAAGCCGCTCTCAAAGGATATGTAAGATCTAATGGTGAAGAGGTAAAACCCAATTATAAAGCAAAACCAGGAGAAGAAATTACCTTAAGTTATCCTTATCCTGTGCGAGAAACCGAATTGGTAGCTGAAAATATTCCACTGGATTTTGTATATGAAGATGATTATTTGGCGGTGATAAATAAGCCAACGAATATGGTCGTTCATCCTGGTTATGGAAATTTTGAGGGAACCATAGCCAATGCGCTACTGTATCACTTTGATAATTTACCAAAAAGAGATGATTTTGAGGGAAGACCAGGAATTGTTCACAGATTGGATAAAAACACTACTGGATTGATGGTTGTAGCGAAAACCGAAAAGGCACTTGTAGATCTTTCGAAACAATTTTTTGATAAAACCACAGAAAGAAAATATTATGCCTTAGTTTGGGGCGATATGGAAGAGGAGGAAGGAAGAATAGAGGGGCATATTGGAAGGTCTCTCAAGAACCGAAAATTAATGAGTGTGTATGAAGACGGTTCCTTTGGAAAAGAGGCCGTAACGAATTACAAGGTGCTCAAAAGATTTGGATATACCGCACTTGTACAATGCGAACTTGAAACGGGTAGGACTCACCAAATTAGAGCCCATATGAAACATATAGGTCATACTTTATTCAATGATTCGGACTATGGTGGGGAAGTGATATTGAAAGGGACTACCTACACCAAGTACAAACAATTTGTTCAAAATTGTTTCAAATTATTACCCAGACAAGCGTTACATGCCAAGACCCTAGGTTTTACTCATCCCTACAAAGGTGAGTTCATGCAGTTTAACTCAGATTTACCAGAAGATATGCAACAAGTATTAGAAAAATGGGAGAGTTTTGCAAAAAATTCGATAGATTTTAAATAATTTAAATGCATTTTTTTTGTGATTAATAGAATAATGTTAGCTTTGTACAATTATTAACCCTATTAATCAAAGATTATGAAAATTAAATTTTTAACTATCGTTGCTGCTGTTGCATTATTTTCATGTGAAGCTGCTACTGATACTGCAGAAGGAACAGTAGATTCTGAAACTATTGAAGCTGTTGAAGAAACTGTTGAAGAAACTGTTGAAGAGACTACTGAAACAATTGAAGAAGCTATGGATACAACTGCTGCAAAAGCAGAAGAAATGGTGGAAGAAGCAACTGAAGAAGTTTCTGCTCACTAATTAGTATTTTAACTAATTTTAAAAAAAAGGCACAATTCCAATTGTGCCTTTTTTTGTATCTTCAATTTTGAAAATTTATTACCAGATTAATTTTTGTTATGAAATTCCTATATTTTCTATGTTTGATGGCTTTTATTGCCTGTTCAATCCCCAATAGACCCGAAAAAGTAGCAGAAGAGTTTGTTCTTGCAGTTAAAAACAAAGATGTTGCTAAAGCAAAATCATTGGCTACCAAAAAATCGCACTCCATGTTGAATTTGGTAGACGAAAATTTAGAATTAACTCTAACGAACGGAACATTGTCTGTGGTGGATTGTGTTACCGAAGGAGAAGTGAGCGAATGCGATTGCTTTTTTGAACAAGATAGTAAACCGCTGCCACTTTCATTGAAGAAAGAGGAGGATAAGTGGAAAGTAGATATTCAATCATCGGCCCTAAATGTTTTTGATGATTTATTGGATAATTTCAAACAAATTGATCTGAATGGATTGCTAGATAAGGTGGGCGAAGGAGTAGACTTAGGGAGCGAAAAGTTAAATGAAGCGATAGAAAATATTGATATCGATAAAGCGGTGGAAGCTCTCAAAGGAATGGACTCTTTGGTTACAATTTCTGATGAAAAGGTAGAGGGACTGATAGAGCAATTTTCAAAAAGTTTGAAAAATAAGTAAGTATAGTAATTGATAAAAATTGGAAACAACAAACATGGATATTTCGATTGTAGTTCCTCTTTATAATGAGGAAGAGTCATTACCAGAATTAATTTCTTGGATAAATAAGGTATGTAAAAAAGAAAACTATTTGTTTGAAGTACTACTGATTGACGATGGTAGTAAAGATAAATCTTGGAGTATAGTAGAAAAATTAAAGGAAGAATATTCTTTCGTAAGAGGAATTAAGTTTAGAAGAAATTACGGAAAGTCTGCTGCTTTAAACACGGGTTTTGCCGCCACCAAAGGAAATGTCGTAATTACAATGGATGCAGATTTACAAGACAGTCCAGACGAAATTCCCGAGTTGTACGACATGATAGTAAAAGATGACTTTGATATCGTATCAGGCTGGAAGAAAGAGCGTCACGACCCTCTTTCAAAAACAATTCCAACAAAGTTATATAACGGAGTAACGCGTTTATTCAGCGGAATAAAACTTCATGATATGAATTGTGGACTTAAGGCTTACAAAGGAGACGTTGTAAGATCCATCGAGATTTTTGGAGAAATGCACAGATACATCCCTGTTATTGCCAAAGGAGCAGGATTTGAGAGAATAGGAGAAAAGGTAGTACAGCACCAAGAACGTAAATATGGTGTGTCAAAGTTTGGTTTGAATAGATTTGTGAATGGATTTTTGGATTTATTTACGATCACATTTATTACGAGGTTCGGAAAAAAACCAATGCACTTTTTTGGGTTGATTGGTACTCTTTTTTTTATTCTCGGATTTGGCTTAACCTTTTGGTTAGGAATAGAGAAGCTTTTCTTTAATCAAAATGCTGTTTTATTGGCAGATAATACCTGGTTTCACATAGCATTGTTTTCGATGGTAATAGGTACTCAATTGTTTTTGGCAGGGTTTGTAGCTGAACTAATAGGTCGAAATTCTCCTATTCGAAACAACTATGCGGTAGAAAAAGAAATATAAAAGAGTCGAGTGAAGTACAGAAGTAAAGCCCCTTTTAGAATTGGTTTGGCAGGCGGAGGAAGCGATGTAAGTCCTTTTTCTGATAAATATGGTGGGGCAACTCTCAACGCTTCCATCAATTTATATGCCTACACCACAATTATACCCAGAACTGACGGCAAGATAATTTTTAGGGCAGAGGACAGGGGAGAAGTAATTGAATATGAAACGAGCGATGTGTTACCGATTTCAGGAAAGTTGGATTTACAAATCGGGGTGTACAACAGAATTGTGAAGCAATTCCAAAAATCTAACCTGTCATTTGAAATGATTACAACCATGGATGTATCATCCGGATCTGGGTTGGGAACTTCCTCAACATTAGTTACTTCTGTTATTGGAGCTTTTGTAGAATGGTTTAAATTACCACTCAGTGAGTATGATATTGCTAAGCTGGCTTTCGATATCGAGCGAAAGGATTTGAAAATGGCTGGAGGAAAACAAGATCAGTATGCAGCGACTTTTGGAGGAATAAATTTCATGGAATTCGGAAAGTATAACTCTATAATTGTGAATCCTTTAAAACTAAAAACTGAAGTGATAAATGAACTTCAGTACAACCTTGTTTTGTACTACACTAAGACGAGTAGAGAGTCTTCAAAGATTATAGAAACCCAAGCGAGTAATGCAAAGGAAGAGAAAGAAATTCCTGTCAATGCCATGAAAATTGTCAAAGACCAAGCTTACCTAATGAAAGAAGCTTTGCTTTCGGGAGAACTGAACAAAGTGGGTGATATTTTATCAATGAGTTGGGAGAATAAGAAAAAGATGGCAACCGGAATTTCTACGCCCTTTATCGACTCGATTTATGACGCAGCCATAAAAGCAGGAGCTAGAGGCGGAAAAATATCAGGAGCTGGAGGAGGAGGGTTTATGATTTTTTATACCGAAGAAACAAGTCGCGCCTCTGTCATAGATTCGATTTCAAAATTTGGCGGGACAGTAAAGCATTATGAATTTTGTAATCAAGGTTTGATCACTTGGACTGTCTCTTAGATAATTTGTACTGCATAATTGATAACAAATTAGTGAATGTTGATAGTTGGATAATTTAATTTCAACCATTGTTTTTCTTCATTGGAGACAACCATAAAAAGAGATAAACTTTTTATTTTCTTAAATTCTGATAAACTATCAAGATTTGTCATTCTATTGTAAGAACAATCCAGTTTTATTAGTTGTTTGGTATCCTTACCCTCGATATTATTTACATCAAGATGTTCCTCTCTTCCTCCAATTATCAATTAATTTTCTGCCATTCTGACTTTCTGACACGCTAGTTTCATTAACAATGTCATAAAACTGACACCAATTTTCTCGTGGCACAATCCTTGAACGATGGAAAATAAATTTTTAATACACAAAACAATACATAAAAATTATGAGTAAAATAATAGGAATAGATTTAGGAACAACGAACTCATGTGTTTCCGTAATGGAAGGGAACGAGCCGGTGGTAATTCCTAACAGCGAAGGAAAGAGAACTACGCCCTCAGTTGTCGCTTTTGTAGAGGGAGGAGAAAGAAAAGTAGGAGATCCTGCAAAGAGACAAGCTATTACTAACCCAACAAAAACCATCTTTTCTATAAAAAGATTTATGGGAAACAGTTTTGATGAGTCTAAAAAAGAAGTAGACAGAGTACCTTACGATGTGGTGAAAGGAGATAATAACACGCCAAGAGTAAAAATTGACGACAGACTTTACACGCCACAAGAAATTTCAGCAATGATTCTTCAAAAAATGAAGAAAACAGCAGAAGATTATTTAGGTACTACCGTATCTGAAGCTGTTGTGACAGTTCCTGCCTATTTTAATGATTCGCAGCGACAAGCAACAAAAGAAGCTGGTGAAATTGCCGGATTGACAATAAAAAGAATAATCAATGAGCCAACTGCAGCTGCTTTGGCCTATGGATTGGATAAAAAGAACAAAGACCAAAAAGTAGTGGTATTTGATTTTGGTGGAGGTACTCACGATGTTTCTATCCTAGAATTGGGAGACGGAGTATTCGAAGTGCTTTCGACTGATGGAGATACTCATCTTGGAGGGGATGATGTGGACCAAAAAATCATTGATTGGTTGGCTGATGAGTTTAAGAATGATGAAGGGATCGATTTGAGAAATGACCCAATGGCATTACAAAGACTTAAGGAAGCAGCCGAAAAAGCAAAAATAGAATTATCAAGTACTACTTCTTCGGAAATAAACTTACCTTACATCATGCCAGTTGATGGAATTCCAAAACACTTAGTTCGTACATTGTCTAGAGCTAAATTTGAACAATTAATTGACGATTTGGTAAAAAGAACAATCGAACCTTGTAAGACAGCGATGAAATCTGCTGGACTTTCAACAAGTGACATCGATGAGATTATCCTAGTAGGTGGATCAACTCGTATCCCAGCCGTACAAGAAGCAGTTCAAAAATATTTTGGAAAAGAACCATCAAAAGGAGTAAATCCTGATGAAGTAGTGGCAGTAGGTGCCGCAATTCAAGGAGGAGTGTTAACAGGAGAAGTAAAAGATGTACTTCTTTTGGATGTAACACCACTTTCTTTAGGAATTGAAACAATGGGAGGTGTATTAACTAGATTGATTGATGCCAATACAACGATTCCTACTAAGAAATCTCAAGTGTTCTCTACCGCAGCAGACAATCAGCCAGCTGTAGATATTCATGTGCTGCAAGGTGAAAGACCAATGGCTGCAGATAACCGAACTTTAGGAAGGTTTCAATTGACAGATATTCCGCCTGCTCGGAGAGGAGAGCCTCAAATTGAAGTAATTTTTGATATTGATGCAAACGGAATAATTAATGTTTCGGCCAAAGACAAGGCAACTGGAAAAGAGCAAAACATTAGAATTGAAGCATCTTCTGGATTAAGCGAAGAAGAGATTGAAAAAATGAAGCAAGAAGCAGAGGCAAATGCGGATTCTGATAAAGCGAAAATGGAAGAAGCTGAAACTGTTAATCAGGCGGATAGTTTGATTTTCCAAACAGAAAAGCAATTAGAAGAATACGGAGACAAAATTCCGGCCGATAAAAAAGAGCCAATTGAAGAGGCATTGGCAGAGCTCAAAACTGCACACGAATCAAAAGATTTAGCAGCAATGAAAGCTGGAATTGAAAAAGTAACCACAACTTTCCAAGCTGCGAGTCAAGAGATGTATGCAGCTCAAAACGAAGCAGGTGCTCAAGCAGGAGCTGAAGGAAATGCTACAGAAGGAGATGAAGAAGTGACTGATGTAGATTTTGAAGAAGTATCTGAAGACAAATAAAATTACATAAATAACTAAGCTACAAGCCTCGTGTCTTTGATGAAACGAGGCTTTTTTTATTCCAAATTTGTACATGTTTGGCTTAGATTTAAACTAAATAAACAATTTAATTTTAAGGGTTTAATATATTGTATTAAAACTAGTTAATAATTGTTTTTACGGAAGAGAAAGGAAGAGAAATTACAAGTAATAATAAGAGTGAAATAAGTTTGTGAATTGTTGTTACTTTTTGTAAATTCAATAAAAGAAAACTAGAGAAATGAACTCTTTCCAAGGTCAGTCAGAAAATTTTAACAGCTACATTCAAAACGAACGTAGGCTTTCTGCCCATACGGTAACCTCCTACATGAGTGATCTCGATCAATACCAAATTTTTATAGATGATAAGTTTAGGCTGAGCCATTTTGGCGAAGCAACTCATAACGAAATAAGAATGTGGGTAGTGGAATTAAAAGAAAAAGGTGTTTCTGCTCGTTCAATTAACCGAAAAATTTCAACTTTAAAATCCTTTTACAAGTTTCTTCTTACACAAAAAGTTATTAAATCTAGTCCAATGAGTAAGGTGATTAGTCCCAAGCAATCCAAGAAACTCCCGGTATATTTTGAGCAAAATAAACTAGAGGAGTTGTTTCAGCTTGAAGTATTCCAGGATTCTTTTTCAGGAGTGAGGGATGTCTTGGTGTTGGAATTGTTGTATGGTACTGGAATGAGGCTAGCTGAGCTTATTCACACACAAGAAAAAGATGTCTCTTCGAATGAGATAAAAGTAGTAGGGAAAGGAAACAAGGAGAGGATTGTTCCAATCACAGACCGTATAAGAAAGGTGATAGATGTGTACAAGCAAAAAAAACAAGAGGAATTTGAGGTTTGTGAAAATCAGTTTTTGCTGGTAACTAATAAAGGAAATAAACTCTACGAAAAGTTTGTTTATCGGATGGTAAATCATTATCTTGGATTAGTGACAAATGAAAAAAAAAGAAGTCCTCACACTATGCGACATTCGTTTGCGACAAACATGCTTAACAATGGTGCTCAGCTGCAGACAATAAAGGAAATACTGGGGCATGCCAATTTATCAGCAACCCAAGTTTATACTCACAACTCTATTCAAAGATTAAAGGAAACCTACAAGAAGTTTCATCCAAAAGAAAATTAGTATTAACAATATAAAAATTGAATTATGGAAATCAAAGTACAGTCAATTCATTTTGACGCAGATCAAAAATTAGTAAAGTTTATTGAAGACAAACTAAGAAAGTTAAACCAATATTACGACAAGATAATTGGAAGCGATGTGTTCTTGAAGCTAGAGCCTGCAGACAAAGAAAACAAGGTTGCCGAAATAAAATTAGCAATCCCGGGAAAAGATTTGTTTGCCAAGAAACAGTGCAAAACTTTCGAAGAGGCTACTGATGAAGCGGTGGAAGCATTGAGAAGACAAATAAACAAACACAAAAGTAGGAATTAATAAAAAAAAAGTAATTTTGGGCCCTGTTATACGTAGCAGGGCTTTTTTTGTGTAAAATTCGCTTATTTTCAGGCGGCAAAAAGTTACAAATTGGAAAGAGTAAAAAAAAGTAAATTTTTTTTCAAAAATGTTTGAATAATAAAATATCTTTTCTAAATTTGCAAACCCTAAAACGCACAGGGTAATTTAAGCCGATATAGCTCAGCTGGCTAGAGCAGCTGATTTGTAATCAGCAGGTCGTGGGTTCGAGTCCCTCTATCGGCTCTTAATTTTGAAAATAAGCGTGATTTTAATCATGTTAGTGAGTCAAAACGTAGACTCTATTTTTTTTTGAAAGATAATTCATTTGGGGAGATACTCAAGCGGCCAACGAGGGCAGACTGTAAATCTGCTGACTACGTCTTCGCAGGTTCGAATCCTGCTCTCCCCACTAGAATAAATTAGTAAGATTATAAGCGGGAGTAGCTCAGTTGATAGAGCGTCAGCCTTCCAAGCTGAGGGTCGCGGGTTTGAGCCCCGTCTCCCGCTCATTTTTTTGCTGATGTAGCTCAGGGGTAGAGCACTTCCTTGGTAAGGAAGAGGTCACGGGTTCAATTCCCGTCATTAGCTCTAATTAAACTACTTATAAAATAAATAAATAATAACAACAAAAAAACAACATAGCCATGGCTAAAGAAACATTCGACAGATCAAAACCGCACGTAAACATCGGTACAATTGGTCACGTAGATCACGGAAAAACTACTTTAACAGCCGCTATTTCTAGTGTGCTTGCTTCTCAAGGATTAGCTGAGAACAGAGATTTTAGTTCAATTGATAATGCCCCTGAAGAAAAAGAAAGAGGGATTACAATCAATACGTCACACATTGAATACCAAACAGCAAACAGACATTACGCTCACGTAGATTGTCCAGGTCACGCGGATTACGTTAAGAACATGGTAACAGGAGCTGCGCAAATGGATGGTGCTATCTTGGTAGTTGCTGCCACTGATGGGCCAATGCCTCAAACTAGAGAGCACATCCTTTTAGGAAGACAAGTAGGTGTTCCAAGAATGGTTGTATTCATGAATAAAGTAGACATGGTTGATGACGAAGAGTTGTTAGAACTAGTTGAAATGGAAATTAGAGAATTACTTTCTTTCTACCAATACGATGGTGACAACGGACCAGTTATCGCTGGGTCTGCACTAGGAGCTCTTAACGGAGAAGAAAAGTGGGTTGCTACTGTAAACGAATTGATGGAAGCTGTTGATTCATGGATCGAATTGCCTCCAAGAGATGTAGACAAAGAATTTTTGATGCCAGTGGAAGATGTATTCTCAATTACAGGAAGAGGTACTGTTGCTACAGGAAGAATCGAAACAGGAGTAATCAACTCAGGTGACGAAGTAGAAATTTCAGGAATGATTGAAACTCCTTTGAAGTCTACAGTAACAGGGGTAGAAATGTTTAGAAAAATATTGGATAGAGGGGAAGCAGGAGATAACGTTGGACTATTGTTGAGAGGGATTGAAAAATCTGCTATAAAAAGAGGAATGGTTATCACACGTCCTGGTACAATTAAGCCTCACAAAAAATTCAAAGCTGAAATTTATGTTTTGAAAAAAGAAGAAGGGGGAAGACATACTCCATTCCAAAATAAATACAGACCTCAGTTTTACCTAAGAACTACTGACGTAACTGGAGAAATTACTCTAGAAGCAGGAAGAGAAATGGTAATGCCTGGTGACAACGTAACAATCACTGTTGATTTGATCGTTCCAGTTGCAATGTCTAAAGGACTTAGATTTGCAATCAGAGAAGGAGGAAGAACAGTTGGTGCAGGTCAGGTTACTGAGATTCTAGACTAAGAATTATACCAATGTAAATAGGAAGCAATTCCAGTCTTATCTAAGGCTGGAATTGTTTTGCTATTTTTACGGGTGTAGCTCAGCTGGTAGAGCACTGGTCTCCAAAACCAGGTGCCGGGAGTTCGAGTCTCTCCACCCGTGCTAACAAAACAATTTGCGTAACGCACAACCACAGACTAGGAATAGTATAATAAATTATGAAATGGTTAAAATAAGAACATACATCCAAGAAGTAGTTTCTGAACTGTTTGAGAAAGTGACTTGGCCTACTTGGTCAGAACTTCAAAATAGTTCGTTTGTAGTGCTAATTGCCTCGGCATTAGTTTCTATTCTTGTTTGGTTAATGGACTTTACTTTCGGTATAAATGTTGGTGGATGGAAAGGTGTGTTAGGATTTATTTACCAATTTATTGGATAATCTTATGAAGTGGTATATAGTTAAGACCGTAACTGGTAAAGAAAAAAAGTCAAAAGAATATTTGGACATAGAAATCGAAAGATTGAACATGTCGTCCTACATCGGACAAGTAATTGTTCCTATGGAAAGAGTTATTCAAATTAAGGACGGAAAGAAGATAGTAAAGGAGAAAAGTTTGTTGCCAGGATGTATTATGGTACAAACAAATCTTGAAGGGGAAGTAAAGCACTTAATCAAAAGTATTCCGAACGTTATGGGTTTCCTAGGTTTGGAAAAAGGAGGAGATCCATCTCCATTGAGAGAGAGTGAAGTAAATAGAATCCTAGGTCATGCGGATGATTCGATTGATCTAGAAGATCAAGCAACTATCGATTTCCAAGTAGGAGAAAGCGTAACCGTAACAGATGGTCCATTCAATAAGTTTGATGGAATAATCGAAGAGGTAAACGAAGAAAAGAAGAAATTAAAAATCATGATAAAGATATTTGGTAGGAAGACTCCTGTTGAATTGAATTACATGCAAGTAGAAAAGCAATAATAATAGAACAATGGCGAAAGAAGTAAGTGGTTTAATTAAACTACAAATTAAAGGAGGAGCTGCGAATCCTTCACCACCAGTAGGACCGGCATTAGGAGCCAAGGGGGTAAACATCATGGAATTCTGTAAGCAGTTTAATGCTAGAACCCAAGATAAACCAGGAAAAGTACTTCCTGCGGTAATTACAGTTTATTCGGATAAGTCATTCGATTTTGTAATTAAGACTCCACCAGCTGCAGTTCAGTTGCTAGAGGCAGCAAAACTAAAATCTGGTTCAGCTGAACCTAACAGAGTGAAAGTTGGGAAAGTGACTTGGGATCAAGTAAAGGCTATCGCAGAAGACAAGATGCCAGATTTGAACTGTTTCGTAATTGAATCAGCGATGAGAATGGTAGCTGGAACTGCTAGAAGCATGGGATTAACCGTACAAGGGACTCCACCTTGGAGTAATAATTAACAATAAATAATAACAAATGTCAAAAGCAAGAAGAGCAGTTTTAGAGAAGTATGACTTAGAAAAGTCTTATTCGCTAAAAGATGCGAGTAATTTAATTAAGGAAATTACGACAGTAAAATTTGATGCAACAGTAGATGTAGCCATTAGGCTTAATGTTGATCCACGAAAAGCAGATCAAATGGTAAGAGGAAGTGTATCTCTACCAAATGGAACTGGGAAAGACATGAAAGTATTGGTGTTGTGTACTCCAGACAAAGAAGCAGAGGCAAAAGAAGCCGGAGCTGATTACGTAGGATTAGACGATTACATCGAAAAAATCAAAGGAGGCTGGACAGATGTAGATGTAATCATTTCTACTCCTAACGTAATGGGTAAAATTGGTGCTTTGGGAAGAATCCTAGGACCAAGAAACTTAATGCCAAATCCAAAAACAGGAACGGTTACCATGGACGTAACAAAAGCTGTGAAAGATTCGAAAGGAGGAAAAATCGATTTCAAAGTAGATAAATTTGGAATTATTCATTCCTTGATTGGAAAAGCATCTTTCTCAGGAGACAACATTTTTGGGAATGCCAAAGAATTGATTGATACAATAATTAAACTTAAACCTGCTTCTGCAAAAGGTCAGTATGTGAAGAGTATTTACATGTCATCAACAATGAGTCCGAGTATTAATGTGGACGTAAGTTCTATTTAAAAAAACAGCAATGAATAAAGACGAAAAAAGCAAACAAATAGCATACTTAACGGATAAGATTAGTAATGCAAGCATATTTTATTTAGCTGATACATCAGAACTAAGTGCTGATGAAACAAGTAAATTAAGAAGAAGATGTTTTAAAGGAGAAGTTTCTTTAGAAGTGGTAAAAAATTCACTAGTAAAGAAGGCTCTAGAAAATATCGAAGGAAAGGATATGTCACCATTTTATGATCTTCTGAAGGGTCAAACCTCTTTGATGATTAGTGAAAAGGGAAATGAGCCTGCAAAAATTATCAAAGAATTTAGAAAGAAAAGCGATAAACCAATTTTGAAAGGAGCTTTCGTAGAAGAAGCAATTTTCGTGGGTGATGACCAAATTGATACATTGGTTTCTCTTAAATCTAAAGAAGAACTTATTGGAGAAATTATTACCCTTCTACAATCACCTGCTAAAAATGTTATTTCTGCCCTTAACTCGGGAGGATCTACAATCGCAGGGTTGGTAAAAACTTTAGGAGAAAGATAAAAAGAAATTTTCTTGAGTTCTGTTAGATTAACGGATGCTTCTCTCAAGAGATAATAAATAAAATAGAAAACACATAATAAAAAAATAAAAAATGGCAGATTTAGCAAAATTAGCAGAAGAATTAGTAAACCTAACTGTAAAAGACGTTCAAGAATTGGCAACAATCTTGAAAGACGAGTACAACATTGAGCCAGCAGCGGCAGCAGCAGTAGTTGCAGGACCAGCAGCAGGTGGTGCTGATGCAGCAGAAGAAAAAACTGAATTCGATGTAATCTTGAAAGCAGCAGGAGGTTCTAAATTAGCAGTTGTAAAATTGGTAAAAGAATTGACTGGATTAGGATTGAAAGAAGCAAAAGATATGGTTGACGGTGCTCCTAACACAATCAAAGAAGGAATCGCTAAAGACGAAGCTGAAGGATTGAAAAAATCTCTTGAAGAAGCTGGAGCTGAAGTTGAGATTAAGTAACAAGTTACTTCAAAACACTAATGGTTTAGGTGCTTATATGCATCTAAACCTTTTGTTGTTTCTATAAGAACCATATTCTTAAAGAAATTAACAATAAACGTTTTACTGGTTCTAAGCGTCTTATAATCAGTGGTTAAACTAAGAGTTTAATCAGCAAGATTTAGAATAAAAGGATTTAAATCAACAATTTTACATGGCTAATATAAAGTTCGACCCAATAAGAGTAAACTTCTCTTCTAATCACAATAAATTTGATTACCCGGATTTCTTAGAAATTCAATTGGAATCATTTACAAACTTTTTTCAACTAGAAACGGCACCAGACAGAAGAGCAGACGAAGGTCTATTTAAGGTGTTTAGTGAAAATTTTCCAATAACAGATACGAGAAATCAATTCGTATTGGAATTCATCGATTACTTCGTGGATCCACCACGTTACTCAATCACTGAGTGTATCGATAGAGGATTAACCTACAGTGTTCCTCTCAAAGCAAAATTAAAACTTTACTGTACTGATCCAGAACATGAGGATTTTGAAACAATAGTTCAAGATGTATACCTAGGAACTATTCCTTACATGTCACCAAAAGGATCATTTATCATAAACGGTGCTGAGCGTGTGATTGTATCGCAACTTCACAGATCTCCAGGTGTTTTCTTTGGACATAGTACTCACGCAAATGGTACCAAACTTTATTCAGCAAGAGTAATTCCTTTTAAAGGTTCTTGGATTGAATTTGCAACAGATATCAACGATATTTTATATGCCTACATCGACAGAAAGAAAAAGCTTCCTGTAACAACTTTGTTAAGAGCGATAGGTTTCGAAACGGATAAAGATATCCTTGAGATTTTTGACCTTGCTCACGAAGTAAGTGTTAGCAAATCATCTAAAAAGAAACTGGTAGGTTCTAAATTAGCTGCAAGAGTTCTAAAAACTTGGGTAGAGGATTTCGTTGATGAAGATACAGGTGAAGTTGTGTCTATCGAAAGAAATGAAGTAGTATTAGACCGAGACATTGTTCTAACCGAAGAAAATATTGATTTAATTATCGAAGAGGGTGTTAAGAAAATAATTATTAACAAAGAAGATATTACGGCTTCTAACTTCTCGATTATCTATAATACTTTACAAAAAGATACTTCTAACTCAGAAAAAGAAGCGGTAGAGCATATCTATAGACAACTAAGAAATGCTGAACCACCAGACATCGATACAGCTAGAGGAGTAATTGATAAATTATTTTTCTCAGAAGCGAGATATGATTTAGGTGAAGTAGGTCGATACAGAATTAACAAAAAATTGGGTACTGACCTTGGAATGGACCAGAGAGTTCTTACAAGAGAGGACATCATTAATATTATTAAGTATTTGATAGAGTTGATTAATGCAAAAGCAGAAATTGATGATATTGATCACTTGAGTAATAGACGTGTAAGAACAGTTGGAGAGCAATTGTACAACCAATTTGGAGTAGGGCTGGCACGTATGTCCAGAACAATTCGTGAAAGAATGAACGTGAGAGACAATGAAGTCTTTACACCAGCTGATTTGATTAATGCGAAAGCATTGTCCTCAGTAATTAATTCATTCTTTGGAACGAATCAGTTATCTCAATTTATGGATCAAACAAATCCATTGGCCGAGGTTACACACAAAAGAAGATTGTCTGCCCTTGGGCCTGGAGGTCTTTCCAGAGAAAGAGCAGGATTTGAGGTAAGAGATGTTCACTATACACACTACGGAAGGTTGTGTACGATAGAAACACCTGAAGGACCGAACATCGGTCTTATTTCTTCCTTGTGTGTTTATGCAAAAATAAATAAACTTGGATTTATTGAAACTCCTTACTGGGAAATTGAGAAAGGAAAAGTTCAACTAGAGAAAGGACCGGTATATTTAAGTGCAGAGGAGGAAGATAACACGATTATCGCCCAACTAAATACTGAAATAGATAAGAAAGGAAACTTTAAAACGGATGAAGTTAAGGCGAGACTTGAAGGTGATTTTCCATTGGTAGACCCAAGTACATTGAAATACATGGATGTGGGTGCCAACCAGATTGCTTCAATCGCAGCGTCTTTGATTCCATTCTTGGAGCATGATGATGCCAACAGAGCCTTGATGGGATCTAACATGCAACGTCAAGCGGTACCTTTATTGGTTCCAAATTCACCAATTGTGGGAACTGGAATTGAAGGACTGGTAGCAAGAGACTCAAGAACACTAATCAATGCGGAAGGAGATGGTGTTGTGGATTATGTGGATGCTGAAAAGATTATCATTGAGTACGACAGAACTGAAACTGAAAAATTAGTTTCGTTTGATGGAGATAAAAAGGAATACAATCTTATTAAATTTCAGAAAACGAACCAAAACACTTGTATCAACCTGAAGCCTCTAGTAAAGGTGGGTGAAAAAGTGAAGAAGGGTCAAATTCTATCAGAAGGATACGCAACACAAAAAGGAGAATTGGCAATTGGTCAAAACTTGAAAGTGGCGTTTATGCCATGGAAAGGGTACAACTTTGAGGATGCTATCGTAATCTCAGAAAGAGTAGTAAGAGACGATGTTTTTACATCTCTACATATAGATGAATATACCCTAGAGGTAAGAGATACTAAGAGAGGATTGGAGGAATTGACCTCTGATATTCCAAATGTAAGTGAGGAAGCTACTAAGAACTTAGATGAAAACGGAATCATAAGAGAAGGAGCTGAGATAAAAGAAGGGGATATTTTGATTGGAAAGATTACTCCAAAAGGAGAGTCTGATCCTTCGCCAGAAGAAAAGTTGTTAAGGGCTATATTTGGAGACAAAGCAGGGGATGTGAAAGATGCATCGCTGAAAGCTTCCCCATCATTAAGAGGGGTTGTAGTAAATAAAAAATTATTTTCTCGTTCAGTAAAAGATAGAAAATCGAGAGCTGCAGACAAAGCACTTTTATTAGAAGTAGAAGCAGAATACAACAAAGATTATGCGTCTTTAAAAAATGTATTGATAGAAAAATTATTGAAATTAATCGGTACTAACAAGAGTGCTGGTATTTTCAACAATTACAAAGAGGAAGTAATCAAAAAAGGAATTAAGATTACTGCTAAGAATCTTGAAAAAATCGACTTCACAATCATTAGTTCAGAAAATTGGACTACCGATGAGGAGATCAATGCAAACATTGCTAAATTATTACACAACTTTAGTATCAAGGCAAATGATTTACTTGGAGCTTTCAAGAGAAAACAATTTAAAGTAACCGTTGGGGATGAACTTCCAAATGGAATTGTAAAGCTTGCTAAGGTATATATTGCAAAAAAGAGAAAACTGAAAGTTGGAGATAAGATGGCAGGACGTCACGGAAACAAGGGGATTGTATCTAGAATTGTAAGAGACGAAGATATGCCATTCTTGGATGACGGAACTCCAGTAGATATTGTACTTAACCCATTGGGTGTACCTTCAAGGATGAACCTCGGACAGATTTATGAAACTGTACTAGGATGGGCAGGTGAAAAACTTGGTAAAAAATTCGCAACTCCTATTTTTGACGGAGCAACAATTGACCAGATTAATAGCTACACGGACGAAGCAGGTGTTCCAAGATTTGGAAAAACTTATTTGTATGATGGAGGATCTGGTGAGAGATTTGACCAACCAGCCACTGTCGGAATTATCTACATGCTGAAGTTAAGTCACATGGTTGACGATAAGATGCATGCAAGATCTATTGGACCATACTCATTAATTACGCAACAACCTCTTGGAGGTAAGGCGCAGTTTGGAGGTCAAAGATTTGGAGAAATGGAGGTATGGGCTCTTGAAGCATTTGGAGCAGCTCACATTTTGAGAGAAATATTAACAGTAAAATCTGATGATGTTTACGGAAGAATGAAAACGTATGAAGCCATTGTAAAAGGTGACAACATACCTGAGCCAGGAATCCCAGAATCATTCAATGTACTTATGCATGAGTTGAAAGGTTTAGGATTGACCCTTACTTTAGATTAATTTTTATTACACATTTTAAAATAACTGTAACCTATGTCATACAGGAAAAATAACCAACAAGAACCTCAAAAGTTCAATAAAATAACCATTAGTCTATCTTCTCCAGAAACTATTTTGGAGAGTTCTCATGGTGAAGTACTGAAGCCAGAAACTATCAATTATAGAACCTACAAACCAGAAAGGGATGGATTGTTTTGTGAGAGAATTTTTGGTCCAGTAAAGGATTACGAATGTTACTGTGGAAAATACAAAAGAATCAGATACAAAGGAATTGTATGTGATAGATGTGGAGTAGAAGTAACAGAAAAGAAAGTTAGAAGAACAAGAACTGGGCACATCCAATTAGTTGTGCCGGTTGCTCATATTTGGTATTTTAAATCGTTACCCAATAAAATTGGATACCTTTTAGGATTGCCAACAAAAAAATTGAACCAAATTATCTACTACGAAAGATACGTAGTGATTCAGGCTGCCGGAACTATAAACGCTGAAGGTGAGCCAGTTCAATTCATGGACTTCCTTACGGAAGAGGAATATTTAGATATTCTCGAAAAACAACCAAAAGAAAGTTTGTATTTAGATGATTCTGACCCAAATAAATTCATCGCTAAGATGGGAGCTGAAGCTCTTTATGATTTATTGAAAGGGTTAGATCTGGATGAATTATCTTATAACCTAAGACATCAAGCAAACACAGAAACATCTCAACAAAGAAAGGCAGAGGCGCTAAAGAGATTGCAAGTAGTGGAAGGGATGAGAAACTCTGTAAACAGAGCGGTGGAAAACCGACCTGAATGGATGATTGTAAAAGTTGTTCCTGTAATTCCACCAGAATTGAGACCACTTGTGCCATTGGATGGAGGTAGATTTGCTACTTCTGATTTAAATGACTTGTACAGAAGAGTAATTATCAGAAACAACCGTCTGAAGAGATTAATTGAAATCAAAGCACCAGAGGTAATTTTGAGAAACGAAAAGAGAATGCTACAAGAATCTGTTGATTCTTTGTTTGACAACTCTAGAAAATCAAGTGCGGTAAAAGCAGACGGAAACAGACCCTTAAAGTCACTTTCAGATTCATTAAAAGGAAAATCAGGTCGATTCAGACAAAACCTACTTGGTAAAAGGGTAGATTATTCTGCAAGATCGGTAATTGTGGTAGGACCTAACTTGAAGTTGCACGAATGTGGTATACCGAAAGATATGGCTGCAGAGCTTTACAAGCCTTTTGTTATCAGAAAAATGATTGAAAGAGGAATTGTAAAAACAGTAAAGTCGGCTAAGAAAATTGTAGATGCAAAAGATCCTGTAGTTTGGGATATTTTGGAAAATGTATTGAAGAACCATCCTGTGCTACTAAACAGGGCCCCAACTCTTCACCGATTGGGTATCCAAGCCTTCCAACCAAAATTGATTGAAGGAAAGGCAATTAGATTACACCCACTGGTTTGTACAGCATTTAATGCCGATTTTGATGGAGATCAAATGGCGGTACACTTACCGCTTTCTAATGCAGCAATTCTAGAAGCGCAATTATTAATGCTTGCTTCTCACAACATTTTGAACCCTGCAAACGGAGCGCCAATTACAGTACCTTCTCAGGATATGGTGTTAGGATTGTACTACATTACAAAACAAAAACGATCGACTGAAGAGGAAATAGTAAAAGGTGAGGACAAGATCTTTTATTCGCCAGAAGAAGTAGTAATTGCTTACAACGAAAAGAAATTAGACTTGCACGCAACAATTAAGGTTAGAACTCATGACATGGAAAAAGGTCAGGCGGTTACCAAACTAATTGAAACTACTTGTGGTAGAGTATTGTTCAATGACCTAGTTCCAAAAGAAGTAGGATACATCAATGATGTATTAACAAAAAAGTCGTTGAGAGATATAATTGGAAGAGTTCTTAAGATTTGTGGAGTTTCCAAAACTGCAGAATTCTTGGACGACATCAAAGAAATGGGATACACCAATGCCTTCAAAGGTGGATTGTCCTTTAACCTTGATGATATTATCATTCCAGTAGAAAAAGATATATTAGTAAACAAAGCTCAAGATGAAGTAACCGATGTAATGGAAAATTACAACATGGGACTTATCACGAATAATGAGCGATATAACCAAATTATTGATATTTGGACGCATACAAACTCAAGATTGACTCATATCCTAATGGATCAATTAAAGAACGACATGCAAGGATTCAACTCTATTTACATGATGTTTGATTCTGGAGCAAGGGGGTCTAAAGAGCAAATACGTCAATTATCAGGAATGAGGGGATTGATGGCAAAACCACAAAAATCTGGTGCCACGAGTCAGCAAATTATTGAGAACCCAATTTTGTCGAACTTTAAAGAAGGGCTTTCAGTACTTGAGTACTTTATTTCCACTCACGGAGCACGTAAAGGTCTTGCGGATACTGCATTGAAAACTGCCGATGCAGGATACTTGACAAGAAGACTTGTAGATGTATCGCAAGATGTAATCATCAATGATGAAGATTGCGGAACATTGAGAGGGATTACCGTTACTTCGTTGAAAAAGAATGACGAAGAAATAGAATCGTTGTACAACCGGATTGTTGGTAGAGTAAGTGTATTTACATTGAAACATCCAAAAACTGAAGAGGTTCTTGTAGTAGAAGGTGATGAAATTACCGAAGAAATTGCAACAGCCATTGTAGAAGCAGATATTGATGAAGTAGAAGTAAGATCGGTACTTACTTGTGAACTCAAAAGAGGAGTTTGTGCAAAATGTTATGGACGAAACCTATCTACCTCTCGAATGGTAAAAGTAGGTGAAACAGTAGGAGTAATTGCTGCGCAGTCTATTGGAGAACCAGGAACACAGCTGACATTAAGAACATTCCACGTTGGGGGTACAGCCTCAAACATTGCGGATGAGAATAGTCTTCAGGCGAAATATGAAGGGAAACTTGATATTGATGAATTGAAGACCATTGACACCAAAGACAAAGACGGAAATGATGTGACGGTTGTAATCGGACGTTCGGCAGAGATGAAAATTGTAGATCCTAAAACAGGTGTGACGTTAGCTACTAACAACATTCCTTACGGATCATTCCTGAAAACTGCCAATGGAAGTACAGTTCAGAAAGGTGATGTTATTTGTACTTGGGATCCATACAACGCGGTTATCGTTTCGGAATCTAAAGGTTCTATTTCTTTTGAAAACATTGAAGAAGGTATTACTTACCGTGAGGAAGTAGATGAGCAAACTGGATTTGCTGATAAAGTAATTACGGACTCTAAAGACAAGAAGAAAATTCCTGTGATTAGAATCATGGATTCAAAGAAAAACATCATCAAGAGTTACAACATTCCAGTAGGAGCGATTATTAATGTTGATGACAATGAAAAAATAGATGCAGGACGTATTCTTGTAAAAATCCCTAGAGTTTCTGGTAAAACAGGAGATATTACAGGAGGTCTACCAAGAATTACGGAATTGTTTGAAGCACGTAACCCTTCCAATCCAGCTGTTGTTTCTGAAATTGATGGAATCGTCTCATTTGGTAAAATAAAGAGAGGAAAAAGAGAAATCATTATTGAATCAAGAACTGGTATCGTGAAGAAGTATGCAGTTTCATTATCTAAGCACATCTTAGTACAAGAAAATGACTTCGTAAGAGCAGGAATGCAATTATCGGATGGAGCGATTACACCAAAGAGTATCCTTGAGATTAAGGGGCCTACTGCCGTGCAAGAGTATATTGTGAACGAAGTTCAGGAAGTATATAGATTGCAAGGGGTGAAAATTAATGATAAGCACTTTGAGGTTATCGTAAGACAAATGATGAGAAAAGTTGAAATCATTGATGCTGGAGATACGAAATTCTTAGAAAAACAAGCTGCTGATAAAATTAAGTTCCTAGAAGAAAACGACAGAATTTGGGGAATGAAGGTAGTGGAAGATGCCGGAGATTCGGAAGTATTGAAACCAGGTCAAATAATTACAGCAAGAAAGCTAAGAGATGAGAATTCTAACCTAAAAAGGAAAGATGCTCAATTGGTTACTGCTAGAGATGCAGTTGCTGCAACTTCTCGACCAATGCTTCAAGGTATTACTCGATCTTCATTACAAACTGATAGTTTTATGTCTGCAGCTTCCTTCCAGGAAACTACAAAGGTATTGAACGAAGCAGCTGTAAAAGGAAAAGTAGATTACCTAAAAGGATTGAAAGAAAATGTAATCGTAGGACACTTAATACCAGCAGGAACAGGTATGAGAAAATACGACAACATGGAAGTAGTTTCTTCTGCGCTCAATGAGTCTTCAGAAACAGCTGAAGAAGTAGTAGAAGAATCAACTACCGAAGCTTAATTGCAACCAACTTAAATTTTAATGCCTTCTCGATGATTCGGGAAGGCATTTTTTTTACCTTTATCTCAAGAAAATCAAATTATGGAAGAACAAAATCAAGACCCTAACCAAATTAATATCGAATTATCAGAGGAGATTGCTGATGGAATATATTCCAATCTAGCTATTATTACTCATTCGCCAGCCGAATTTGTCGTGGACTTTGTGCGCATGATGCCTGGTACTCCTAAAGCAAAAGTAAAATCTAGGATTTTACTAACTCCCCAACATGCCAAAAGATTGATGAAAGCTTTGGTAGATAATATCGGAAAATACGAAAGCCAACACGGTGCAATCAAAGACATTGAAAACGGAAATCAAGGTGGAGGCATTCCAATGAATTTTGGAGGACCAACTACTCAAGCCTAGAAATGTATGCAAAAGACAATTGTCATTCGAGGAGTATTACTCATCTCATTTGCCATAGTGCTTGGAGCTTTTTTGGCACATACTTTACGAGATTCTTTTACCCCTGATCAAATGAAGTCATTTGAAACAGGAGTGAAATACCAATTTTACTCAGGTTTCTTTTTACTGATTTTAGGTTTGAATAAATCAAAATTTAATTTTCCAATAAAGCGAGTCGGAAACATATTCTTCATTGGTGGATGCTTGTTTAGTTTTTCTATTTACCTATTGAATTTATTTCCTGATTCATCCTTCACACGTGTCCTCGGACCCATAACACCAGCAGGAGGAACTCTCATGATTGTGGCACTAATTCTCTTTGTATTTAAACTTCTAAAGACTCACCAAGGATAGATTTAGGCTTTTTATCAAAAGTGGAAAACTAGCAATATTTGTGGAAAAACAATACTTGAAAAATGGTTAGTTCCAAGAAATAGACTTAATTTTGTACTTATCATTATAAAAAATACTCATGGACCAATTAGGATTAGTACCTAAGACATCAAATTTAAAAGAACTTGGACTTGGAAATATAGATACCGCATTCTGGAATCTAACTCCTGCCGATTTAACTGAAGAAACCATCCTCCGTGGACAAGGGGTGTTGTCAGACACTGGAGCACTTGTTATCAACACAGGAGAGTTTACTGGAAGATCACCAAAAGACAGATTTGTTGTGTGTGATGAAAATACTGAAAACTCTGTATGGTGGGGTGATATCAATATCAAGTTTACTCCTGAAAACTTCGACAAGCTATATGGTAAAATTGCGGCTTACCTCACAGGAAGAGACGTGTATGTAAGAGATGCTTATGCTTGTGCGGATGAAGATTACAGATTAAACTTGAGAGTAATCACCGAATTTCCTTGGTCAAATATGTTCGCAAGCAACATGTTTTTGAGACCAGAGAAGTCTGAATTAGAAAACTTTACTCCTGAATGGCACGTAGTGTGTGCACCAGGATTTATGGCCGTGGCGGAAGAAGATGGCACAAGACAACACAATTTTGCAGTGATTAACTTTACCAAAAAGAGAATCATCATTGGTGGAACTGGATACACGGGTGAAATAAAAAAAGGAATATTTTCTGTTTTGAATTATGTACTTCCTCACGAAAAAAATACGTTATCAATGCATTGTTCAGCGAATGTTGGGAAAGACGGAGATACCTCTGTTTTTTTCGGATTATCTGGAACAGGGAAAACAACTCTTTCTTCGGATCCAAACAGAAGATTAATTGGAGATGATGAGCACGGTTGGTCAAAAGACAGTGTTTTTAACTTTGAAGGAGGTTGCTATGCCAAAACCATTGACTTGACAGAAGAGCAAGAACCACAAATTTACAACGCGATTAAATTTGGTGCGATTCTCGAAAATATTGGTTTCAAAGAGGGAACATCTACACCAGATTATAGCGATACGAGTATTACTCAAAATACAAGAGTATCTTACCCAATTCACCATATCGATAACATCATGGTGCCTTCCAAAGGAGGAATACCAAAAAATATATTTTTCTTAACGGCAGATGCATTTGGAGTACTACCTCCAATCTCAAAGTTAACACCAGGACAAGCCATGTATCATTTTATCTCTGGATATACGGCAAAGGTAGCAGGAACTGAAGCAGGGGTTACTGAACCTCAAACTGTGTTTTCAGCATGTTTTGGAGCTCCTTTCTTACCTTTACACCCAACGAAGTATGCAGAAATGCTTGGTGAAAAAATAGCCGAATCAAACGTAAAAGTTTGGTTAATCAACACTGGATGGTCTGGTGGAGAATACGGAGTAGGAAGTAGAATTAAATTGAAGTATACGAGAGCAATGATTACTGCTGCACTGGAAGGGAAATTAGATTCAGTAGAGTACACAACTCATGAAGTATTTGGTTTGGCAATGCCTAACGAATGCGAGAATGTGCCAACTGAAATGCTACACCCAAAAAACACATGGGCTGATAAAGCAGCCTACGATGCCAAAGCGAGTAGCTTAGCAAGTAAATTTGTAGACAACTTTAAAAAGTTTGAGTCAGCAGCAAACGAAGAAATAATGGCTGCTGCACCAAAAGCCGATGCAGTGACTGCCTAAAGGATCCCCAAAATTAAGTTATGTTCAAACTCCTTATTTTTATAAGGAGTTTTTTTTTGCTTGTTTCCGTAGAATTTTTCTTGATTTCGATTTATGAGCAGAGAAACAGAATATTGAAACAATGAAACGCAGTAGTCCGGAAGTGATGTTTTTGTAAAGGAAATAAAAATGGCCCAAAAGAAATATCTAATATCCTTTTCAAATTAGGTTGGACGCTCGTTGGATGTGTATATATCTATGTTAAAAAAGAAATTTAAAGTAGATGAATCCAACAAAATCTGGAACATAAGAGTGGAAGAAGGTAAATTATTTATCCAATAAAAAAGCCTTTCGATACATCGAAAGGCTTTTGGTTAGTATGAATTGTTTTGTTAAAAGTTCACTTTGAACTCAACTCTGCTGTTTAGAGCCCTTCCTTCGGCTGTTTTGTTTGTTGCACTAGTATTTTCGATTCCGTAACTCTCAGGAGTCATTCGTGAACCGTCCACGCCATCTTTGATTAAGTAAGCTTTTGCGGCTGCCGCTCTAGCTTTTGATAGTTTTAAATTGCTAGATGCTTTACCTGTATTGTCGGTGTATCCACTAATTTCTAATTTGTACTCGGGGTGAGCAAACATTATTATGGCAACATTATCTAGTATTGGGTATGATTTTCTTTCAATAATGAAAGAGCTAGATTTAAAGAATAGTCTTTCTATTGCTTCGGTCAGTAATTTTTAATCTTCTTCATTTTTTTCTGAGCACCCGTTGTTTTCGAAATTCCTACTACTTCCGGACATTTGTCTTTGTAATCAGATATTCCATCTCCATCCGTATCTTGACATCCGTTATATTTGGCTAAACCAGCCATTTCTGGACACTCATCTTTGCTATCTTGCGCCATCACCATCTTTGTCATCGGCCTTCTTGGGGCATCCCTCCACAGTTCCTGCTTCTTCAGGACACTTGTCCAAGTTGTCGGGAACGCCATCTCCATCAGTATCAGCACATCCCTTATATTTGGCAAGCCCTGGAGTTGACGGACAAACGTCTTCACTGTCTTTTATGCCATCACCATCGGAGTCTGGGCATCCATTAAATGCGGCAAGTCCCATCACAGTTGGACAATCGTCTTTGTCATCAGCAATACCATCACCATCTTTGTCTTTGATAGGGAGTTTATCACCAAAATTGGTGTATTGATCAATTTTATATTGGTCAAATCCTCTCCATTTATTTGTGTGGTTGTCAACTAACACCGGGATCCAGCCTAAAGCACCTCCACCAAGAAATATATCTCCTAAAACGTATTTTGGCAAAACATCTCCTTTGATGGTGTAGGAAGTTGTGGGGTACCCGTTTAATAGATATTCAATTGAGTGTTCTTCTGTGGTTTTAAGTGGAATGGCAATAGGAGAGGTCCCAATTTTTTTACCATCCACAAAAATATCTGCATTGGGCGGATTGGTGATAAAGTTCACTTCTTGAAGTTTATCTTTTCGCAAAATTGTTGCGCAACTCGTGAATGACACGGCTAGCAGTAACATGGGGAATAGTTTTTTCATAGTAAATAGATTTCGGTTACTTAACAAACTTAATAAAAAAAAGCGTGTTACAAAGCAATAGATTTTGTAATTTTAGGAGTTATGAACACACTAAGAACGACACTTTTTCTTTTGTTTTCGGCTTGTTTTTCCTTTGTTTTTAGTCAAGAAGAGACAGAGTTAAAGAAATTGAGATTTGCCATTGATTTAGGAATGGACCTTCCCAATAATCAATACGCTCAATTTTTGGATGGTTCTCATCCATCTGGTGTTTCTCGAATTTTAACAAATCCTCAGACTAGTCAAAAACTCCAAAATCAGTTTGGTTATCCCATCAAAGGTTGGGAGTATTCGGGAAATAATCAGTATCCATCTTCTTTTTTTTCGGGGGTATATTTAGGTTTTGATGTTTCACCTTCTTGGTCCGTAATCATGAAGTTTAACCTTTCAATTATTCGTTTCTCAACTCCGTTGATTATCGAATTGGATAACCCAAGAAATTTTACGGGTGAATTTGAAAGAGCCCAAGTAAATGCGAGGGAGAGAAGATTTGGGTATAAATTAGGGGTTCAAAAGAACATAGAAATTCAACCAAAACTAACTTATTACCTAGCTTCAGGACTAGGATTCAATTACATTCAATTAGAAAGACAAGAATTGGTAATTCGTTCTGCAAGTTATGACATTACACGTGTACAAAATTCGGGATTTTCATCACAGCGAGTAGATGGATTTGGATACGGATTTTTCTTTGACAATGGACTAACATTTTTGTTGAACGAGAAATTTACTATTGCCCTCGGAATAGAAGGTCTACTTACAAAGAACCGTCAGTACTTGGAGAACCTGACAGAAGGAACTCTGTATTTATCTGAAAACATAGAAAAAGCAAAGAAATTTGTACCAAGTTTTGGGGCTTATCTTCGATTATTATGGAACTAATGGAATAGTTTCGATTCCTTTTGACAAATCCTTCCCATTTCCGTAATTTTGCTCTACAATCTCAGAACTAAGAACAGTGAAATATAACTTGAGCGAAATTACGGAAGTAATTAAGAATAGAAGAACCATCTATCCTGAGCAATATACCGAAAGAAAGATTCATAAAGAAATAGTGGAGGATGTCTTAAATAATGCAATTTGGGCTCCTACACACGGGAAAACTCAACCATGGAGATTTCAGGTTTTTATGAACGAGTCGAGAAATGAATTGTCTTCGTTTCTTTCGGGCTTGTACTCAAAGCAATACCAAGGTGAGGCTTTCAACAAAGTAAAGTTCAATAAATTAAAAAATCGCCCATTGGAATCTCCAGTCGTAATCGCGGTTACTATGACTCCCGATGTAAACAAAAAAATTAGTGAAATAGAGGAGGTTGAAGCGGTTGCTTGTGCTATCCAGAACATGTATCTTACCTGCACAGCCTATGGAATTGGCGGGTTTTGGTCTACTCCTAAATTGATGTATACCCAAGAGATGAACAGTTTTCTTGAGTTGAAAGAAGGAGAGAAATGTTTGGGACTTTTTTACATGGGATATCCCGCAATTGACTGGCCAAAAGGCCAAAGGAAGCCTATTGAATATGTAACTAAATGGAAGTAAGCTATGTACCATATTTTTCCAAGTTATCACTATTACGAGCATCCCACAGATCCTAATTATCTCATTTATACATTGAGAAGAAAGGATATGGCGACTTATTTTGAGGAGAAGTTAAAAGAAGCATCGATCAACTACCAAACGGATACTGATGTGAATAAACAACAAAAGACGCTTTATCATTTTGCAGTTCTTCAAAGTAATCGAACCAAAAGTATGGAATTATATATTGAGACTTGGTCCAAGTTCAGAAAACCATTCTTCAGTAATCCCACCATTAAGATTCTTTTATTGATTTTAACAGTTACACTTGTAACATTCGCTTTAATAGGGTTTTTGAATAACAAATTATGAAAAAAAACATCAAATTAGTAGAAGTAACATCCGAACTTGGAGCTGGAACTAGAGGGGCCAGTTTGGGGGTCGGTGCACTGAAAACAGCAGCTTATAATAAGAATTCTAAATTTTTCACGACTTACAGCTCTGAATCTGTCCCTAATTTTAACGAACATATTTTTTCTCTAAGCGATACGCCTGGCGCTATCCGAATTGAGTTTATTGTAAAGCAGTTTGAATTGATAGTCAATCAAATAAAATCTACGATAGAGCGAGGAGAGTTTCCATTTGTATTGGCAGGAGATCATTCAACTGCTGCTGCAACCATTGCGGGTATTCAGCAAGCCCACCCCAAAAAAAGACTGGGAGTTGTTTGGGTAGATGCTCATGGAGATTTACATTCGCCCTATACTTCTCCCACGGGAAATGTTCATGGAATGCCATTGGCCATGGCTTGCAATATTGATAACGAAGAATGTAAAGTGAGAGACATCTCTCCCAAAGCTTTTCAATATTGGGAAAAGATAAAAAGCATGTCTAGCAAAGCATTGCACACAGACGATTTGGTGTTTGTGGGTGTTAGAGATACCGAACAACCTGAGGATTTTTTGATAAAGGAAAAAGGAATAAAAAATTTTGAAGTAGCGGAAGTAGAAGAGAAAGGAGGGAAAAGAGTGGGAGAAGAAATTTTGGAAAGATTATCTGAGTGTGATTTACTTTACGTATCTTTTGATGTAGATAGTATGGATCCTATTGAAACTTCGCACGGAACTGGAACTCCAGTGCCAAATGGGCTAAAAGTAGATCACGTCACTGAACTCCTTCAAACACTTTGTGCGAGTGTCAAATTAGTTTGTTTTGAAACGGTAGAAGTAAATCCAACTTTAGATGAAAAGAAGAATAAAATGGCGGAAGTAACCATTGGAATTGTGGAGAAAGTAGCGTCAGCAATTAGTCAATAATTTTCACAACTATTTTGACATAGACACGTATATAATTTGAGAATCTTAACAATGAAAGAATACAAATTCAGAGTTTTAATTGATACTTTAGAAGAAGAGAACGCTTTTAGAGACATAGCAATAGATAGTTCCTTTACATTTGATAAACTGCATGAGGCAATAAATGAGGCTTTTGATTTCAAAGGAGATCAAGTAGCCTCTTTTTACTTAAGTAACGAAGATTGGGACAAAGGACAAGAAATCGGACTGATGGACATGACCGGAGAAAGTGACGACTTCGTTGAAATGGAATCTACACCTATCGCAGAGAAAGTAGATTTAGTAAATCAAAAACTACTCTATGTCTATGACTTTTTATCTATGTGGTGTTTTTTTGTTGAATTAGTGGAAATCAATCCACTTGATACCTCTAAAAAGTATCCATTAACCGAACTTGTGTATGGTGATGCCCCAGCTGAAGACTCAAAACAAATAGAAATGGTGGATGATTTGGACTTTATGATGGAAGATGACGAGGACTTATACGGAGACATAGAAGACGAATTTGGAAGCTTTGAAAATATAGACGATTACGACTTATGATGAATATGTTAACCAAAATATTACCCTTTCTCCTTTTGATTAATTCCTTCTTGGTGTTATCTCAGGAAACAACTTATGAGAGTGGTGAGTTATTGGTTATGCTGAATAAAGAGGCAAATATTTCTCACTTTATGGAAGAGCTTACTCAAGATTATCCTTCCTACAACACACAAGTAAAAGAATCGATTTCTAAGGAATTAAATGTTTGGTTGGTTTCTTTTTCCAATATCGAAGTAGCCAATTTTCAAGAGCTAGCTCTTAATTATCCACAAGTTTTAGTTGCGCAACCAAATCATAACAATGTGGCGCTAAGAGGAGACACAACACCCACAGATCCTGGTTTTGGAAACCAATGGCATCACAATAATATTGGCCAGTTTGGAGGTCAGGTAGGGGCAGATATGTCCTCAACAGAGGCATGGGGAATCTCTCATAGTAATTTGTCCGCTTTGGGAGACACATTAGTGGTAGCAGTGATTGACGATGGGTTCTTCTTAGGACACAATGACATTAATTTCTTCAAGAACTATCAAGAAATTCCAAATAATCAAATTGACGATGACGGAAACGGATTCATAGACGATGTTCAAGGGTGGAATGCCTACTTAGATTCAGGAGCTGTTTCGTCCAATTCTCACGGCACACATGTTTCAGGAATTTCAGGAGCTAAAGCAAACAACGGATTAGGCGGAGTGGGAGTGAATTGGGGGGTAAAAATATTACCTGTTCAGAGCGGAGTAGCACTAGAATCGGTAGTACTCAAAGCCTACGATTATGTACTTAATATGAGAAAATTGTACGATGAAACCTCCGGATCCAAAGGGGCTTTTGTAGTTGCTACGAATTCAAGTTTTGGTATAGATTACGCAAATGCTGCTAGTTTTCCACTATGGTGTGCTTTTTATGACTCACTAGGTTCCTATGGAATTTTGAATTGTGGCGCAACTTCTAATAGCAATATAAATGTTGATGCTAGTGGTGATATCCCAACGACCTGTTCAAGTGATTATTTGATCTCAGTCACAAACACAGACAGAAACGACACGAAAGTAACGGCAGGATTTGGAGCTACTCATATAGATATTGGTGCTCCTGGAACAAGCATTTATTCTACGTTGCCAGGCAATTCCTACGGAAATAGAAGTGGAACTTCAATGTCTACTCCACAAGTGGCAGGAGCAATTGCACTTATGCATTCTATTGGATGTGCCAATTTTGCATACGAATACAAGGCAAAACCAGATTCAATGGCGCTGGTAATAAAGAAAACATTGATGGATTTTGGCGACTCTTTGCTTTCGCTTCAAGGTATTACCGTCTCTGGTAATCGATTGAATGTGAGAAAGGCAGGATATGAAATAAGAACTTCTGGAGCTTGCAGTCTTACTTCCTTACCTAAGTTGGAAGAGGATGATAGCCAATTAGAATTGTTTCCAAACCCAACAAGTGGAAATTTACACTTAAGAATAACGGGGTTTGAAAGAGGGGAATATGCATTAGAGATTTATAGTATAGAGGGAAAATTAATTAAATCTTCAAGTTTCATGATCTCGGAAGAGAGTCAGCTATTGAGTATGTCTCTCCATACAGAAATTGAGGAAGGTGTTTATCTTTTATGTCTGAGGTCATATTTTTCTTCCCCAAAAACTATTAGGTTTGTCGTAAACAAGTAAGAATGAATAATAGGATTGCACATAAACTATTAGAACTGTTTATTGGTGTTCTATTTGTTGTCAACATTCTTATGCCCTCCCTTATTTTTACGCATTTCAAAATCAATCAAGAGTTCATTGCTGCCAATTTATGTGTTGAGAAAGAGATAGAAGAATCAACTTGTAAAGGAAAATGTCAACTAAAGAAATCACTGGCCGTTGTTGAAGTAACTAAACCACAAAAGGAAAATTTTAAACTAACGATTGAATCTCATATTACAAGTATTTACCTCGAGTCAATTGAAATCTTATGTTTTTCTCATTGTCAAGAACCCGAAGAACATAATAATCAATTGATTCGAATAAGTAGTGACGGATTTTATCCTTCTCTTTTCAGCCCCCCCATTTTGTCTTAATATTTCGAGCTAGCCATTGAAAATCAATGGTTCTATTTTATTAAGATAAAATTCATAGTCAACATGAAAAAATCAGTTGGTGTTTGGATGCTTTTGTTAGCGTTCAATGGACTGTCATGCGATATCTGTAACATGACAGTGAGTCTAACTCCAGATGACACTAAAAATAGAATTTCACTTTTATATCGAAATCGGTATGCTACTAAGACTCTCTCGTCTTTGACCTACAAGGCAACTACTGCCATAAGTGGAAATAGGCACAGTGGATTGATTT
>Ga0181564_10000256_pt1 | contig 44445 bp, 45 predicted proteins | sample 011ome_24_FD_134512 | JGI IMG/M metagenome (GOLD analysis project Ga0181564, IMG submission 134512) | Coastal salt marsh microbial communities from the Groves Creek Marsh, Skidaway Island, Georgia - 011513CT metaG (megahit assembly) | ecosystem: Environmental > Aquatic > Marine > Intertidal... | reverse complement strand
TTTCAATTGAAAAAATATATTATAAAACTGACTTAAAAAATTTAATTAGCAAAATAAATGAAAACAATAAATATTATATTGTAGAAAATATTAATATAAAAAAATCAAATTTTGTGCTTAAAGACAAAGAAAATACATATGACTTTAAAAATACAAAAATAAAAATTGAAAAAAACAATATAATATTTGCAGCCAACATAGATGAGGATAAAAAAGTACTAGCATACATAAAAAATATTGAAATACAAAAAAATAAAATAGTTAATTTAGATTATAAAATAAAAACAGAAGGAAAATTTAACTATATTTTTAAAAAAATATTTAATAAATATAATATAAATATAAAAAATTCTGAAATATCCATGACTTTAATAGGTAATTATAATCATGGTAATTTAAACAATAATAAAATATCAATACTAACAAATAAAAAATCTACGCTTATAGTTAATAACTATAAGGTTGATAACTTTAACATTAAAGCAATATTAAATGGAAATATAAAAAATAAATTTGATATAGAAATTCTCGAATCTGACTTTATTGTGAATAAAAATAAATATAAATTTAGTGATATTGCAGCTACTTATAAAATAAAAACCAAAAGATTACTATTTTTTTCAGATAATATAATAATTGACTCAAAAAAAATTAGTAATGACTTAAATTTTCAATTTATTGATAATTTATCTTTTATAGCAAAAATTAGTAAATTCAAACTTAATATTGATTTAGATAATTATAAAGATAATTTTTACTTTTCTGGTTTTTTTAGTAACGCAGATCTTTCATTCAAACAGAGTTCATTAAAAAATTTTTCAGGTTACGTAGAATTTAATAATAATTCTGCATTCTTAGAATTTGATTCAAAAAATATCTATTTTGCGAATAGTAAGATATTTCGTGAACAGCTAAATTTTGACAATGTTACTGGTAAAGTTAGTGTAAGAAATTATTCAAATCCTGTTTTTAATTTAAATAATATTAGTATCATAAACGAACAAATTAATATTGTAGCAAATGGTTTTGTAGATATTAAAAATAATTCAATTAATATAACAACGCATATCCCTAAAGTTGATATGAGATATATTACAAATTATCTTCCCCTTAATTTCATGTCGAAAAAAACCGGTCAATATTTCTCTAAATCATTCAAAAATGGTATTTCAAAAAATGCTTTTATAAAAATTAATGGAAATATATCAAATTATCCGTTTTATGAAAATTTTGAAGGTAACTCCTATGCTATTTTTCCTATTTCTCAGCTATATGTTGATTATCGGGATGGATGGGTACCATTTAAAAATGTCTCCGGGACAGCTTATTTCAATAAAAAAAATGCATACTTTAAGTCAGATCAACTAATGATACTTGATACATCTATGAATAATGCCAATATGTATATAAGTAATGTAACAGACGCTAGATTATTTATAAAAGGGGAATTACTTGGACCTTTTGTAGATCTTTTAAAATTTTCAAATAAGGCCTCCCTCACAAATATTGATGTTAAACAAATAAACAATATTTCAGGAAATTCAAAAACAAATTTTAAAATGAAATTAAATTTTGATGGCAAAGAGAACTACTATGAAAGCTCAATAAAGTTAAATAATCTATCATATAAACTAGATGACAATAATTATTTAAAAGATATTAAGGGAATTATAAAATTTAAAGAAAATAAATTTTATACTGAAAAAACAAAAATTACTGGAAAATATAATAACTATAATATTAAGTTTTCTCTATTAACTGATAAAAAAAATAATTTTATTTTAAATGGTGAGCAAAAAATTAACATAAGTAATTTTATTGATAATAAGTTTATTAAAAATAAAATAAAAGGAAAATCAAATTGGCTGTATGAAATTAAAATTCCTGGATTTAATAACTCAAAAGATAATATAAATATTAAAACTATTTCAAATTTAGATGGAACAAGTATTTTATACCCAGAACCTTTATTAAAAACTAAAGACAGTAAAATTAAAACTATAGTAAAAGCACAATTTCTAAATAAAAAATTTAGTAATATTGAAGTTATGTATAATAATATATACTTTGAGTCTAAATCATTAAATAATTTTGTCGGTTATATAAATTTTTCTGGTTATAAACTTAAATTACCGAAAAAAGGATTTAATATATTCGGAAAAATAGATAATTTTGATCTTAGCAAATGGAAAGAATTTAGTGGTGGTAATGATATTAATTATTTTAAGTATATAAATAGAATTGATATTATATTTTCAAAATTTATAAATAAAGATATTATTTTTGATAATCTGATAATTAAAGGAGATAATAAAGTAAATTCTTTTGAATTTACTGAGATCTCAAGTAATTCTAAATATGCCAATATAAATTCTTTTGGACTGATTGAATTTGATAATATTACTTCTTTTAAAATTAATTTAACAAGTAAAAACCTTGAGGAATTACTAAATTATTGGAAGTTTAAGCATGGCTTACGCGAATCTTCTATTAAAAGTAATTTTGATATTAGCTGGAAAGGTAGCTTATTTGATTTTGATTTGAGTAATATTTATGGAAAATTTTCAACTAATATGAAAGAGGGCAGGCTTAAGAAAGTTGGAAATAGAGCTACAAGAATTTTTGGTTTATTTAACATTGATTTATTAGCTAAAAGATTATCTCTTGATTTTGATGACGTTACTAAAAATGGTTTTTATTTTAATACTTTTGATGGTGACTTTCGAATTGAAAATGGTAGTATTTTTACAACAAATTTGATTATTAGAGGACCGTCTGCAGAAATGCTGACTGTTGGAACCACAGACTTCATAAATGAGACTTATGATATGCAAGTTGTTGCAAGCCCGGAATTTGGAGAAACTCTTCCCGCAATCGCTTTGTTAGGAGGCCCAATAACTGCAGCAGCTACATTTGCAGCTGAGAAACTTGCAAAAGCTTTTGGAAAAGATATAAATGATCTCATTAAGATAAAGTATAAAGTTACGGGATCTTGGGATAATCCAGTTATAGATATAATAAATAAAGATTCTGGCGTGCTAGATAACATTGAGGATTTATTTAAATGAAAAATTTTAAAATCGCATGTATTCAATTAGCTTCAGGACCAAATGTTGAAGCAAACCTGATCGAAATAAGCAAATACATAGCTAAATCTAAAGAATTAGGTGCAAATATTTTAGTATTGCCAGAAAATTTTGCAATGATGGCAGAAAAGGATTCAATGTATTTAGATATAAAAGAAAAACTTGGCGATGGAAGGATACAAAATTTCATAAGTAATGAGGCAAAAAAAAATGACATATGGATTGTAGCTGGTACTATACCAATTCAATCATCGTCTGATAGTAAAGTTTTTTCAACTTGTATTGTTTATAATAATCAAGGTGAGATGGTATCGTCTTATAAAAAAATTCATTTATTCGACGTTAATATTATTGAATCTAATGAAGTTTATAAAGAATCAGATAACTTCACTCCTGGTGATTCAGTTGTCACAGTAAATACACCATTTTGTAAAATTGGATTAGCAATTTGTTATGATCTAAGATTTCCTGAGCTATTTAGAAAATTATCAAATGATGATATCGATATGATATGTATGCCGGCAGCATTTACAAAAGTAACTGGTAAAGCGCATTGGGAGCACTTGATAAAAGCAAGAGCTATTGAAAATTTAGTTTATTTTGCTGCAAGTGCACAAGGTGGATACCATGTTAGTGGAAGGGAAACTTATGGCAATTCAATTATTGTAAATCCTTGGGGAGAAACTTTATCAATATCAAAAAATAAATCTGGTGTAATTATTTCAACAATTGATTTGAAAGCTTTAAAACTTTTAAGAAAAAATTTCCCTTGTTTAGAACACAAAAAAATTAATTAAAGTTTAATGGCGAAGTTAAAATTTTATTTTTGTAATAAACTTTATTATCTACAAGTTTAATTTCTTCATTCTCTATCATTTTTAAAGTTTTATAAAAAAGTTGATGTTCTTTTGGTAATAACTTCTTTGCAACAGATTCTTTATTATCGCTTGAGTCAACTTCAATTTTAGATTGAGCAATCATTGGGCCACAATCAAGTGCGTTATTAACGAAGTGAGTTGTGCAGCCATGATACTTGTCTTTATTAGTTATAACTTTTTCATGTGTATTTAAGCCTTTGTATTTTGGCAACAAAGATGGGTGTATATTTATTATATTACCATTAAATAATTGTATTAATTTGCTGGGTATTATCATCATATACCCGCATAATAAAAGGTATTCAGATGATTTAGGAAGTAATTTTTCCTTAAGAATATTATTATAATTTATAGTGTCATCTATCAAATTTGAATCAATGATTTCAATTTCATAACCATATTTTTTAATTTTTTCTATGCCAGAAGCATTTTTATTATTACAAATAATTTTTTTTATATAAAAATTAAGTTTTTTACTGTGAATTAAAGACACAATTGATTCAGCGTTAGATCCTCTTCCAGAAAAAAGTATACTTATTGTCTTCATTTTTAAATATTTTTATATTTAATTAGAGATTTTCCATTACTTTTAATAATTTCACCAATTACTAATGATTTTATTCTTTTTCTTTTTAACTGATTCATAATCAAGGAGCTTTCTTCTGTGCTACAAATAACAATCATCCCAATTCCACAATTTAATACTTTTAGCATTTCTTTATTTTCAATATTGCCTTTATCCTGTATGTAAGAGAAAAGTTTAGGCATTTTTATTTTTTTAAAATCTATTAGCCCGCTTTTATTTTTTGGGAGTATTCTTGGAATATTTTCAGTCAATCCACCACCTGTAATATTTGCAATAGCCTTAATTTTACCAAAGGATTTAATATTTAATATTTCAGTATATATTTTTGTAGGTTTAATTAATAAGTTTCCTAAATTTTCTTGATTAATTTTATCATTAACCTTAATTTTTCTTTTTTCAATCATATGATTAATAAGTGAGTATCCGTTTGAATGCAAACCATTTGAACTTAAACCAATAATGCAATCACCAAGGTTAATATTTTTTTTTGGTAATAAATTTTCTTTTTCAGCTATACCAACACAAAAACCAGCCATGTCAAAGTCTTCTCCCCTATAAAGTTTTGGCATTTCTGCAGTTTCACCACCTATTAGCGACATTTTACTTTGCTTACAGCCATTCACTATTCCAGTAATTATTTCATAGCCTCTTTTAGCATTAAGTTTTCCTGTTGCATAATAATCAAGAAAAAAAAGAGGCTTCGCTCCCTGTGAAATAATATCATTTACGCACATTGCAACTAAATCTACTCCGATGCTATTAAATTTTTTAAGTTTAATAGCCAACTTTAGTTTTGTGCCTACACCATCAGTCCCAGAAACTAGAATTGGTTTTTTATATTTAATTTTTGAAATATCGTATAGTGCCCCAAAGCCACCAATATCACCAATAACATTATTATCGTGTGTTTTTCTAACAATTGGCTTAATCATTGATATTAATTTATCAGCATTTTCTATTGATACACCTGATTTTTTATAAGTAACTTTATGATTATTAACAGTATTTTTTTTTGGCATTTATTGTCTCGATATATATTAATTTAATATATTTTTGTATTAAAATGTAATATATGAATTATATACCAAATATCATTAGCGGATTAAGAATTTTATTAATTCCAATATTTGCATATTTCCTGTTGCATTTAAAGTTTGATATTGCATTATTTATTTTTCTCATTATGGGATTATCTGATGCATTTGATGGTCTTCTAGCAAGATATTTAAAATGTGAAACTTTAATTGGGTCTTATTTGGATGCATCCGCAGATAAAATAATGATCAATATTTCTCTATACTTATTATTTGATATAAATATCATACCGCTATATATAGTTATAATTGTAATAACAAGAGATATAATTATGCTTTTTGGAATAATTTATAATATGTACGGAAATAAAAAAGTATCAATAGATCCAATTTTTTCGAGTAAAATAAATACATTTATACAAATAGTACTTATTATATATTGCTTACTATATTTAAATAATATTATTAAACTGAATTATTTACAAGATCTTATAAACGTAGTTATATTTACAACAATTTTTAGTGCGATTGAATATATATATAGATATAAAATAAATAATTTTATAAGAAAAATTAAAATACAAAAATATGAATCAATTAATTCTGCCATATCAAAAAAACACTAAACAAACGTTTTCTAACTTCATAAGAAGTAATAAATTAGAAGATCAAATAATTAATAATATAAAAGAAATATTTTTCAGTAGTAATAATCAATTATATTTATGGAGTAATACATCGTGTGGCAAATCACATATACTTTATTCTGCCTGTAATTATTTTGGTAATGAAAGTAAAAAATGTGTATATCTCCCTCTTAAAGAATTAGGTTCGTACGGGCCTGATATTTTACTCGGATTTGAGCAATATGACCTAATTTGTATTGATGATATAGATTATATGTTTGGAAAAAGTAATTGGGAACTTGCGATATTTAATTTAATAAATAAAATTTTAGATAATTCTCATAAAATTATTTACACTTCCTCAAAAAGCTTATTGGAAAAAAATATTTCTTTACAAGATCTTCACTCGAGACTTTCATGGGGTTTAGTCTTTAAATTATCTTCTTATAATGATGATACAAAGATAAAGATACTTAAAAAAATTATTCAAGAAAACGAATATAATATTTCCGACGATGTATGTAGTCACTTATTAAAAAAAGAAACTAGAGATCTTTCTTCACTAGTCAAACACCTTCATAAAATTGGATTATATTCTTTATCTATTAATAAGAGAGTATCTGTAAGACAATTAAGTGAGATTTAATTTTTTGGATTATTTTTTTCTCTAACATAAAGTATTGATGATAAAAATGTTACTAAGCTTAATACACTTAGAATAACGCCAATATAGAGTGTTTTGTCATTTGTTAAATTTCCTACTCCAACTACGAAATATAAAAGCATTACATAAGAAGTCATAATGTATGTGCTAAACTGGTTTTTTCTTAATTTGTACATTAGTATTAGTAAAGGAAGGTTATATACTAATATAGGGACTATTCTTGGTACGCTTTCAGAAGGATAAATAAAAGCATTCCATACAGCGATAGCAACTATTAATAGCACTAAGGAAATATAAGAAATATATTCGAAGATATAAATTTTTTTCATACTTTTTTAGATAACTCTGCTATTCGTATACCGAACGCAATGCACAATTTTGATTCGTGCTCTGATAATTCATTAATTTGGTTTCCACCCGAATAATGAGTGGGACCATATGGGCTGCCACCGGATGAGGTATCATTTAATTCTTTTTCACTATACGGTATACCTGAAATGATCATACCATGATGAATCAATGGTATCATCATAGTTATTAAAGTTGTTTCTTGCCCACCATGTAAACTAGAAGTAGATGTAAAAACACCAGCAGGTTTTCCAGCTAATGAATTATTAAACCATTCAGATGTTGTTCCATCTAAAAAATATTTCATTGGAGCAGCCATGTTTCCAAAATGGGTTGGTGATCCCATAATTAAACCATCACACGATAACAAATCATTATTAGTGGCATACAAGACATCATCATCATTTGCAAAATCTTTTTTATTAATGTTTTCAATACTTGGTATAGTTCTAATTACTGCTTCTACATTTTCTACAGAATCAACTCCTCTAGAAATTTTTCTTGCCATTTTTTCAGTAGCACCAGTATTACTATAATAAATAATAAGTATTTTTTTCATTTAAAATCCTATTGGTAAAAAAATTGTTGAAACAATACCTTTTGCAGCTTTCTGGACTATTCTGCCTTGTTGGGATGATATTATTCTTGCCATATTTTCTTGGTTATGTATTAATTTTCCAAATAATCTTTCAAAACTTAAGTTAATTTTATTTTCTTTTATATTATTTGTAGTAATTAGCAATTGACCATTTTTTTTTGTATTACTAAGCCTCCATACAAGAGTTTCAACATTAATTGCCGTATTCATTAACTTTTGTGGATCTAATTTTTGATCAGTGAGGTAAAATTTTCTTTTAAAATTATAAGATGCATTAATCATTCCATATAATCCTTTGCATATAAAATATATTCTATCCCCATTAAAATTTTTATCAAATCCTTTTAATATTAAATCAATATTTTCTTTTCCTGTCTTATCAATAGTCTTTATATCTACTTCTTGAAATATATTGATTATAACAGCTGATACGGTGTCAAAATTTTGATTTTTATTTAAGTATACTGGATTAATTTTATATAATTTTATTATCAAATCTTCAATATATTCTTTTGCATTATTTGCATGAATTTCAGTAATAATATCAATGTCGGATTTTGCTATATTTGTCAAAACATTGTTTTTACAAGAAGGAAGGGCTATCAAAATAAATACTATAATTATTAGTTTTTTCATCGTTATGCTGTAATTTTCCTATATATGTCTGATACTTTGACAGGTAATTTATCTACTTTGTTTATTACTGCAAAATTTGATTTTCCATACATATACGGCAAATAATCCATTGCCTCTTCATCTATTGTAATGCAATAAGTATGTATCCCCTGAAATCTTGCTTCTATTAATGCTTTTTTTGTGTCTTCAATTCCATATTGACCTCTATACCCATCAATGTCATCAGGTTTACCATCTGACAAAGTAATTAACAATTTTGTTTTAGCCTCAACATTTTTTAATAACATTGTTAAGTGTCTAATAGATGCGCCCATTCTTGTATAGTCCATAGCTTCAATGTTTGATATTCTATTTTTAACTGATTTGTCGTATTTCTCATTAAAGTCTTTAATTTTATATACATCACAGTTATTTCTTGTCTTGCCAGAAAAGCCATATATCGCATAAGTATCTCCAAGTATCTCAAGAGATTCACATAATAATACGAGCGATTCTTTTTCCATCTTGTTTATCCATCCGTGTGTTGATCCGCTCATATCAATCATAAACATTACAGCAACATTTCTCTCAATTTTATTTAATTTAGTAAATAATTTTTCATCAATCTCTTTTCCTTGTTTTATATCGATATATGCGTCAATAAAAGCATCTAAATCTATATCATCACCATAATTTTGTTTTTTTAATCTTTTTTCATCTTGCCTGAGAGCTTCAAAAGTTCTATTTAAATTTTTTAATAGACCTCTATGTTTTCTAAGAGTCTCATTTGTAAAGTTATTATCAACACCTTCTATGGTTTTAACATTAAGTTTACACCAATCTTTTTTATATTTTTGTCTAGAATGATCCCACTCATTATATGAAAAGTTATAATTTGAATTCCCATAATCATTATAGGATTCGTCTACATTTTCTTCGATATTGTAACCACCTTCACCGGCAGGTTCTAAGTAATCTTCAGGTATCTCTCCAAAATCTTGAATTATAGATTCCATTATTTGCTTAATATCTTGAGGAGGGTTTATTTTGCTATCACCATACTCCAATACAACATCGTATTCATTATTTTCATCTTTTGAGACAGAAAAGGTTTTTTCATTATCAGATTCATTGATTTCGTTATCATCATCATTAGTATTATCTTCAACTTTTTTCCACTGCTCATGTAACTCATCTAATGCTTTTTCAAAATTAATTTTGTCTTGATTTATTCTTTCTTCAGATACTGTCATTACGCTTTCAGGCTTTAGAACTCCAGCATATAAAGATTCTGGAGCTTTTTCTACATCATTGATAATCATTTCAATTAAATCTAACGAGTCTTGATAAGACGCGTTCTCACTAGATAGAATTTTTACAGCTGTTTTAAAATTTTTTGATATAGTTATCATGCTTTTTTTTGGATTAAGTTGTTCTAAAATTCTACCTACTCCAGGTAGTTCTTTTTTAATTTTTTCATCAAGTCTAATTGTTTCTAATATGTGATATGCTTTAATAGCTTTATCTTTATCTTCGTACTTATTAAAATCATCTTTTTTTATTCTCCAAGTACCATAAAAAGTTTGCGCCCAAAGATGAATTGCACTAGCTTTTATAATATTAAAATTATCATTTTTTGATTTTTGACTAGATATTCTTTCTGGCAAGTAAATAGTTTCTGTATCAGTATAAATTTCGTTTGAAGACTCAACTTTAAGTGGCCTACCATTTAATCCAGTTAACAAAGATTCAATTATTTTAGAAAAATCTATAAAATCTACACTTGATGATGTGCCAGTTAGGTCGCTGACGTAAAACATTATATCATTCATTAGTTTTTCAGATTGAGTTAACCCAGCATTTTGAAAAGTACTAACTACTTTTTCTATCCATCCATCCCATTGGGAGTCATCAAGATGTTTCAAGGATTCAACTCCATTATGGCAAAAAGAATACGCAAGTTCTAAATCAATATTTGAAATATTTCCAACAGTTTTTATAAATCTTTCTTGATCTTGCATGCTAAATTCACATAAATTTCTAGCAGGCTCCATTATGCTTTTTTTAAGAGTGAGTATAGGCTCAAGATGCAATTCTAATTTTAATTGTATTTCTCTTTCGCCCATCCCGCCGTATAGTGCAGATGCTTTTATCTTTGGGCCTCTTGCAGTTTTATGCTTAATCCCTTTGCCTTTGCGGTGTTTTTCTATTGCTTTATCCCAAAAACTTTTCATAAAAAATATATTTACTCTATAATAGTTATATTAAATTATTAGATTAAAAATATATATTACAATAATATGACAATTAATTTCGATATAATATTAAAAAATTTAAGCTCAATATTAATTGAAAAAAAACTGAAAATATCCTTGTGTGAATCTTGTACAGGTGGCTTGATTTCTAAAATATTTACTGATTATAGTGGAAGCTCTTTATGGTTTTTAGGCTCTATAATTGCATATAATAATAATGTAAAGACTAGATTGGGTGTAAATTCTGAGTTAATTGAAAAATATGGTGCTGTAAGTAAAGTGGTTGCAAAAGAAATGTCAGAATCAACATTACGCTTTACGGATTCCGATATATGTCTGAGTGTTACTGGTATAGCGGGCCCCAAGGGAGGTAGTATTGATAAACCCGTTGGAACAGTATTTTATTCATTTAGCACAAAAGCTGGTTTTAGCTACCAAGAAAAATTTATATTTGATGGTTCTAGAAATCAAATTAGGACATTAGCTGCTGAAAAAGGAATTCAAATAATCCTTGATTGTATGTCTAAAATTAAGACACAATAAGGTAGAGTTTGGTAATTTATTTTAACAAAAAATAGGAAATTATTATGTCAGATGAAAGAATTGAATCCCTAAAGGCTGCAATTGGCCAAATAGAAAGACAATTTGGTAAAGGTGCAGTGATGAGAATGGGCGATGAAGGGCCACGAGAGAAAATTGAAGTTATCTCTACGGGCTCACTCACTCTTGATCAGGCGCTAGGAATAGGGGGTCTTCCTAAAGGTCGTGTTGTAGAGATATATGGACCTGAATCATCTGGAAAAACTACCTTAACCCTTCAGGTTATTGCTGAATGCCAAAAAAACGGAGGCACGGCAGCATTTATAGATGCTGAACACGCATTAGATCCTGATTATGCAGAAAAAATTGGTGTAAACATAGATAATCTTTTGCTATCTCAACCAGATACTGGTGAACAAGCATTGGAAATTACAGATATGTTAATAAGTTCAAGCGCTATTGATATTATAGTAATCGATTCGGTTGCAGCTCTTACTCCAAAAGCTGAAATTGAGGGAGAAATGGGTTCTAGTCATATGGGGCTACAAGCTAGATTAATGTCACAAGCTTTAAGAAAACTTACAAGTTCTATAAAGAAATCAAATACACTTGTAATATTTATTAATCAAATAAGATTAAAAATAGGAGTGATGTTTGGTAATCCAGAAACAACAACAGGTGGTAATGCATTGAAGTTTTATTCTTCTGTTAGATTAGATATAAGAAGAATTGGTGCAATAAAAAAAGGTGATGAAATATTAGGTAACGAGACTAGAGTTAAAGTAGTTAAAAATAAAGTAGCACCACCCTTTAAAATTGCTGAGTTTGAGATTAGATATGGAGAAGGAATATGCAAAGTGGGAGAAATTATTGATCTAGGAGTTGAGCATAAATTGATAGAAAAATCTGGCTCTTGGTACAGTTATGATGGAAATAAAATAGGCCAAGGTAAAGATAATGCGATGAACTTTTTAAAAGATAATCCTGATACTTTAAAAATAGTTGAAGAACAACTTTACAATATTATTTTACCAAGCGATTCAAAAAAAAGTGAATCTGAAAAAGATATTGTAAAAAAAGATAAAAAAGCAGAGGAGAATGTCTGATTTTGAAAAATGTCTCGCGTCCGCACAAAGGTCTTTATCAATGCGAGAACATTCAAAGTTTCAAATAAAAACCAAATTGAAAAATAAGGGTTTTGATAACAATACTATAGAAAGTGTTTTGAGTGAATTGCAAGAAGTAGGTTTTCAGTCAGATGATCGATATACAAAAGAGTATATAGTATATAGACAAAGTAATGGGTATGGCTCTAAAAAAATTATATACGAATTAAAACTAAATGGCATTGATGCAGAATTAATAAATAAAAATTTTGATAATTTCAAAGATGATTTTGATGTTCTGTATAATTTAGCAAAACGTAAGATTATTGATTACAAATTTGATGATCAAAAAAAAATGTTAAAATATGTAAATTTTTTTAAATCAAGAGGCTTTGATAATAATACTATATTGAAAGTAATAAATATTTTAAAAAATCATGAAAAATAAAAGCAGCGATATAAGAAAAAAATTTATTCAATACTTTGTATCAAAAGGTCATACGCATGTTGGTTCAAGCCCTATATTACCGGCTAATGATGATAAATCATTGCTTTTCACAAATGCTGGCATGGTTCAATTTAAAGATTATTTTTTAGGACTTAGCAAGCCTAAGTTTAAATCAGCAGTTACAAGCCAAAAATGCATAAGAGCTGGAGGAAAACATAATGATCTTGATAACGTAGGTTTTACTAATAGACATCATACTTTTTTTGAGATGCTAGGAAATTTCAGCTTTGGTGATTATTTCAAGGAAGATGCTATCCAATATGCTTGGGATTTTTTAACAAATGAATTAAATATCCCTGCTGATAAATTATGGATAACGGTGCACGATTCTGATTTAGAAGCAAAAAATATATGGCTTGAGAATATCGGTATCAATAAAGATAGGCTTTCAATAATAGGTACAAATGATAATTTTTGGAGTATGGGCGATATTGGCCCTTGCGGCCCTTGTACAGAAATATTTTATGACTTTGGTGAAAAATATAAGGGTTTTCCGCCTGGCCAAGGCGATGAAGGAGAAAGATATGTAGAAATATGGAATTTAGTATTTATGCAATTCAATAGAATATCAAAGGACAAGATTGAGAAGTTACCTCATCCGTCAGTGGATACAGGTATGGGGTTAGAAAGAATATGTGCTGTAATGCAAAACGAGCATAGTAATTATGACACTGATCTTTTTACACCAATGATTTCCTTTATTAAAAAAAATGTTAGTGATAAATATAAAAATGAAACAAGCTCAATGAAAGTTTTAGCTGACCATATAAGGTCAATATCATTTTTAATTTCAGAAAAGGTTCTACCGTCAAATGAGGGACACGGATATGTATTGAGAAGAATTATAAGGAGATCTGCTCGACATGCTCAAAAAATTGGTTTTACTAATGAAAGCTTTATTAAGCTAATCCCAATATTCATTGATACACTTCGCCAACAATATCAAGAAATTGATAATCAATCTAAGATTGCTCAAGTATTAGAACAAGAAATAGTTAAATTTAATGAAACATTAGAAGTTGGGCTAGACATTCTTGATAAAAACATAAATAAGCTAATGTTAAATAAATCTAAAAAGTTATTATCTGGAGAACTGTTATTTCTATTATATGATACGTATGGATTTCCTGTTGATTTAACATCAACAATAGCTCGAGAGAAGAATTTTGAAATAGATATAAAAGTTTTTGAAAAATTAATGGATAAACAAAAAGAAAATAGTAAAAAATCTAAAAAATTTGGTTTTAAAGATGAAATTGATTTTGTTACAAAATATTCATCAGATTTTACAGGATATATAGATGTGAAAAATAGAGCTAATATTTTAGAAATATTTTATGAGAATAATTCTATCGATAAAATTAAAGAAGGACAAAAAGCTTGCATAGTTATAGATAGCTGTCCCTTTTATGCAGAAGCTGGCGGTCAAATAGGCGATTCTGGAAAAATATTTTCTGATAACGGCATCTTTGAAGTTATAGATACACAAAAACGTGGTTCTGCAAATTTGTTAATTGGTGAACAGGTTAAAGGTATATTATCTGTAAAAGATGAAGTAGTAGCAGAAATTGATCAACTAAAGAGAGAAAATATAAAATTAAATCATTCCGCAACTCATTTACTGCATTCTGCATTGATAAATAATATTGGTGATAATGTGCAACAAAAAGGCTCTCTTGTAACTGATACTAAGCTAAGGTTTGATTTTGCGTGCGAAAAATCATTAGATAAAAAAACACTTTCAGTTATTGAAAATGATGTTAATCAAAATATAAATAAAAAAATTCCAGCACATACTTCAATAATGAATAAAGACGAAGCAATAAAAAAAGGCGCAATAGCCCTATTTGGAGAGAAATATGATGAAGAGGTTAGAGTTTTAAGCTTTGGTGATGTTTCTGTGGAATTATGTGGTGGAACTCACGTAAATAATACTGGAGATATAGGTGTATTTAAAATATTATCTGAATCAAGTATTTCATCAGGGGTTAGAAGGATAGAGGCAATTACAGGTATGTCAGCAAATGAATATTTAACAAAACGAGACAATTTAGTGTCTGATTTATGTCAGTCTCTTAATGTCCAAGATGATCAGCTTGAAGATAAAATTAAAAGTATAGTTGAGGATAATAAAAAGTTAAAAAAAGATAATTCTAATTTAATAAAAAAAATAGCAACTTTTGAACTAATAAATAAAATTCAAAATGAAAATATAGTTTATGAGAAAAATTTTCATATAATGAACCAAGACTATATTGATGGGAAAATACTAAAAAATATCTTTGAAGACATTAAATCTTCTGCGAAAAATTTAATTTTGATAATACTCCAAAAAAATAAATCAAAATTAGAAATTTATGTTTTAGTTACACAAGATTGTTTTAAAGTCATAAATGCAAAAGAAATAATTTCTTATATTAATGATTCTATTGGTTCAACAGGAGGAGGGAGAGAAGATTTAGCACAAGCTGGATTAGAATATCAAAAAAATATTGACGATTTAGTTAATACAATAAAAGAAAATACATTAACTCTTTTAAAATCAAAGGTAAAATAAATCATGTCAATAATTGTTCAAAAATATGGTGGAACATCTATAGGTACTATTGAAAAAATTTCTTTAGTTGCTGATAAGATTATAAAGGAAATAAATAACGGTAATCAGGTTGTTGTTGTTGTTTCAGCAATGAGCGGAGAGACAAATAGACTTTTAAGCATTGCTAAATCTATAGATAATAAAATTTCAGGTAGAGAGCTTGATATGCTTATTTCTACAGGCGAACAAGTGACTATATCTTTATTAGCAATGACTTTGAATAAAAAAGGCCATAGAGCTATATCATTAACTGGTTCTCAGGCTGGCATATTGACTGATAATGCTCATAACAAAGCTCGTATAGAATCAATAAATAATTCTGTAATTAAAAACTATTTAAGTGATGGAAATATAGTTGTTGTTGCTGGGTTTCAAGGAGTCACTGAAGAAGGTGAAATAACAACTCTTGGAAGAGGTGGTTCAGACACTTCTGCAGTAGCAATATCAGTTGCATTAGATGCTAAAGAATGTCAGATATATACAGATGTAGATGGCGTATATACTACAGACCCTAGATTATCTCCTGGAGCAAAAAAGATTAATCAAATAACAACTGAAGAAATGCTGGAGTTATCAAGTCAAGGTTCTAAAGTTTTACAACCAAGAGCTGTAGAATTTGCAGGAAAGTATGATATTGGAATAAGAGTTCTGTCAACATTTGAAGATGGAAGCGGAACATTGGTAAAGAAAGAAAATGACCTGCAAATGGAAAAAGCTATTATATCAGGAATAGCTTTTAATAAAGACGAAGCGCAATTAACCATCAGAGGTGTGCCAGATCAGCCTGGCATAGCATCTTTAATTTTAGGACCAATTGCAAAATTAAACATAGATGTAGATATGATTGTTCAAAACGTAGGAGAAGATGGTTTAGCGAATTTCACATTTACTGTTCCAAGAAATGACTATGAAAATGCGAAAAAATCGCTAATCGAAAGCTCAGAAAAGCTTAATGCAAAAAAAGTTGAGGGCAATAATCAAATAGTAAAGATATCCATGGTAGGAGTTGGAATGAGAACTCATCCTGGAATAGCAAGCAAAATGTTTTCTGTTTTAGCTGAAAATGAAATCAACATAAGTATGATCTCCACATCAGAAATAAAAATTTCTATTGTTACTGATGAAAACAACTTAAAAACAGCCATAGACGTGTTACATAAGGCTTTTAACCTTGAAAAATAGCATGTCCTTGTAGTATTTTCTATAATATGTAATATAGTATTTGGTTTGTATAAAAAATAATAATAACAATTACTTAAAAAAGTATTGGAGGAGGTGCGATGTTAATCTTAACACGCAGAGTAGGTGAGTCTCTAAGGATAGGCGACGACGTTTCGGTTACAGTCCTCGGCATAAAGGGCTCTCAGGTTAGAATTGGTGTAAATGCGCCAAAAAGTGTAGCTGTTCATAGAGAAGAAGTATATGACAGAATAAATGGTGAAAGTTCTAAAGTTTCTGCCGACAAAGTAAAAAGTTCAGAAAGTATGTAACTTTTACAAGTTTTAGGAGAGGTGGCTGAGTGGTCGAAAGCGGCACCCTGCTAAGGTGTTATACGGGTAACTGTATCGAGGGTTCGAATCCCTCTCTCTCCGCCATATTTATGTAAGATAAAGAATGAGATGTCAAAAAAAACATTATTTCAAAAAATTATAGATAGAGAAATACCGTCAGAAATTATTTATGAAGACGATATTTGTATAGCAATAAATGATATTAACCCGCAAGCACCAATACACATATTGCTTATTCCAAAGAAACCAATTCCAAAATTGAGTGATTGCACTGATAAAGATAAAGACATTTTGGGGCATTTATTTTTGATTATAAAAAAAATTACATATGATTTAAAAATTAATGAATCGTTTAGAGTAAATATCAATAATGGAGAAGATGCTGGACAGGAAGTTTTTCATTTACATATTCATATACTTGCTGGTAGAAAATTCTCTTGGCCACCTGGATAACAAATGAAATTTTGGCTACAGAAAGATAAGTGGATTAGTTCTGCACTAAATACTCTTGTGTGTTTGCTAGGTTGTTCTATTGGTGATTTTGGTACAATACTGTATTTCCAGTATTATACTGATATAAAATCTATTATTATAATAATGCCAATTGCGATTCTTAACGGAATATTAACCAGTATATTACTAGAAACAATCTTGCTTTTAAAAACTATGGATTTTAAAAATGCATTTAAAACTGCAACAGGTATGAGTCTAATAAGTATGATTTCAATGGAACTTGCAATGAATCTTACTGATATTATGTTGGAGGGAAGTTTAAAATTATCGTTATCCTCTATTATACCAGTATTAGCAGTAGGATTTATTGTTCCTTGGCCATATAATTATTGGAGATTAATGAAGTATAATAAAGGTTGTTGTGGATAAATAATGCGCCCGTAGCTCAGCTGGATAGAGTACTTGGCTACGAACCAAGTGGTCGGGAGTTCGAATCTCTCCGGGCGCGCCAATAAAATAATGAAAAAATTTGCAATTATAATATGTGTTTTATTTTTAAATGATAGCAAGATAGCTTTTTCAGAAGAAGGAGTGAAGGGCTTGGGCTTAACAAGCTGTAAAACATTTTATAATGCAAAACCAGAAGATAAATTAATCTATATTAGTTGGATGGCAGGCTACATTACTTCTCTTAATTTAATTAAAAAAAAGATTCATGCAAAAAATGTAAGTTATAACAGATCCCAGATATGGGTTGAATACTTCTGTTATCAAAATCCAAACACTTCATTCAGAAAAGCAGTTGATGAATTTATCAGAGAATTTACAAAATAAAAAAAATTAATCTTTTTTAGATTGATTTCCCCTACCTCTAGCAAATTTACTATGTCTAGGTCTATAATTTTTATTAAACTTTTTACCTTTATAATTTGGATTATAGTTCCTAGATTTACGTCTTTTATTTGGTAATTCTTTAGCATTGCCAAAAAATATATTTTTTATAAATTTTAAAAATCTTAAAATAATATTTTCTTTTTTAATTGGTATTGGCTTATTTGGTTTTATGCCTTTAACAGTAGGTTCTTCAGATTGATTTTTTTGAATATTATTGAAATCATAAATTTCATTTTCTTTTTTCTCAACTAACTCAAAACTTGACTTATTCTCGGTTTCATCATTATCATCTCTGTATCTTGTTATCTTATATTTTGGACTTTCTAGCTCTGGATTTGGGACAATAATTATATTTACATTATTTATATTATTAATATTGTTTACTTCATTTCTTTTCTCGTTCATTAAATACGTAGATATTTTAATTGGAAGTTCTGCAATGACCTTGCTAGTATTTACTTTCAATGATTCTTCTTCTATTAATCTTAAAATCGCTAATGACATAGATTTAATATTCCTTATTCTTCCTATCCCTTCGCATAAGTGACAAATTTCTTCAGAAGAATCTCTTAAAGATGGCCTTAACCTTTGCCTTGACAGCTCAAGCAATCCAAATCTAGATATTTTACCGAATTGCACTTTTGCTCTATCAACTTTTACCGCCTCTTTTATTTTTTCTTCAACTGCTTTTTGATTTTTTATAGCTAACATATCTATGAAATCAATTACTAACAAACCACCTAAGTCTCTTATTCTTAATTGCCTTGCAATTTCTTCTGCTGCTTCTAAGTTAGTATTTAAAGCTGTTTCCTCAATATCACTTCCTTTTGTTGATCTGGCAGAATTTATATCTATAGATATTAAAGCTTCTGTATGATCTATTACTATTGATCCTCCTGAAGGTAGTGATACTTCTCTACTGAATGCAGTCTCTATTTGATTTTCAATTTGATATTTATTAAATAAAGGTGTTTTGTCATCATATAGTTTAAGTTTACTAATTTGCTGAGGCATTGAAAATTCTAAAAATTCTTTTGCTGTATCATAAACCTCTTGGTTATCCACTAAGATTTCATCTATTGAGTCATCCATATGATCTCTTAGTGTTCTAATAATTATATTACTCTCTCTATAAATTAAGAATGGCCCCTCTTTTTCTTCTGAAGAATTTACAATATTTGTCCAGAGGGTAGTTAGATAATCTTGATCCCATTGCAATTCTTCTAAAGTTTTTCCAACTCCAGCTGTTCTTATTATAACACCACCATCTTTAATACTTTTTAAGTTGTCAAGGTTATCTTTTACCTCTTTTCTATCTGAGCCTTCGATTCTCCTTGATACGCCTCCTGCTTTAGGATTATTTGGCATTAAAACTAAATATTTCCCTGCTAAACTAATAAATGTAGTTAGTGCTGCACCTTTATTACCTCTTTCTATTCTCTCAATTTGTACTATTAGTTCTTGACCCTCATTAAGCATATCTTTAATGCTTCTTTTTTTATCGAAAGTTTCATTTTTGAGATATTCTTTAGAGATTTCCTTTAAAGGAAGAAAACCATGTCGCTCAGCACCAAAATTTACAAAAGCAGCCTCAAGACTTGGCTCTATTCTTGTAACTATTGCTTTATAAATATTACCTTTATTTTGACTGCGTGACTTGTGCTCTATGTCTAAATCGTATAATTTTTGCCCATTTACAGACGCTACCCTCAACTCTTCTTGCTGAGTGCCATTGATTAAAATTCTTTTCATTTTTATTCCTTTTTAATAAGCATACAGACAAATATATTATTCCCATAATATTTATGGGTGAATTTATATTTTTGAAGGAATTTATACCTAAGTATGTATTTATATAAGTCATTATGCTTGTTTATATATTGTTATTAAATAGTTTTCGTCATAGTCGAAAACCCATAATTCATTTGAGAATATTATTTATAAAGTATTCTCATATTGATAATATAACAGTGTTAAGAAGATACAGCAAATTATCTACATCAATATAAAGGGCTAACTTAATGAAAATGAATAGTAAGGCTGAAAAAGTAAAGATTACAGCTGGTAATGATGGGCAAAGACTAGATAATTTTCTTCTTACATATATAAAGCAAATCCCAAAAAGTCATATATATAAGCTTATTAGAACTGGGCAAGTAAGAATTAATAGCTCTAGATCAAAAGCTAGCTCGAAGTTGTATAAGGATGATATTGTTAGAATACCACCATACAAATATACAGAAAATCTAAAACCTTCTATCTCAAATGATATAATACAAAAAATAAATAAAAATATTATTTTTGAAGATGAAGATATTTTAATTTACAACAAACCTCCATTTTTTGCAGTGCACTCAGGAACAAATATTGGATATGGATTAATTGATGTTTTAAGGAAAATAAAAAAAGATTGTGAGAGGGTAGACCTAGTTCATAGATTAGATAAAAATACAAGTGGCCTTATTATTATTGCTAAAAATATGACTGCGCTTCGATATTTTCAGAAAGAAATTAAACAAAATAATGTTGAAAAAAAATATATTTGTTTAGTAAATGGATTGTGGAATAAACAAATAAAGCAATATAATATCAATCTTTTCCGTAATAATAAATCAAGTATGTCGTTATCAAAGTTTAAGATTTTAAAAACATATAAGACGTCTACTTTACTAGAAGTTGAAATTGTTACAGGGAAATATCATCAAATTAGGAAACAATGCGCATCATTAAACCATTCAATTTTAGGCGACACTAAATATGGTGATAACTTAATAAATAAAAAATACAAAAAACTTGGTCTAGGAAGAATATTTTTACACGCTCACTCATTATCTTTTTTTCCAATTAAAAAGAGTAAAAAAGAAATGATAAAATCAAATTTACCAGAAGATTTATCAATGTTCTTAGATTTACATCAATAATTCATTATATTGCATTAAAGTGTTGCAAAAAAAATGTTAGTTTTTTTAAAGGAAGACCTATTAACCCTGATATATCATTCTCATTGTCAGTCAATTCTTGAATTAGAATATCTTTTGCTACTTCGTATCTAAAACCTGCAGATGAATGGAAAGGTTTATGAGTATCAACATAATTATAAATATCTTTTTTGCGGAGTTTTTTAATTTTTATTACATATTCTGCTATGCCTGCTTTATATTCTTTTGTACTCGAGTTAATTACATATAAGCCGGTATGAAAGATAATCTTTTTATTTGAAATATATTCAAGATATTTAATTGCTACATCTCTTTTTAATGGTTTACCAAGTATAGTATCATCGCAAGATGCGCAAGCATCAGATCCAATAACAATACAATCATTATTTTCATTAGATATTTTAATTGCTTTTTGCTCTGATAGTCTCAAAGCCATATCTTTGGGCTTTTCATTTGGTAATCTAGATTCATCGATATTTGGAGATATACAAGTAAAATCAACGTTTAATGTCCCCATAAGCGATGCTCTAAATCTAGAACTACTAGCTAAAATTATTTTTTTCTTTTTCATCGATTTTTCCTGTATAATCTCCAAAAAATCTATATAAATAAGGGTAAATTTCAATAAGGAACTATAATATGGCTGTTCAAAAAAGTAAAAAAACTAGTTCAAAAAGAGGAATGAGAAGATCTCACGATCATCTTAACGTTCCAAAACTCTCTCAAGATCCTACTTCAGGAGAAACACATATGAGACATCACGTTTCAAAAAATGGTTTCTACAAAGGTAATCAGGTAATTATACCTAAATCTGAGGATAGTTCTATTAACGAAGATAGTTAATTTTAAGAACTACTTTTTCTAATAATAATGAGAAAAGAAACTAGAATCGCTGTAGATGCCATGGGTGGTGATGGTGGCCCTGAAGTAATAATGCCTTCTCTCAAAGACTTTTTATTATATAACAGCGATGTATATCTAAATGTTTTTGGAAATGAAAATATCATATCACCTTACCTTAATATTTTTGATAAGAACTTAATAAAACAAATAAAAATAATTCATACTGAGGAAAAAGTTAATAGTGAGGACTCACCATCTCACGCATTAAGACATAAAAAAAATTCCTCAATGAGCCTAGCAATTAAATCAGTAAAAAAAAATGAATCACTAGCTTGTGTTAGCGCAGGAAATACTGGCGCTTTAATGGCAATATCAAGATATATTCTTGGAACTTTAGATGGAATTGATAGGCCAGCTATAGAAAGTATGTTGCCATCATTAAATGGTCATACACATGTTTTAGACCTTGGCGCAAATATTGATTGTAAAGCAGAACATTTATATCAATTTGCCGTAATGGGATCAGTTTTATGTATGATACTTGATGATAAAAACAACCCTAGTGTAGGGCTACTGAATGTTGGCGAGGAAACAATAAAAGGCAACACACAAGTAAAAGATGCGCATGAATTGCTAAAAAAAGGTAATTTAAATTATATCGGTTTTGTAGAAGGAGATGATATTTTTTGTGGTAATATTGACGTTATTGTTTGTGACGGATTTGTTGGTAATATTGCTTTAAAAACAAGTGAAGGTATAGCCAAATTTATTTCATCAAAACTAAAAGATGAATTTAAAAAGAACATTTTTACAAAAATTGCAGGCTTGTCTTCTTCTAAAGTATTAGGTTCATTTAAAAAAGTTGTTGATCCAAGAAGATATAATGGAGCAAGTTTACTTGGATTAAAAGGTATAGTTATTAAAAGCCACGGTGGAGCTGATTCATTTGCTTTTAAAACCTCTTTAGATATAGCTTTGAAAGAAGTGAAAAAAGATGTTCCATCATGTATTGATAAAAAATTAAAAGAAATGTTGAGTTAAATATTATGTATTCAAAAATTATTTCAACAGGTGGTTATTTGCCAAAAAAAATTCTTACGAATAAGGATTTAGAGAAAAAAGTTGATACAACGCACGAATGGATTCTAGAGAGAACCGGAATAGAACAAAGGCATATAGCTGATGATAAGGAATCAACTTCATCTATGGCAACAAAAGCTGCAGAAGATGCATTAAAGAACTCAAATTTAAAAAGTGTCGATATAGACTTAATTATTGTTGCAACCACCACACCGGATCAAATTTTCCCAAGTACAGCCTGTATTGTTCAAAATAATTTAAATATAAATGCACCTGCTTTTGATATTCAAGCAGCCTGCACTGGTTTTATTTACGCTTTAAGTATTGCAGATAATTATATTAGAACAGGGTTTAGTAAAAATATATTAGTTATAGGTGCAGAAAAATATTCAAATTTATTAGATTGGAGTGATAGGTCAACTTGTGTATTATTTGGTGATGGTGCAGGCGCAGCAATATTGTCAGCTAATAAAGACAAAGGAATTATTTCATCATTAATTCATGCGGATGGACAATATAATGATTTGTTATCAGTAGAAAAGAACCATATTAAAATGAAAGGAAATGAAGTTTTTAAGGTTGCAGTGAATACATTAAGTAATTTAGTAGACGAGACATTAACTAAAAATAATCTTGATAAGACTGATATTGATTGGTTGGTACCACATCAAGCGAATTTAAGAATTATAAAAGCAACTGCCAAGAAACTGTCTATGCCTTTAGAAAGAGTTGTAGTTACTGTTAATAAACACGCAAATACCTCAGCAGCATCAATTCCTTTAGCTTTAAATGAAGCAGTGAGAGATGGAAGAATTAAAGAAGATCAAGTAATATTGTTAGAAGCATTTGGAAGTGGATTCACTTGGGGATCAGTATTACTTAGGTATTAACAATTGATAGATATTAAGGATATCAAGCATAGTCTAAAAAATATGACATCAAATCCTGGTGTTTATAAAATGTTTGATTCTGAAAATAATGTTATATATGTTGGAAAAGCAAAAAATTTAAAAAAGCGAGTATCTACATATTTTCAAAATAGTAATCATTCCGCGAGAATTAAGAGAATGATTAGTTTAATAAAAACTGTTCAAATAACAATTACAAATTCAGAAGCAGATGCTTTTTTATTAGAAAACATACAAATAAAAAAGTTTAGACCAAAATTTAATATCTTACTAAGAGATGATAAATCTTATCCATACATTTACGTTGATACTCAGCATAACTTTCCAAGGTTAAGTTTTTATAGAGGAAAAAGAAAAAAAATTGGAAAACACTTTGGTCCATATTCTAATGTTTATTCTGTAAGAGAGGCTTTGAACACATTACAAAAGTTATTTAAAGTTAGGCAATGTAGTGATTCTTTTTTTTCAAACAGATCCAGACCGTGTTTACAGTATCAAATTGAAAGATGTTCTGCTCCTTGCGTTGGTTTAATTAATGAGAAAAATTATAAAACAGACATTGAATTATCTATGAAGTTTTTAGACGGAAAGAATACTGAAATAATAAAATTATTAATTAAAAAGATGGAAAAAGCTTCAAAGGATTTAAATTATGAGGTAGCCGCAACATATAGAGATCAAATTGAATCACTAAGGCATACTTGTGAAAAAAGCTCAATTAGCAACGAGAGTGGTGATGTTGATATTATATCGGTAAGCATAAAATCAGGAACTGCCTGTATACAAGTTTTTAATATACGAAACGGTGTGAATTTTGGAAATGAAACTTTTTTCCCTGATATTGATGAAGATATGGCCGAAGGAACGTTATTAAGTATATTTATTGGGCAGTATTATATGTCTAAACAAATCCCTAAAGAAATTATTTTAAATAAATATACAAAAGATAAAAAACTTTTACAGTTTATTTTATCCAAGAAAAAATCTTCAAAAGTATTAATCACAAATAATGTAAGAGGAAAAAGACAAAAATGGGTAGAATTAGCAGAAAAAAATACACTTGATTCTGTAAATACAAAAATACTTAGTAAAAGAAATATGTTTAACAGATTTCAAGCTTTACAAGAGCTATTACGCTTAAATGAAATTCCAAAAAAACTTGAGTGCTTTGATGTAAGTCATACATTTGGAGAAGAAACTGTAGCATCTTGTGTTTCTTTTTCAGTAGAAGGACCTCAGAAAAAAGACTATAGAAGATTTAATATTAAAAGTACAAATATAGGCGATGATTATGCTGCTATGAAAGAAGCTTTACAAAGACACTTTTCAAAACTTAAAAAAAGTGAGATGCTTCTTCCTGATATATGCTTTATAGATGGAGGAGTCGGCCAAGTAAATACTGCATTAAAAGTTATGGAAGAGTTACAAATTTCAACAATACAAATTATTGGTGTGTCAAAAGGCAAAGATAGAGTTGCTGGTGAGGAAACTATAATATCTAATTATGGAAAAACAAAATTAAAACTTGAAAAAAACTCTATTGCCTTACATCTTATACAACAAATTAGGGATGAGGCTCATAGATTTGCTATTACTGGGCATAGAAAGAGAAGAGACAAGAGCAAGTTTCAATCTCCATTAGAAGAAATACCAGGATTGGGCCCAAAAAGAAAACAGATTCTTTTAAAGCATTTTGGTGGTTTACAAGGCGTAATTGCTGCCGGTGAAGATGAGATAAAAAAAATACCAGGAATAAATAAAACCTTAGCAGAAGCTATTTATTATAGGTTTCATAATAATTAATTTATGACATACGCTAATTTTATAACAAGTTTTAGAATTATATTAATACCAATAATGATATTATTTTTCTTTTTTAGTGCAGAAGGATCAAGATATATTGTTACAGCAGTATTTGTTATAGCTGCAATAACTGATTATTTTGATGGTTTTGTTGCAAGAAAATACAATCAAGTTACAAATTTTGGGAAGTTTATAGATCCGGTTGCTGACAAAATTTTAGTAGTATCTTCTTTATTATTAATTCTCCTTGATCACAATAAGTTAGAAATATTTATTCCTGTTTGTATTATTATATTAAGGGAAGTGATAATATCGTCATTAAGAGAATGGGAAGCAATTAATTTTAAGAAAACTATAGAAGTAAATAAACTTGGAAAAATAAAAACAGCATTCCAATTATTTGCAATAGGTTTTTTGCTTTTTGATGGAACTATCTTTACAATTAGTACACATTTAATTGGTTTGTATGGTATTTATATAGCAGCCTTTTTATCATTAATTTCTATGATAAAATATATAGGATTTGTTAAAAAGCCATAAATATTTGTGCGGGAATAGCTCATCTGGTAGAGCGCAACCTTGCCAAGGTTGAGGTAGCGAGTTCGAGCCTCGTTTCCCGCTCCATTTGAAAGTGGCTGAGTGGCAGAGTGGTTATGCTGCGGTCTGCAAAACCGTTTACGCCGGTTCAATTCCGACCTCAGCCTCCACAAATAGGAATAGGGTTAAAGCTATGAGAAATTTATATGATTATCCAATTGGCCAAAACTTTCCAGAGGAGTTTAATGTAATTATTGAAGTCCCTCAAGGAAGTAACAATAAATATGAATATAATTCTGAGTATGATGTTTTCCAACTAGATCGTGTTCTTTACAGTTCTGTTCATTACCCAGGATGCTACGGATTTATACCACAAACTTTAGGTGGCGATAATGACCCTCTTGATGTTGTTGTTTTAACTGGAGAGCCGGTTGTTACAGGTACAATTTTAAAAGCAAGACCAGTTGGTTATCTTAAAATGACTGATGATAAAGGTCAGGATGAAAAAATTTTAGCTGTTCCTGTTGATGACCCAAGATTTAATGAGAGAAGATCACTAAAGGATGTAAGAAAACATGTTCTTTTGGAAATTGAACATTTTTTTAGAATATATAAAGACTTAGAGAATAAGTATGTTGAAATTGACAAATGGTATGATCTTGACGACACAAAAAAATTAATAATAGAATCAAACTCTAATTATAAAAGTTCTAATTAAAAATCCTGCTAAATTTTTACCATTTTTTAATAACTATTAATATACACTAGATTAATAAAACGTTTATAATGTCCGCTTGCAAGCCCAGGTGGCGAAATTGGTAGACGCAAGGGACTTAAAATCCCTCGGTAGAAATACCGTGCCGGTTCGACTCCGGCCCTGGGCACCATTTATAAAAAATATATAATAAGATCATATATTTAGAAAAATAGTCTAATAATATTTTTAATATAAGATATTTCTAGTTTATATATTAATGAAAATTTGGTAGATTAAGTTATTGTGCTATATATACAATATAAATATAAAAATAATGCATAGGTTAATAATTTATTATAGGGAAGTAAAATGTCAGATAAAATTAATGTGATGGTAACAAGTGAAAATATGGAGCAAATGCAAATGGCAGCAATGATAGCGTCAGTTGGTGCTGTGAGCGGAAACGATGTGAGTGTTTTTTTATCAATGAATGCTTTAAAATATTTTCTTAAAGGTAATGATCTTAAGGCTCCAGTAGAAGGCGATATGGGAACAAAAATGTTAGAAAAAAATGTACCCCCTTTTCTAGAGTTATTTGAACAAGCTGTTGAGCTAGGTGATGCAAAAATATACCCTTGTTCAATGGCAATGGATATGTTGGAAATTAAGTCTGAAGATTTGTTTGATTACGTAGGAGAACCTATGGGTCTAACTAAATTTATCAGTGATGTTAACAAAGGACAAGTTTGGTCTTTTTAAAAAAGGAAATATTATGTCAGATAGAATATTAGTCGATGCAAAAAATACATTCTGCCCAGGACCATTAATGGAATTAATTTCAAATATGAAAATGGCCGATGTAGGTGCTGAATTAGAGTTATTATCTACAGACGAAGGTTCGGCTGCAGATATACCTGAATGGGTAAATAAAGTTGGGCACGAAATTATAGATAGTTTTAAAGAAGATGATGTTTTACATATTGTGGTAAAGAAAATTAAATAAATTTATTTTATAGGAGTACGGTAATGCATATTTTAGTAGTTGGAGGAGGAATGGGCGGAACAATTCTTGCAAATAATTTAGCTAGAAGATTATCCGGAGAGATAGAGCAAGGCTCTGCAAAAATTACAATGTTATCAGCTTCTGATAAACATATGTATCAACCAGGTTTGCTTTATGTTGCAGTTGGAAAAATGTCTACAAGTGAATTATATCGTGATCAAAAATCGTTATTAGAGCCTTCGATTGATTTTAAGGTTGACCCAGTAGAAAAATTTGACTTAGATAATAATTCAGTTACTACAAAGAGTGGCAAAAAAGTATCTTATGATATTTTATGTATTGCTACAGGCTCAAGAGGAAACGCTGCTGGAATTCCAGGCCTTGCAGAAAATGCCTGTCAGTTTTACACAGAAAGCGATGCATTAGCGATGTATAAAAAATTACAGAAGTTTGAAGGTGGAAAAGTTGTAGTTGCAACTGGTGTTCCCCATAAATGCCCAATGTCTCCATTAGAAATAACTTTCTTTTTAATCGATTACTTTAAGAAAAGAGGAATATGGGACAAGGTTGACTTACATTATACTTATCCTATTGGAAGAGTTCATAGTCTTGAACCTGTTGCTAATTGGGCTGCGCCAGAATTTGACAAACTTGGTGTAACATATGAAACTCTTTTCAATATGAAAGAAGTAGTTCCAGGAAAAGTTATTAGTGAAGAAGATAGCTCTGCTGAATTTGATTTATTGGTAACGGTTCCTCCTCACAAAGGTATGCAGGTTATAGAAGACAACGAATTAGGTAAGGGTGGCTTTATTCCTACAGATAAGAAAAAACTTAATATGGAAGGCAGAGAAAATGTTTTTGTTTTAGGCGACACTACTAATTTACCAATAAGTAAAGCAGGTTCTACTGCACACTTTGAAGCCGAAGCACTTGGTGAGAATATTGCAGCTTTAGTTCAACAAGGTGAGCCAGTTCGTGAGTACGACGGAAAAGTATTTTGCTTTATTGAAGCTGGCGATGGTAAAGCAACCTATGCTATGTTTAATTACGATAACCCGCCGAACCCCCAAGCACCAACATCTGGACTTCATTGGTTCAAGACTGCGTACAATAGAATGTATTGGGCTAGCGCGAGAGGAATAATATAATAATAAATTTTAAAAGGTGGAAATTATGAGTAGTGATATAAGTATACAACAACAGGTTGATAGATTTATGCAAGGTGCAGGGGATGCGCTTACAGATGATACAGTTGCAAGACTTGGTTTTATGATGAATGAGCTTTTAATAATTGCTGATAGAGTTACAAGAAATAAAAATATCATGAAATTATTAGAAATGTCTGAAAGTAAAGATTTTGCTAAAATGTTAGACGCATTATCTGTTGCATATGACTCGTATAAAGATGCTCCAAGAACCACAGGTGGAATTGGAGGCATGCTAAAAGTAATGGGTGATCCAGATGTTCAAGGCGCTCTAAAGCTTTTAGGTAATTTTGGTAAAGAATTAAATAAATAGCTTTATAACTTTGACAAAGAGACATAATGTTTGAAAAAAATATCAATACGATAGATATTCAAACAATTATGGTCCTCTTTATTGTTATTTTAATAACATCATTAAGAGTTATACCACATATAGAAAATTTTAGCCCTCTAATAAGTTTAGCTATCTTTAGCTCTATACATTTTAGGAATAAAATTTTTTGTTATATCGCTTTATTTTTATCTTTATGGATAAGTGATTTTTTTATAAATAACTTTTTTTATAACACATCAACTAATATTATATGGTTTTATAAAGGTTTTTACTGGCAGTATTTTTCTTATCTTGTAATATTAATACTCTCATCGTTTTTTTACGGCCAAAAAATCTCTCTTAAAAGTGTTTCAATTTTAGCTATATCATCAAGTTTTATATTCTTCTTTGTTACAAACTTCGGTTTTTGGATAATTAGTGATTTATATGAGAAAAATTTGCATGGACTTATTCAGTGTTATATTGCAGGCATACCTTTTATAAAGGGCACTATTATTGGATCATTTTTCTATACATATTTGTTATTTGGTGGTTATTATTTACTACAAGAAAAAATATACTTTCTTAAAAGAAGTCATATTAACTACTAATGTTTTCAATATACATTTTAAATAATTGATATATATAGTAATTTAATTTATTAGTTAAGTATTTCATTATATATTAATAAGATATTCAAATACTTTTATAAATATATTTAATAAGACAAATAAAATTTTTCTATTATAATCATAGTATATTAATTTGCTTAGGTATATACATGCGATCAAAAGTGGAGAAAATTGTATTTAAAAAAGACCTTTCTTCTAAGGACAAATTACCTCAGTTTGAAGACCATCATAAACAATCTCACAAACACACAACATGTTATATGTGTGCTTGCAGGTGTGGTATTAAAGTGACATTAGAAAACAATAAAATACGGTATATTCAAGGAACACAATCTCACCCGGTTAACAAAGGTGTTCTTTGCGCAAAAGGTAATGCTGGTATTATGAAGCAAATTTCGCCAGCAAGACTGAGACAACCTTTAATGAGAAAGCCAGGTGCAGAGAGAGGTACAAGTGAATTTGTTCCAATTAGCTGGGAAAAAGCTTTAGATATTTTGACTGATAGATTGCAACATATTAGAGAAACTGATCCAAAAAAATTAGCTTTTTTTACTGGTAGGGACCAAATGCAAGCTTTGACTGGTTTATGGGCACAGCAATTTGGAACAATAAATTGGGCTGCCCACGGTGGCTTTTGCTCTGTTAATATGGCGGCTGCTGGATTATACACAACAGGATTTTCGTTCTGGGAATTTGGTGACCCTGATTGGAATAACACAAAATATTTTATGTTATGGGGTGTTGCCGAAGACCATGCATCTAATCCAATAAAAATTGGTATCAATAAACTTAAAGAAAGGGGCGGAAAATTTGTTTCTATAAATCCAGTACGAACTGGTTATCAGGCGGTAGCTGACGAATGGATTCCTATTAAACCAGGCACTGATGCAATGCTAGCTCTTTCATTAGTACATGTTCTTTTAAAAAACGAACTCTTTGACTGGGAATTTCTAATAAGATACACAAATGCACATTATCTTGTAGTTGATAAACCAAGAGAAAAAGGCAATGGTTTGTTTTATAGAGTTAATGATATTCCTCAATCTTGGGATTTGGAAAAAGATTGTTTAGTTAATGCAACGGACCCAAAAATAAAACCAGCTCTTTTTGGAGAATATAAAGCTAAAGATGGTACTAAATTAAAAACTGTATTCACAATTATGACTGAAAGATATCTTGATGATGAATATTCTCCAGAAATGGCTAGCAAAGTTTGCGGAGTACCTGCAGATCAGATTGAAAAAATCGCACTTGAACTTGCTCACGTAGCTTTTAAAGAGTCTATAGAAATAGAAACAGAGTGGACAGATTGGACTGGAAGAAAACATAATAAATTTATTGGAAGACCTGTTTCTATGCACGCTATGAGAGGAATCTCAGCACATTCAAATGGTTTTCAAGCTTGCAGAGCAATTCATTTTTTACAAGTATTATTGGGATCTATTGATTGTCCTGGTGGACATTTAGCAAAACCACCGTATCCAAAGCATGTTGCCCCGTCAAATAAACCTGGTAAAAAAGTTTCTCCTGGAAAGCCCTTAGATAATTTCCCTCTTGGATTTCCAACAGAACCTGAAGATTTAGCAATCGATAAAGATGGGAAACCACTTAGAATAGACAAAGCATATTCGTGGGAAGCTCCGATTGCAAATCATGGGCTAATGCATATGGCAATCACAAATGCTGTAGCTGGTGATCCATACGAAATAGACACAATGATATTTTTTATGGCTAATATGGCATGGAATTCTGCAATGAATACTTCAAAAATCAGAGAACTTCTTTGTGCAAAGAAGGATAATGGTGAGTATAAAATACCTTTTTTAGTAGTCTGTGATGCTTTTGATTCAGAAACAGTAGGCTATGCAGATTTGGTTATCCCAGATACAACTTATCTAGAGAGATATGACACAATATCAATGTTAGACAGACCAATTTCAGAACCACATGCAATATGTGATTCTATAAGGTCACCTGTATTAAAACCTGATAGAGATGTAAAACCGTGGCAAACTGTTTTAGTAGAATTAGCTAGTAGATTAAAATTTCCAGAATTTACAAATGATGACGGCTCTAGAAAGTTTAATGATTATAAAGATTTTATAATTAATTATGAAAAGTCTCCTGGTATAGGATTTTTATCCGGATGGAGAGGAAGAAATGGTGATAATAGTCTTAAGGGAGAACCAAATAAAAATCAATGGGATAAATATATAGAAAATAAATGTTTTTTTGAATACAAATTAACAGATAATCAAAAGTATTTTAGAGGTGCTAATAAAGACTATTTAAAATTTGCAAAAAAAGTTGGTTTTATTGAATCAGAAGAACCTATTATTATAGAATTATATTCCGAAAAATTACAAAAATTTAAGTTAGCAGGCTTAGGTCTCTATGATGGTCCACAGCCAAAAAGAGAGAGAGATCAATTTAGATTATCAAGATTTTTTGATCCCATACCAGAATATTATATACCTTTAGAACACAGGTGTTCATTTTCACAAAAATTTCCGTTTTATGCGATTACTCAAAGGCCTATGTTCATGTATCACTCTTGGGATTCGCAAAACGCTTGGTTAAGACAGTTGCAGGCTCATAACTATATGCACATGAATACAGATAAGGCAAAAGAGTTAGGCATAGAAGATCTTTCCTGGGTATGGGTTGAATCCAATACAGGTAAAATAAAAGTCCAAGTTAAATTAATGGAGGGTTGCCAAAGTGATACTCTATGGACATGGAATGCTATTGGAAAACAAAAAGGTAAATGGGGTTTATCAGATGACGCAAACGAATCCTCAAAAGGTTTTTTATTAAATCATTTAATAAACGAACATTTACCATGTGCTGATACAGGTAGTCCAATTACAAACTCAGATCCAATCACTGGCCAAGCAGCGTGGTATGATTTAAAAGTAAATATATATCCAGCTAGTAAGGATGAGCAATATGGCGTATACCCAAATTTTGAGGGTGGAAAAAAAGTTGCAGGCCTTCCTGATACCTCAGACATCTTAAGATACAATACAAAAAAACCTGTGAGATTGTCTAGATCTTTGAAAGATATAATTTCTAAAGGGGGTTTTAAAAAATGAAATTAGGATTGGTTGTAGATTTAGATAAATGTGTAGGATGCAGTGCTTGCGCGATTGCTTGTAAACAATGGAATACATCTGGAACATCTGGTTCGCTTACAGACTATAAACCATACGGCCAAAACCCCAGCGGAGTATTTTTTAATAGAATCAGGCATTATGAAGTTGGAAATTACCCAGATAGTAAAACGGTACACTTCCCTATGTCTTGTATGCAATGTGAAGATGCGGCTTGCGTAACGGTATGCCCAACTGGAGCATCTTATAAAAGGGAGGAAGATGGAATTGTGCTTGTTGATCCAGAAAAATGCATGGGTTGCAATTATTGCGCTTGGGCTTGTCCTTATGGAGCAAGAGAATTAGATAGAGAGGAAGGGGTTATGAAGAAATGTACATTGTGTGTTGATAGAATATACGATCAAAATCTTCCTGAATCTGAAAGAAAACCAGCTTGTGTTTTAACATGCCCAACTTCTGCAAGACACTTTGGTGATTTTGATGATCCGTTTTCAGAAGTTTCAAAAATTTCTAATGACAGAGGCGGTCAAGAATTATTTTCTGATCTTGGTTATAAGCCAGTTAATAAATATTTACCTCCTAGAGATAAAGTTAATATTAAAACTCATGAGATTAATAAAGAAAATTTAAAATCAAAAATTAAAGAATGGGTAAACAAAGTAGTAGAGTTATAAGGAGATAATATGCATCCAGCTTTTTCAGTAATATTCTTTACAGTAACTTCTGGCGCAGGCTATGGATTAATTGCATTACTTTGTTTTTTAAATTTTATTAACCAAGGAATATTTGTAAACAAGGAATTATTTTTAATATTTTCAGCAGTAAGTGTAGGTATTTTTTCAGTAGGACTAATTTCATCAACATTTCATCTGGCAAATCCAAAAAATGCATGGAGAGCTTTTATGAGATTTAGAACTTCTTGGTTAGCAAGAGAAGGGTTGCTTGCAATTTTATTTTATCCAATACTATTTACTTATTTATATTTTATCTATCAGAATACATATTCAAGTAATCTTTTATTTATGCAATTTTATAGTTTTTTAATATTTATTTTTTCTGTATTTATTATATTTTGTACAGGAATGATCTACGCTTGCTTAAAAACAATACCACAGTGGAATACAATTTTAACGCCAATAAACTATATTGTGATTGGACTTTATTTGGGTTTTCTTTTAGTTTTATTTCTTCTAAGTATAAATAGTTACGGAGTTAATGATTATAAGTATTATATTTTATGTTTAATTGCATTCTCTTTCATAATGAAATTAATATACTATTATAAAATTACACCATCAAGACATAATATAAATGAGGCAACTAATGCGGCTATTAAAATAAAAAACTCCAATGTTAGATTATTGGATGTAGGACATACAGGCGGCACATTTTTAACAGACGAATTTGGTTTTTTTGTAGCTGAAAAAAAACTTAAACTTGTCAAATTATTCTCAATATTCTTTGGTTTTATTGCACCTTTCTTGTTAATCAGCTCATATTATTTACTTTATAATGATATTTTGGTTATCTTTTTAGCATTATTAGTATCATTTTTTGGCATAATAGCCGAAAGGTGGCTTTTTTTTGCTCAAGCAAAACATGTGGTAAATCTTTATCATGGCTCACAGACTGTTTAAAATATGTTTAATTGAAACTATTTATAAACGTGTTATCGTATATATTTAAAAATTTATAAATTTAATTTTAAAAATAAATTCAATAATTTATATGATTAACATAAAACTTTTTTTAATATCATTTATTACATTTCTTATTTTAGATGCTATATGGCTTGGTATCATTTCAAAGGGTTTTTACGCCAAGAATCTTTCTGATTATTTAACCAGCGATATTGTTTGGCCGGCTGCCTTCATATTTTATCTCTTGTTTAATATTGGTTTACTCGTATTTGTTATTTTGCCTGCCATTGAAGAAAACTCGTATAGTACTCTAATTATGTACGCTTTACTTTATGGCCTTGTAACATTTTCAACTTACGATTTAACAAACTTAGCAACCATTAAAGATTGGCCAGTTATTGTTTCAGTTGTTGATATTATGTACGGAATGTTTGTAGCTGTGGTTTGCTCATCCACAGCCTTTTATTTGCACAAATATTTAGTCTAATTTACTTAAAATACCTAGTTTTTCCTTGCTAATAACAAAATAAAAAAGTATTATTTTTGTATGAAATACTTAATTTTTACTATTTTCTTAATATCAACAAACATTTTTGCCATGGAATTAGTGGTTGATGGTACTGGTAATTCAGTAAATTGTTTGAATATTCAAAAGAAATCTATGCACTTTAATCATTCAAGAAGTAAAAATTTTCCAAAATCAGCTTCAAAAAATCACAATATTAACTGTTTTGAGAGTTCTAAAAATATTGTGAAAAATCCAAGCGTTATTTCACCTTCAAAAAAAGTAAGTATGGGAGCTGCAGTTATTTTAAATCCTGTAGCAGCTGCATATTGGCTAATCGACAAAGCAGTAAGAACTGGAGTTGACAAAACTGTAAATAAATAAATAATAATTCTAACGATATTTATTTTTTTTATATCTTCCATAATAATATGATTGAAATACAAAATTTGCATAAAAAATATGATGATATAACTGTAGTCGATGATTTATCGCTGAAAGTTGATGTTGGCGAAGTATTAGGTTTCTTGGGGCCGAATGGAGCAGGTAAATCTACTACTATGAAAATGGTCACTGGATTCTTAGAGCCTACAAGCGGCAATATAAAAATAAATAATCTATCAATAAAAGATTCGGCCTATGAAATTAAGAAATTTTTAGGATATTTACCCGAGGGTGCTCCACAATATGGAGAGATGACTACATCAGATTTTTTATTATTTATAGCTAAGATAAGAGGTATAAATAAAAATAAAATTAATTCATCCATAGAGTCTGTTATTGATAATCTTTCGTTAAAAGATGTGCTTAATAAAAGAATTGAGCATCTATCCAAAGGTTTTAAAAGAAGAGTAGGGATAGCTCAAGCAATTATTCATGATCCTAGTATATTGATTATGGATGAGCCAACAGATGGGTTAGATCCAAATCAAAAATATGACGTACGGCAGTTAATAAAAAAAATATCAAAAGATAAAACAATAATTATATCTACTCATATCCTTGAAGAAGTTGATGCGGTTTGCACGCGTGCAGCAATTATTGCCAAAGGTAAGTTATTATATGACGATACACCATCAAACCTTCAAAGCTTAGATAAAGGGTCTTTAGATGATACTTTTAGGAAAATTACTTTAGGGGAAAGTCGCTAATGAAGAATATCTCAATTATCTTTAATCGTGAATTAGTATCATATTTTTCTACTCCTATAGCTTATGTTTTTTTAGTTATTTTCCTTTTGTTGTCAGGATCATTTACCTTTTATATGGGCAATTTTTATGAAAGAGGACAAGCAGATCTATTACCATTTTTTGGATTTCACCCATGGCTATATTTATTCTTAGTGCCAGCAATCACAATGAAATTATGGGCGGAAGAGAGAAAATCAGGAACCATAGAACTGATTTTAACTCTTCCGGTAAAAGTTTCAGAAGTTGTTATTGGCAAATATTTGGCTGCTTGGTTTTTTATAGCTTTAGCTTTGTTTTTAACTTTTCCAATCTGGATTACTGTAAATTATTTAGGTGATCCAGATAATGGTGCAATCTTGTCTGGTTATTTAGGAAGTTTATTAATGTCTGGTGGTTTTCTTGCAATTGGTTCTTGTATGTCTTCAATCACACAAAATCAAGTTATTGCGTTTATTATATCTGTTGTAGTTTGTTTTATTTTTTTACTTAGTGGCACTAATTTGGTGTTAGATTTTTTTAATGCATGGCTTCCACAAGGAGCAGTGGATGCAATTGCATCTCTAAGTTTTTTATCTCATTTTTCTTCGTTAAGTAAGGGTGTAATAGATCTTAGAGATTTTATATATTATTTTTCATTAATAGCAGTATTTATTTATATAAATATCGAATTAGTTAACTTAAAAAAAGGTGAATAAAGTGTTATCAGAAAGAAGTAAGTCAAAAGTGCAAATTTTTCTTTTATTAGTAATTTTTGTTCTTTTTATAATGCTTGCTAATAATATATTTAAAGGTTTTAGATTTGATTTAACTGAAAATAAATTATATACATTAGGCGATGGCACTATAAATATAATTAATAATTTAAAAGACGAGGTCACTCTTAATTATTATTTTTCAGATAGCCTTACTCAGGATGACACTTACCTTAGAGCATATGCAAAACGAATAAAAGAACTACTTGAAGAATATCAATTAAGATCAAAAGGAAAAATTAAACTAAATATTATAGATCCTGTTCCATTTTCTGATGAAGAAGATAATGCAATGAAATATGGTTTACAAGGAGTTCCTTCCAAAACTAAAGAAGAAAATATATTTTTTGGATTAGTCGCTGCAAACAGATACGATAATTATAAAATAATCAAATTTTTTGATCCAGGAAAAGAAGCAGTTATAGAATATGAGATTACAAAAGTTTTATACAGTCTTCTAGATATGAAAAAACCTAAGATCGGAGTTATTACTTCTTTACCAATGTTCGGCGGCTATAATTTTACTAAAAATGAGCCCACTCCTGAATGGGCTATTATTCAAAAAATAAAACCACTTTTTGATGTTGAGCTAATTGATAAAAAAACAAAGAGCTTTGACAGTTTTGATATTTTATTTCTAGTTCATCCAAAAAAGTTATCAGATGAAAATAAGAAAAGAGTTTTAGATTTTTACGATAACAAAGGTAAGATTTTGCTGTTATATGATGTTTACTCTGAAGCTGATCCAGAATTTCAAGATCCAAGCCTTCCACCAGCAGGAGGTGGTATTCAGTCTTCTGATTTTAATGAGCTCTTAAATAAAATTGGGGTTTCTATTGATACCTCAAAAGTACTTTTAGATAGAAAATACGCAATACCAGTAACTTCAGCATCCTCTGATAGACCCATAAAACATGCAGCCATATTAAGTTTTCCCAAAAACTCATTTAATAAAAAGTTAAATATGACAAATAAACTTAATTCTCTTACAGCGGCTTTTTCAGGTTCGATTATAAATACCAATATGAGCAATAGTTTTACATCTTTAATTAGTTCAAGTGATGACTCATCAGTTACAGAAAAAAATGTTTTTAGATATCTCCCAGACCCTTCTGTCCTTTTAGATAAATATCAACCTACCAAAGAAACAGAGGTTATTGCAGGACTTGTAGAAAATGAAAATAAACAAGCAATAGTTATAGCTGATGCAGATATTACAGCTAATTATTTATGGGTAAGAGTTCAAGATTTCTATGGTGAACAAGTTTTAGTGCCTTGGGCAAGTAATGGTGATTTGATAATAAATTCGTTGGATTACCTATCAGGAGGTAATACATTAGCAAGTATTACAAGCAGAGAATCTTTTTCAAGACCTTTTTCTGTTGTAGAAGATTTAAAACTTACAGCAGAAAAAATATTTAATGCAGAAGAAGCAAGGCTTCAGAGTAAATTAGCGAAATTACAAAATAAAAATAGTGAGCTTACAGATAAAAATGGTGTCGATTATAGTGCGTTTCAACAAGAGCTATTAAAAGTTAGAAAAGAATTAAGGGATGTCAGAAGAAATTTAAACAAAGATATTGATAACCTTGGATCTTTATTAAAATTTATTAATATTTTTTTGATGCCGATACTATTAACAATTTTTATTATTATTTTTTCATCATATAGAAAGAAGAATAAAATTAAATGAAAAAATTAATCATATTAATTAGTATTGTTGGTATCCTTGTTGTAGTAAATGTATTATTCAATAACAAAAATTTTAGTTCAGAAAAAAATACTCAAACATTAGGGGAAGCAATTCTTTTAGAAGAACCTTTAACATCTATAGTAATATCAAAAAATAATAATCAAATAACGCTTGTCAAAAAAAGTCCTGATTCCTGCTACGAAATAGTGAATTTAGATTATTGTGTTGATAATAAAAAATTTCAATTACTCAAAAAATTTATAGGAAATGAGATAAAAGACATTTATGAAAAAACTGAGGAAAACCTTCATAGATTAGGATTTAAAAATAATAAAAACAATAGTTCAATAATAATTAATAATAATAAAAGTTTATATTTTGGAAATATAAATAAATATAGTGAAGTATATGTTCTTCAAGCAAACAACATTTATAAAATCGAATATAGCAAAGGAATACTTGAAACAACTAGTAGATTTTGGCTAGATAAGTCAAATCCATTGTTGCCTTTAGTAGAAACTGATGAATTTGATATCGAAATTTATAATTTCACTACAGATGACTTAAATGAGTGTGAAAAAGTGAAGCATACAGAAATTGTCTTGACTACAAATCACTCAACTCTGAGAAATTCTTTTTTTGATTTGTACGCATCTGACGCAAAAAAATTTGATAGTTTTGAAGATAGTCAAAAATTGTTGTTAATAAAACTTAAGAACCCTAACTCTGATAAGAAAATTTTTAACTTTTTTCTGTGGAAAGAAGAACATTTAACATATTTTTTAGAAAGCTATCCAAAACAGCAAGGGTTGAAATTTCTTATACCTAATTCTGTCTATGAAAATGTCAAAAGTTACTGTAAATGAAACTCATTCTAAAGAATCAATAAATTTCTCTGCATCTAAAGCTGCCATACATCCTGAGCCTGCAGACGTAATTGCTTGTCTATAAATTTTATCAGTAACATCGCCAGCAGCAAAAACACCTGGTACACTAGATTGAGTTGAATATTCAGAATTATTTTGAACAATAATATATCCGTCATCCATTTTTAGCTGATTAGCAAATATATCAGTATTAGGTTTATGCCCAATTGCTATAAAAACTCCATCAAAATTGATATCCTGCATGCTATTATCTTTTTTTGATTTTATAATAGCAGAAGTTACACCTTGTTCGTTACCTTTGATTTCACTTAATTCTGAATCCCAAATTATATTTATATTTTCTTTTTTAAATAATTTATCTTGTAAAATTTTTTCAGCTCTTAATTTATTTCTTCTATGAATTAAAGTAACTGATGATGCTATATTTGATAAATAGAGAGCTTCCTCTACTGCGGTATTACCTCCACCAACTACACATACTTTTTTATTTTTATAAAAGAAACCGTCACAAGTTGCACAAGCTGAGACTCCCTTGCCAAGATATTTTTTTTCACTATCAAGACCTAGGTAAATTGCACTTGCACCTGTAGAAATTATAATGGAGTCAGCAGAATACTCATTATCGTTTCCTTTTATAAAAAACGGTCTATTTTTAAAGTTCACCTCATTTATATGATCAAAAATTATTTTTACATCATACTTAAGCGCGTGTTTTTCCATTCTGTCCATTAATTCAGGGCCTTGTAGTCCATCAAAATCGCCTGGCCAATTATCAACATCAGTTGTAGTCATTAATTGACCTCCTTTGCTTAATCCGGTAATTAGAACAGGATTAAGGTTGGCGCGTGCAGCATAGACAGCTGCTGTATAACCGGCAGGTCCTGAACCAATTATTATAAGTTTTGAGTGCATTTTAATTTCCAATATGTTTCATTGAGCTGTCATTTAGCAGAGTAAAATAGAATAAATCTATTACGTTAATATTTTAATAAATATAGTATAATCATAAAGGAAAAGGAAGGTGAAAAAATGCTTATTTACACCTTTTTTGCTTTTGTTTAAATAAATACTAGTTTTATATTGGAAAAAAAATTGAAAAATAGACTAAAGAAAACATCTGCAAGCACTTCTAATAAAAAAAAATTATCTCAAACACTTAGAGAAGCTATATTACTGGTATCCCTTTCTATATCTGCATATATTTATTTGACTTTAACAACATATAATAAAAATGATAAAAGCTGGATCAATTCTTCTTCATCAGAAACACAGAATCTTGGTGGGCAGTTCGGATCTTATTTGAGCGAGACATTATATTTCTTATTTGGCCAAGCTGCTTTTTTAATTCCCTTAATATTAATATTTATAGCTTTAGATATTTATAATCAAGGCAGAAAAGATAATGATTCACATAACATATCACGATATTTAGGTTTTGCGCTATTTGTTATAGCAGCCTGTTCAATATTAAGCATTCATTTTGTTAAAGAAGAATTTCAAGCTGGAGCAGGTGGTCTTTTAGGTGATTTTATAGCTTCTTTATTAATTAGTGCTTTTAGCATTGTTGGATCTACAATTATTATATTTACATCTTTTATTATAGGTATCACATTATGGTTAAAACTTTCCTGGGTTAATATATTTGAATATATAGGTAAAATTACTTTTTTATCTGTACAAAATATTTTTTTGGTAATAAAAAAAATCCCAGCATATTTTTTAAACGATAAAGCTGTAATTAATGAAAAAAAGGATATTGAGTTTAAGAAAAAACTTGAAAAACTAAAAAAAGTTGATGATATAAAGATAGAACCAGAAGTAAAAGTTACTAATTTTTCAGATCGAGCAGAGAAAGAAAAACAAATTCCATTATTTGAGAATGCTGCAGCATCTAAAATACCACCATTAAATTTGCTTAATGAAAACCAAGAAACTGTTCATTCTTATTCTGAAGATACATTAAAAACATTATCAAAATTAGTTGAAATTAAACTTGAAGATTATGGTGTAAGAGCTAGCGTTGTAGCTGTTCATCAGGGGCCTGTTATAACTAGATTTGAGTTAGAACCAGAGGCTGGAGTAAAAGCTGGAAAAATTACAAATTTATCTAAAGATTTGGCAAGAGCCTTATCAGTAACAAATGTTAGAGTAGTTGAAGTTATACCTGGTAAAAATGTCATTGGAATTGAAATTCCAAATGAAAATAAACAAATTGTTAGGTTGTCAGAAATTTTAAAAACCTCAGCATTTGAAAATTGTTCTTCTAAATTAACCATTGGACTAGGAAAAGATATTTCTGGCTCCCCAATAATGGCAGATCTTTCAAAAATGCCGCACCTTTTAGTTGCCGGTACAACAGGATCAGGAAAATCAGTTGCTATAAATTCTATGATATTAAGTTTGATATACAAATCAGGGCCTGAGCACGTAAGAATGATTATGATAGATCCTAAAATGCTTGAGCTTGGAATTTATGATGGAATTCCACATTTATTAACCCCTGTCGTAACAGACATGAATTTAGCAGCTAATGCGCTAATGTGGAGTGTAAAAGAAATGGAAAGGAGATATAAGCTATTAGCAAAATATAGCGTTAGAAATATTGATGGATATAATGCAAAAATTCAAAACGATAAATTGACAGAAGATGAATATTTGCCTCAAATAGTTATAGTAGTTGATGAATTCGCTGATTTATTTTTTGTTGTGGGAAAAAGAATCGAAGAATTAATAGCAAGATTAGCTCAGAAAGCAAGAGCTGCAGGCATTCATTTAATATTAGCAACACAGAGACCTTCGGTAGATGTCATTACAGGACTTATAAAAGCAAATATCCCGTCGAGAATTGCGTTCCAGGTATCGTCAAAGACAGATTCTCGTGTAATTTTAGATCAGGCTGGAGCAGAAAATCTTATAGGTAACGGAGATATGTTATATTTAGAGAGTGGTAAAATGATTCCTGAAAGAATTCATGGCGCGTTTGTATCAGACAAAGAAGTTAAAGATGTTATAAATTATTTAAAAGAAGGAGCTGAAAACGAATACATTGAAGAAATCTTACAAAATGATTCTAGCGATTTAAAATCTATTTATAAAGATAATGATGACAATGACGACGATGAGCTATATAAAGAGGCAGTAAATATTGTAATTGAAAGTGATAAAGCTTCTATATCATATTTACAAAGAAGATTAAAAATTGGATACAATAGAGCTGCAAGAATGATTGAAAAAATGGAAGAAATGAATATCGTTACTGCAATTCAAAAAAATGGGACAAGAAATGTTCTTAAAACAAAATAAATTTAAATTAATAATTTTTTATTTGCTTCTTTTTTTTGATAATACTGCATTAAGTTATGATGAAAAAAATTTTTATTATAATTTTATAGACAAAATTAATACATTTAGTTCAAAATTTATACAGCATACATATGATGAAAATGGAACAATCATAAAAAAAAGCAGTGGTAATTTAATATATAAGAAAAAATTAAAGTATTTATTAGAATATAGTAAGCCCAATAAAGTAAAATTTATTTCAGATGGTAAATTTATAACAACTATTGATGAAGATTTAGAACAAGTTATTATACAAAATCAAAAAAAGTTTTATGGTAATATTTTTAATATATTTACAAATAAAACTTTGATTGAAAAAAATTTTAATCTCACTAAATCAATAATTAATAATGAGCATTATTTAAAATTTACGCCTATTGATAAAGATATTTACTATAACATTTTTTTAATTGTTATTAGTAACGATAAAATAAAAAAGATTACATTTATGAATGATTTTGATCAAAGTGTTACAATGATATTTAGTGATTTTATGACAAACGAAATTATTTTAGATTCTTTGTTTAAAATTGACATTCCGGATGAATTTGACGTAATAGTAGACAATAAAAAGGAGTAATTATGGCTGAACTAAGTTTATCAACAGAAATAGTTAATAAAGTAATAGATATATTAAATCAACACGATCCAGCCTCGTCTGATCAATTAGTCGCAAGCCAGTATTTAGCAGCAATAATAGGTTTTATAGTTGCAAAAGAAAATTTTAGCGACGAACAAAGAAATGATGTAATTAATGAGCTTTCATCATTTATAAGGTATGTGTCTGATGATCTTCGTGGAAATAGTGATCCCCAGGAGCCAGCACCCTCAGGAGATTCTTTTGGAGTCTGGAAGCCCGAATAATTAAGATATGATTAATCTTACTATAATAGCAATTGGCGGAGCTTTAGGATCATTATCTAGATATTATTTATCAAATACATTCCTAAAAAATTTTGTTTTCTTTGATATACCTTTCGCAATACTTGCAATAAATGCTTTAGGTTCACTATTTTTTGGATTTTTTATGGGCTTATATACTAGTAATATCATTGCATCAGA
>Ga0181564_10000247_pt1 | contig 44941 bp, 43 predicted proteins | sample 011ome_24_FD_134512 | JGI IMG/M metagenome (GOLD analysis project Ga0181564, IMG submission 134512) | Coastal salt marsh microbial communities from the Groves Creek Marsh, Skidaway Island, Georgia - 011513CT metaG (megahit assembly) | ecosystem: Environmental > Aquatic > Marine > Intertidal... | reverse complement strand
TGCAACAACCGTTTCTATATCGGTAAATGAAACAACAACGCTCTCGGATCTTAATTTGATTGTTTCCATTTTTACGGAGGTTTATAGCAAAAAGACAACTCAGCTTCAAGTCGTGAGTTCCAACATAAGAATCCCAGAAACCACACAACGTCAATCTGATTTCATGACCAATGTAATTTTTAACAGTCACCACTCAGAAACGGAACTGATGCGTTACATAAAGCGTTTGGAACGCAAAGATTTGTCCTTAAACTTTTCGATGATTTCATTGGGATCTTGTACGATGAAACTCAATGCTGCGGTAGAAATGCTGCCACTAAGCTGGCCAAACTGGGGTAATATTCACCCGTTCGCTCCCCTAGATCAAGTGGAAGGCTACCGAACGGTCCTCACTAAACTCGAAGCACAACTCACAGAAATCACCGGGTTTGCAGGAACTTCCCTACAACCAAACTCAGGAGCACAAGGAGAATTTGCTGGATTGATGGTCATAAGAGCCTATCATGAATCTAGAGGCGATCAGCACCGAAAAATCTGTATCATTCCATCCTCTGCACACGGAACCAACCCCGCAAGTGCCGTAATGGCTGGCATGAAAGTGGTGGTGACAAAATCATCTGAAAACGGAAATATTGATGTTGAGGATTTAAGAGAAAAAGCAACACTCCATAAGGATAATTTAGCAGCCTTAATGGTAACTTATCCCTCCACACACGGAGTATATGAATCTGCAATTAAAGAAATTACTCAAATCATTCATGACAATGGTGGACAGGTTTATATGGATGGCGCAAACATGAATGCACAAGTAGGTCTTACAAATCCTGGAAATATTGGTGCCGATGTATGTCACTTGAACCTTCACAAAACATTTGCAATTCCACATGGTGGAGGAGGTCCGGGCGTTGGCCCTATCTGTGTTGCAAAACAATTAACCCCCTTTTTACCAGGAAACCCCCTAATTGAAACAGGAGGATCAGCAGCCATTAATTCCATTTCTGGCGCACCCTTTGGATCTTCCTTAGCTTGTTTGATCTCTTACGGTTATATCAAAATGCTTGGAGCTGAGGGATTGACAAACTCAACAAAAATTGCGATCCTTAATGCCAACTATATCAAAGAACGCCTTCAAGGGCATTACAACACATTATACTCTGGAGAACAAGGACGTGCAGCTCATGAAATGATTATCGATTGTCGCAGTTTTAAAACAAATGGCATTGAAGTAGTGGACATTGCAAAACGATTGATGGACTTTGGGTTTCATGCACCTACAGTTTCCTTTCCTGTTGCTGGCACTATGATGATTGAACCCACAGAAAGTGAAGGAAAAGCAGAAATGGATCGTTTTTGTGATGCTATGATTGTAATTCGAAAAGAAATAGAAACCGCCACCAAAGACCAACCTAACAACCCCCTAAAAAATGCTCCCCATACTCAAGAAATGCTCACCAAAGATGTATGGGAATTTCCTTACAGTAGAGCCGTCGCTGCATTTCCATTAGATTATATAAAAGAAGATAAATTTTGGCCGTCTGTCCGTCGAGTCGATGACGCGTATGGCGATCGAAATTTAATATGTACATGTGCGCCAATAGAAGCATATGAAGAAGCTTAATACACATACTATGAATATCAAAATTACAGGAGTTGGGAGTTACATTCCAAAACTAGTACAGAAAAATGAAGCCTTTCAACAACATTCATTTTTAAACATTGATGGATCTGAAATCCCATCCTCTAATGAGGTAATCGTAAAAAAATTTAAAGCCATAACTGGCATTTCCGAACGCCGCTACGCAGAAGACCATCTAACGGCTTCTGATTTAGGGGCATTGGCCGCTGAAAAAGCCATAACCGATGCAGGGATCGATCCTGAAACTTTAGACTACATCATTCTTGCACATAACTTTGGAGATGTCAAATCGGGTTCTATTCAAAGTGATATTTTACCTTGTTTAGCTGCGCGTGTCAAAAACAGTTTAAAAATAAAAAATCCAAAATGTGTGGCCTATGACATTCTTTTTGGATGCCCAGGTTGGGTTGAAGGGGTCATTCAAGCACAAGCTTTTATTAAAGCAGGGATGGCAAAAAGATGTTTAGTCATCGGAGCCGAAACACTCTCAAGAGTGGTCGATCCACACGACAGAGACTCCATGATTTATTCAGATGGAGCTGGTGCTACCATTATTGAAACAACAGAAGAAGATGGTGGAATATTATCACACGAATCTGCTTCTTACACACTTGACGAGGTTTATCATTTGTTTTTTGGATGTTCAAATAACAAATCTTTTGAGGAAGATACACGTTTCATTAAAATGTATGGGCGTAAAATATATGAGTTCGCTTTATCAAATGTACCTGCAGCCATGAAAACATGTTTGGACAATAGCGGTATGGACATTAAGGACGTGAAAAAAATATTGATTCATCAAGCCAATGAAAAAATGGACGAGGCCATTGTAAATCGATTCTACAGACTTTACAAAACACCTGTCCCTGAAGGTGTTATGCCGATGAGTATCCACAAATTAGGAAACAGTTCCGTCGCAACTGTACCAACCTTACTAGACCTCATCAAAAATGGCCATATGAAAGACCATGAACTTCATAAAGGAGATCTTGTTATATTTGCTAGTGTCGGTGCAGGAATGCACATCAACGCTATCACCTATAAATACTAATATGTACGCCACTAATTTTCCTAAGAAACGTTACAAGCACACACTGGAATTTCTCAAGCAACACATTGTGCCAACAGAAACTATTTTGGATTTAGGGGTTGAAAATCCGTTTTCTGAAATTCTAAAAACAGAAGGCTATACTGTAAGCAATACTTTGGGAGAAGATTTGGATGTTGATACGACCACTATTGGAACGCACTCTTCTGATGTTGTGACCGCTTTTGAAATTTTTGAACATTTGCTCTCCCCTTTTACGGTTTTAAAAAATATCAAATCCAAAAAACTAGTAGCCAGCATCCCTCTCAGATTGTGGTTTGCTTCTGCTTACCGAAGTAAAACAGACCCTAGAGATCGCCATTTTCATGAGTTTGAATCTTGGCAATTTGATTGGTTATTAGAAAAAGCAGGATGGAAAATTATTGCTACTAAAAAATGGACAAATCCTACCAATAAAATTGGGTTCAGACCTTTGCTCCGTTGGTTTACGCCGAGGTATTATATTGTTTATGCCGAAAGAATTTGAGATTTTATATTGTCATACCGGCCCATAATGAAGCTGATTTTATTGGCAGCACACTCCATTCACTCATAAGTCAAAGTTTACGCCCTACCAAAATTGTGGTAGTGGACGATCATTCATCTGATGCAACAGCATCCATTGTTACAGATTTATCTAAACAATACCCCTGGATTTCATTGGTTTCAAATTCCTCAACAGATGCACACTTACCTGGCGGAAAAATTATCAATGCTTTTTACAAAGGCTATGAATCCTTAGATTCGGAATATGATGTTATTTGTAAATTTGATGCAGATGTAATATTCCCAGAAAATTATTTAGAAACTCTTGTTCAGCACTTTTCCAACAACACAAAACTTGGAATGGTTGCAGGGCATTGTTATATAGAACAAAATGGAAGCTGGGTGTTAGAAAACCTAACCTCCAAGAACCACATTCGAGGGGGATTGAAAGCATACAAAAAAGCGTGTTTTTCGGATATTGGAGGGCTCAAAAAATCGATGGGATGGGATACTATTGACGAATTATTGGCACTTTATCACGGCTGGGAATTTGAAACGGACGCGGCTTTGCATGTCAAACATCTGAAACTAACAGGCGCAAATTATAATAAGAGTGCCAAATATTTGCAGGGAACTGCCCTCTATAAAATGCGCTACGGCTTCGTTTTAGCCTTTTTATCCGCCTTAAAATTAGCTTACAAAAAACGTCGAATCACTCTTTTATGGGATTATATCTTAGGCTATATAAAAGCATACAAGAAGAATGAACCCTTTTTAATTAATGAAGATCAGGGAGCGTTTGTAAGAGCGTATCGTTGGAAAAATATCAAGCGTAAATTTAGACTTCTACGCTAACCATCCAATTCAATTCGTCAGGAAGTGTTCCAATTCTAACGCCATTGATGGTGTCCAAAACCAATTGCCCCACAGGACTTGAATCCGAGACGTGAATGAGCGAATCTTTATATCCAATCTCCTGAATCATTGCAATACCCACGGCAGTACCTGTTCCAAATGCTTCTTCTAATTGACCGTTATTTGAGGCTTCAACAACCTCATCAATTGTGATGGGTCGCTCTACGACTTCATAGCCTTTGTGACGTAACAGATCAATCACACTCATTCGTGTAATTCCTGCTAAAATTGAACCATCCAAAGAAGGGGTGACAAATTCGCCATTAATCTTAAAAAAGATATTCATGGTGCCTACTTCTTGGATGTACTTAAATTCATTGGCATCTAACCAAAGTACTTGATCAAACCCTTTGGATTTAGCAATTTCGGTTGGAAGTACAGCAGCGGCATAATTTCCTGCGGCTTTAGCTTCTCCTGTGCCGCCGTGTGCTGCACGAATAAAAGTGGTCTCGGCATACAAACGAACACGGTTGGTATAGATCGGTTTTGAGGGCGAGGCCATTACAATAAATTTATATGAGTTTGCGGCACGCATTCCAATAAAGGCTTCATCAGCAAACATAAAAGGACGTAAATACAGTGCACTTCCTTCATGTGGAGGAATCCATTTTTGATCCAAATGCACCAATTGTTTCAAGGCATCTACAAAGAGGGTTTCAGAAAACTCAGGCATCCCCAAACGACGGGCACTAAAATTAAGACGTTCTGCATTTTTTTCGGGGCGGAATAATAAAGGGGTTCCTGTTGCACTGAGGGTTGCTTTCATCCCCTCAAACAAGGCTTGTCCATAATGCAAGGCCATACAGGCTGGGTGCATTGGAATCGTTCCCATAGGGGTTATTCTGGGGTTTTTCCATTCCCCATCTTCATAGTCACACACAAACATATGATCTGTAAACGTGCGTCCTAAGGCAATCGTATCAAAATCAAGTGTGTCAACTTTTGACTCCTTAACTGTGGTTATTGAAATTGAGTTTGACATCGGTTTTGAAGCGTTTTAAAAATGAGGTTAAGAGATTAAAGGGTCGTTTATTTATACTTTTTTAATTGTGTTTTAGTGACATCACTAAGAACCAAACGACCGCTAATTGCGGCACGTTCGCTTAATAATTCACTCCAATCATCGGTATCTTTCCAAAAGATTTCTTTAAGCTTTTGAAGGGCCTCAGGATTGTATTTACACAATTGTTCTGCAAGTTGCTTTACTTCAGAATCTAAGCTTTCTATTGACGGACAAAGTTTCATGAACAACCCTTTTTCTTGAGCCCATTGCGGCGAGAAGAATTGAGTTGCTTCCAAACTTAATTGAGACATAGCGCTTAATCCTATTTTACGGGTCACTGCGGGTTCAATTACAAAAGGACCAATTCCAATAGTAAGTTCACTTAGTTTTATTTCTGAATGGGTTGTTGCTATACAATAATCGGTCGCAGCCGCTAATCCAACACCCCCTCCAACTGCCTTTCCTTGTACACGACCAATAGTGATTTTAGGACAGTTGCGAAGTGCGTTGATCACATTTGCAAAGCCTTCAAAAAACGCAGTGCCTTCTTTCGGGTTCGAAATTGCAATCAATTCGTCGAAACTTGCACCTGCACAGAACGTACGGTCACCTCCACTTTTTAAGACAATAACCGCAATAGAAGGATCTAAACCTGCTGTTTCAATTAATTCCGTGAGCGTTGCTAACATCGCAGCTGGCAATGCGTTGTGAGGCGGGTTATAAAATTCAATATAACCGACTTTATTTTCGACATTTAAGTGTACGTAAGAAGCTGACATATTACATGAATTTGTTTAGGCTAATATACTAGAAATTTAGGGTTTTAGCTATCTCCCTAAAACTTCATAAACGGAAACTGAGTTTCCAAGGCTTGCGCCTTCTTAGCTAAAGTTGATAAAAATGTAGCATGCTCTGGAGTCAATGGATTAAACGGTTTGTGAGCAAAGCCTTTTTGGAGTTGACTCACTTCTTGCATAATGGGGTTTGCATCCGTATGAATCCAAATGGATTTAAATTTTTCCCAAATATAATCGATCGCAATAGGATTCGGGTGTACCATGTCTTCTTTATAAAAGCGGTAATCTCGAAGCTCATCCATCAACAACTCATAGGAAGGAAAGTAGTATGTGTTTTCAGTTATGTTTATTACTGAATGAAGTGCTGCTATAAGATGGGCTTTACTTTGGTTATTTTCAACAAAACCATCTTTAAGGTGTCGTACAGGTGAAATTGAAAATATGACTGATACGTTAGGATTAAACGCTTTTAAAATTGAAAGAATGGCATTAAAGCTTTCTTGTAATTGTTGGATGCTCAAAATAGATTTTTCAAATTCTTTTTGGGGCTGTTTATGGCAGTTTGCAACAATGGTTTTTGACTCAATATGTTTATAAACCCAGGACGTTCCGAATGTTAAAATGACATGCGATGCAGTCTTTAGTTGATTTTGAGTTGATTTCAAAGCCGTGTTCAAATCCTTCAAAATTTCGGACTGTGATGTCGAATTCAGTCGCGAATGGGCTTGGAAACTTTGCCAACAACCATTACTAAAAAATACATCCTTTTCAGTGTATGGAGTGTTGTGATGTGCTCTTGTGAGTAATTCTAAAATCGCAATAGGATGAAACAACACACCCAAGGGATTTACCTTGTTTTGAAATTTATAATATGAAAATTTCTCCGCAATATTTTCTGCAAAACAAGAGCCTAACAACACTAATTTTGAATGGTAGTTAATGGCGGGTACTTGATTTTCTAAAGGGAGTTGTGTTTGAAGTTTCACCTTTTTAGATTATACGATATAGGATTTGGCTTTTTCTAAAGCCTCTTGCAATCCTGCTGGATTTTTTCCACCTGCAGTGGCATAAAACGGTTGTCCACCACCACCACCTTGAATATAACTTCCAAGTTCACGAACAATAGTTCCTGCATTTAACCCTTTGGAGGCTACTAATCCTTTGGATACGTAACAGGACAACAATGCTTTCCCTTGGTGTTCTGCACCAAATAGCAGTACTGAATTATCAAACTCTTGGCCTATTTCAAAAGATAAATCTTTAATGCCTATAGCGTCCAAATCAACTAACTTTGCTAGGAATTGAATTCCATTAATAGTTTCAATTTCTTGTTTTAAATTTCCTTTCATGGACGCTGCTTTGTCTTTTAGAAGGGCTTCAATTTGTTTTTTGAGTTTTGAATTTTCAGATTTAAGATCATTCAACGATTTGACAGGGTCACTCGAGTTATTGAGAGCCAATTTAATTTGGTCAAAACTCGCATTATTTTGAACATAAAATTCTTTTGCCGCATCATTTGTAATGGCCTCTATACGGCGAATTCCTGATGCTACAGCACCTTCCGACTTGATTTTAAAATGCCAAATGTCGGCGGTATTCTTAACATGGGTTCCTCCACAGAGTTCGATCGAATTCCCAAAACGAACGGTGCGAACTACATCGCCATATTTTTCGCCAAAAAGTGCTATTGCTCCTTCCGAAACGGCTTGTTCCATTGGCACAGCAGGTTGCACTACTCTATCTAGTTTACCTTCAATCCGCGCATTTACAAAATTTTCAATTTGTTTTAATTCATCAGAGCTGACTTTTGCGAAATGAGAAAAATCAAAGCGTAAATATTTCGAATGTACTGCTGAACCTTTTTGTTCTACATGAGTGCCTAAAACCTCTCTCAAAGCCTGATGCAATAAATGGGTAGCGGTATGATTACATTCGGTACGAAATCGTTGATTTACATCGACTACTGCCGTAAACGTATCTGTGAGGTTTTTAGGCAGATTTTTTGCAATATGAACCGCTACATTATTTTCTCTTTTCGTGTCAAGAATATAAACGATATCTCCGTTCGCAGCCTCTAAATAGCCTTTATCCCCTACCTGACCACCACTTTCTGAGTAGAATGGTGTGAGATTAAACACCAGTTGATATTGCTCTCCGTATTTTGCGGAAGTAAATTTTCTATATCTTGTAAGTTTAACGGGGGATTTTAACATCCTATATCCTACGAATTCTTGTACATCATCATCTAATATGACAGTCCAATCATCGGTTGAGACTTCACTTGCTGCTCTAGAACGGGTTTTTTGTTTTTGGAGTTCTTCTTCAAAACCAACCGTATCTAGAGTCATGTTTTTTTCACCTAAAATTAGTGCGGTTAAATCTACAGGAAATCCATAGGTGTCGTACAATTCAAAGGCTTTATCGCCAGAAACTTGTACGCCTTTGGTTGTGTCGATAATACGATCTAACAACACCAACCCTTGATCGAGGGTTCTTAAAAAGGACGTTTCTTCTTCTTTAATCACATTTTGGATTAATTGTTTTTGTGCCAGAAGTTCAGGGAAAACAGTTCCCATTTGTTTGGTTAGTACAGACACCAATCGGTACATAAATGGTTGTTTTAAATCCAAAAATGTAAATCCATAACGTACGGCACGCCTCAAGATTCTACGGATCACATAACCCGCCCCCGTGTTATTAGGTAATTGTCCATCTGCAATAGAAAATGCTACTGCTCTAACGTGATCGGAGATCACACGAATGGCAATATCTTGTTTTAGTTGCTCCCCGTAATCCACTCCCGAAATGGTTTCAATTTCTCGAATAATAGGAGTAAAAACATCGGTGTCGTAATTTGAGGTTACATTTTGAAGCACCATACAAAGGCGTTCAAATCCCATACCTGTATCAATATGTTTATTTGGCAAAGGTTCTAAACTTCCATTAGCCTTGCGGTTAAACTCCATAAAGACCAAATTCCAAATCTCAAGGACTTGAGGATGGTCTTTATTGATCAGTTCTTGTCCCGCTACTTTATCTTTTTCTTCTTTAGAACGAATGTCCACATGAATTTCGCTGCAAGGTCCACAAGGTCCTTGTTCTCCCATTTCCCAAAAATTATCATTTTTGTTTCCCATCAAAATACGGTCTTCAGGAATCAACGCTTTCCAGAACTCATAGGCTTCGGAATCCATTGAGGTGCCATCCTCTTTACTTCCTTCAAAAACGGTTACATATAGAATTTCTTTGTCTATTTTATAAACTTCTGTCAATAATTCCCAAGCCCATTCAATAGCTTCTTTTTTGAAGTAATCTCCAAAACTCCAATTTCCTAACATTTCAAATAGCGTGTGATGATAGGTATCATAGCCTACTTCTTCCAAGTCATTGTGTTTGCCCGAAACTCTTAAACATTTTTGAGTATCGGTGATCCTATTATTTGGAGGCGTGTCTTGACCAAGAAAAAATGCTTTGAAAGGTGCCATTCCAGAGTTGACAAACAACAGAGAAGGATCGTCCTTAACAACCATTGGAGCCGATTGTAAAACTTGGTGTTTTTTGGATTCAAAAAAGGTTAAAAATTGAGATCTTATATCTTTAGATTTCATGCAAAAATGTTAAGCTTAGCGTAATAATTTGTTTTTAATTCGAAACAATTTATATATTTGTTCAAAAGGTCTTCTTTATTTATAGAGGATCTTATTTCCAACAAAAATAGAACTTTTTAGGCAATGTCTAATGTAAAATATTATTACGATCCCGAAACGCTTACGTATCGTCAGATAATTCGGAAAAAAAGAACCACTTTTAAGCACACGTTGGTTTTCTTATTAGCTGCGGGTATCTTTGGTTTTTTATTTGTTTTAATTGGGGGCCAGTATTTTGAATCTCCGAGAGAAAAGGCATTAAATCGTGAATTGCAAAACTTGGAGCTTCACTTTAACCTTCTAAATAAAAAGATGGAAGAAGTGGAAACTGTTTTAACAAATATTGAAGATCGAGATAATGCGATTTACCGTCTTTATTTTGAGGTCAACCCAATTCCAGAAGCGCAACGTAAACAAGGGCTTGGTGGTGTTAACCGCTACAAAAAATACGATGGGTTTAATAATTCGGAATTAATCATTGATGCCAATAAACGTATCGACATTCTTCAAAAACGCATTACCGTTCAGTCTAAATCCCTTGATGAGATTACAGAACTGGCAAAAGATAAAGAGAATTTCTTGGCTAGGATTCCTGCCATTCAACCTATCAAAAATGATGATTTGACCCGTATGGCATCTGGATATGGATACCGAAGTGATCCTTTTACAAAGGTTCGTAAATTTCATTACGGAATGGATTTTACCGCTCCTCGTGGTACGCCAATCTATGCGACTGGTGATGGCGTAATTAAACGTGCAGACGGTCGTTCATCTGGCTATGGACGCCACATCCGAATTGATCATGGCTATGGCTATATCAGTTTGTATGCACATCTCTACAAGTATAATGTCCGAAGAGGTCAGAAAGTAAAACGAGGTGACCTTATTGGTTATGTAGGAAGCACAGGACGCTCCCAAGCACCCCACTTGCATTATGAAGTTTGGAAAGACAAAAAACGAATTAACCCTGTTAATTTTTATTACGGAAATCTGAGCCCCGAAGAATTTAATACATTATTAGCGATTGCTTCACTTGAAAATCAATCCTTAGATTAATGCATTTAGATCTTCCTATAAAACGCTATTATCGTATCGGAGAAATCGCAAAAGCATTTAATGTTAATGCTTCTTTGATTCGTTTTTGGGACAAAGAGTTTGAGGCACTTAAACCTAAAAAAAATGCCAAAGGTAACCGCCGCTTTACACCCGAAGATGTTCAAAATTTGAAGTTAATATATAACTTGGTAAAAGAGCGAGGCTATACGTTGGAAGGTGCTAAAACATATCTAAAAGAACAAGATCAAAAATCGCTTGATAATTTTAAAATCATCACAAAACTAGAAGGGGTGAAAAATGAGTTGATGAAAATTAAAAATCAACTTTAAAATCAAGCAGTTGTAAAGAAATAGTACGTCTATTTCTTTCGCATATAAATTGTTATCGGTACGCCCTGAAAATCATACAAGTCTCTTAGTTTATTTTCTAAAAAACGTTTGTAAGGTTCCTTAACATATTGTGGTAAATTACAGAAAAATGCGAATTGTGGTTGGGGTGTTGGTAATTGCATAATGTATTTTATTTTAACAAACTTACCTTTCAATGCTGGCGGTGGATAGTTTTCAATAATAGGTAATAAATCATCATTTAATACACTTGTTTTAATACGCTTGGATCGGTTTTTATACACTTCCAATGCGGTTTCCATAGCTTTATAAATGCGTTGTTTTGAGAGTGCTGATATGAATACAATAGGCACATCTGTAAAAGGTTGTATTTGTTCTCGAATATGTGTTTCAAATGCTTTGGTGGTTTTGGTATCTTTTTCAATCAAATCCCATTTATTCACCAAAATCACAATCCCTTTGTGGTTGCGTTGTGCCAACCAAAATATATTTTGAACTTGACCATCAAATCCACGTTGAGCATCACAGACCAATAAACACACATCGGCATGCTCTATGGCACGAACAGAACGCATGACAGAATAAAATTCTAAATCTTCTTTTACTTTTGCTTTTCGTCGAATTCCAGCGGTATCTACTAAATTAAATTCAAAACCAAATCGGTTATATCTTGTATCAATTGAATCACGAGTGGTACCTGCTATATCGGTTACAATGTAGCGGTCTTCGCCAATTAATGCATTTATAAAAGAGGATTTACCTGCATTGGGACGTCCTACCACTGCAAAACGTGGCAAGGTCACTTCTTCTACTTCTTCCACTTCAGGCAATGCTTCCACTAAGGCGTCTAGCAAATCGCCCGTACCGCTTCCATTGATACTTGCGATGGTGAAATATTCTCCTAATCCTAAGGCATAAAACTCAACTGCATCTTGCTCACGCTTGGAGTTATCTACCTTATTAATAACTAAAAAAACTGGTTTTTGAACCTTTCTAAGCAACTTCGCAACATCTTCGTCCATGCCTGTAACACCCGATTCTACATCGACCATAAAAATAATGGCATCAGCTTCTTCAATCGCCAACTCGACCTGTTTGTCGATTTCGGCTTCAAATACATCGTCACTTCCTAGCACGTATCCGCCCGTATCAATTAACGAAAATTCTTTGCCATTCCAATCACTCTTACCATAGTGACGATCACGGGTAACTCCACTGACAGCATCAACAATGGCTTCACGCCTTTGAATCAACCGATTAAAAAAAGTCGATTTCCCTACATTTGGACGACCTACTATCGCTACAATATTGCTCATATACTTATAAAATTGTTGCAAAAATAGGAAATATCCTTTTGGTAAACTCTTTTTTATGGAAGTTTAAAAATTGTATGATTTTATGTATAGTATTTTGAAAACACTTTAAAAACCTCTATATTCAACCTTGGTTTAGCCTCAAATCTAAATCTTCACAACCAATTCAACCTTTAGTGTAAGTTCTTATATGTTACAAATAACATTGGATTTTTGATGGATCCTCATCTCCTTTATTGGAAAACATCTATCATTTACTTCCGATATAACCGTTCATATAAAATTAAAATGACAACACAATTATTAGAAAACACAATTAGCTTTATAGCAATTAGCTTAGGCTTTATTAGCTCCATTGGAGCGTTTTATTTGTTAATTCAAACAGCAACCTCCAAAAAAGGAAATCTATTTAATCTGAAAGCCAAAGAAGGGTGTTCTGAAATCATCCATTCATTGAAAAAAGGTCGTGATAGTACTACCCTTGGAATGGAAGAACTTGCTAAATATTGTACGGAAATTACCCGCAAAACAAAAATTAGCTTTTGGTTTAGTTGGGTTTTTGCCTTATTTGGATTAAGTATTTTACTCATTATAACCTATTCAGAAATGGAATTAAATTTTGGTAAAATTATTGTTTCGTTTATTTCTATTACAATAATTGAAGCTGTTTCTTTATTATTCATTTTAAAATCAAACAAATCTCAGAAAGAAATCGAGCAATTTGTTGAAAACTTAGGAAAAGACAACTAAACAAAACACTACTGAATCTATTGCGAGAAGCACTATGTTTCCCTCTTGAGAAAAGAATCTTTAAGAGTTATTATATCCAAAACGCTTGAGTTGGTTTTGGTTAGATCGCCAATTTTTATTCACTTTTACATACAATTCTAAGTGTACTTGTTTGCCAAAAAATTTCTCTAAATCTTTTCGTGCCTCTACACCTACTCTTTTAAGGGCTGTTCCTTTATGACCAATAATAATTCCTTTTTGTGTTTCGCGCTCCACCATAATCACAGAACGCATTCGGATAATGTCTTCTTCTTCGAAAAACTCTTCGGTAGTAACCTCCACTGCATATGGAATTTCCTTCTTATAATGAATCAATATCTTTTCACGGATTTTTTCATTTACAAAAAATCGTTCAGGTTTATCTGTCAATTGATCTTTGGGGTAATAGGCAGGCGATTCTGGTAATAACTCCAAAATACGATCAAAAACATTTTTTACATTAAACCCTTCCAATGCCGAAATAGCAATAAATTCTGCATTCGGTACTTTTTGTTGCCAGAGTTGAGCTTGAACTTCTAATTGTTCTTGGTTAGAAGTGTCAATTTTATTTAACAGCAATAAAATAGGTTTTTTAGAGGCCGTAATCTTATTGAAAAAAGCTTCATCTTTCAACTCTTTTTCGCCAATCTCGACCATATAAATTAAAATATCAGCATCCTCAAAAGCAGATTTTACAAAGTCCATCATAGAACTTTGTAATTCGTAGGCGGGCTTAATAATCCCTGGGGTGTCCGAAAGAATCACCTGAAAATCATCACCGTTAACAATCCCTAAAATTCGATGGCGTGTGGTCTGTGCTTTCGACGTAATAATGGATAATTTTTCACCAACAAAGGCATTCATCAAGGTTGATTTTCCAACATTTGGATTTCCGATGATATTAACAAAACCTGCTTTGTGCATTTAATTTTAAATTTTCACAAAGTTACAACCTTCCTTTTAGACTATCTAAAAATTAAATACTTAAGAATTTTGGGAGTCACGCATAAATTCTTCCACTTTGTTCACCATAGCACGACTGCCACAAACAAAAGGCACGCGTTGGTGCAACTCTGTTGGACTGATATCCATAATCCTAGAAAACCCATCACTCGCTTTTCCATTGGCTTGCTCAGCAAGGAATGCCATTGGATTACACTCATAAAGCAAGCGTAATTTTCCATTTGGGTTTTTAGAGCTTGTGGGATATAAATAAATTCCGCCCTTTATCATATTTCGATGAAAATCAGAGACCAACGACCCTATATAGCGCGATGTATATGGGCGGTCTCCTTTTTCCAATTGACAATATTTAATATAATTTTTAATGCCTTGTGGGAAATGAATGTAATTTCCTTCATTTACGGAGTAAATCCTGCCATGCTCTGGAAATTGCATTTGAGGATGTGACAAATAAAACGTACCAATTGCTGGGTTTAAAGTAAATCCATTCACACCATCGCCAGTGGTATAGACCAGCATAGTAGAAGTCCCATAAATAATATAACCCGCCGCAACTTGTTTGCTTCCTTTCTGTAAAAAATCCTTCTCTGTGACAGGGGTTCCCACAGGGGTCACACGTCGGTAAATAGAAAAAATAGTTCCAACGGAGACGTTCACATCAATATTGGATGAGCCATCTAAAGGATCCATTAATACAACATACTTATTTTGATGATTCTGGTCGTTGCTATTAATGGCGATAAAACTGTCTTCCTCTTCACTTGCAATGCCACATACAATATTACGATTGACTAGGGTTTGAATAAATTTTTCATTGGCATACACATCCAATTTTTGTTGATCCTCTCCCTGAATATTAGTATCACCAACAGTCCCCAAAATATCAACCAAACCGGCTTTATTTACTTCATAATTGACCACTTTAGCAGCCAGCCGAATGGAGTTAATTAGTCGTGATAACTCCCCTGAAGTATATTTGAAAGAGGATTGGTGTTCAATGATAAATTCTCCTAGTGTTTGATGTTTTTGGGGCATTATGAGTTCAATTTTTTACAAATATCTAAATTTTTAGACAACTACAACGTTTTCGTAACTATTTTATTAGATAATTTTAAAAGGCTTTTAAGTATCTTTGAATCCGCAAACACAGACAATGAATTATCACATTAGAAAAGCAGTGCCTAGCGATATGCAGCAAGTTTTAAACTTGATTACAGAACTCGCAATTTTTGAAAAAGAACCAAATGCTGTTGAGGTTACAGAAGCGGACTTAATAGGCAAAGGCTTTGGGGATACCCCCGAATTTGATTGTTTTGTAGCAGAATCTGATCAAAAAGTGATTGGTATTGCTTTGGTTTACACTCGGTTTTCTACCTGGAAAGGAACCGTCTTACATTTAGAAGATTTGATTGTTTCTGAAAGTGTACGTGGACATGGCGTTGGATCGGCACTCTTAGATCAAGTCATTATTTACGGAGATAAAAAAGGTGTCAAACGTGTTTGCTGGGAAGTTATTGATTGGAACACCCCCGCTATTGATTTTTACGAACATAAAGGGGCTCGGGTGATGCGGGACTGGAATGTTGTCCAGTTAGACGAACAAGGAATACAAAATTACATCTCAAATCTGAACTGATGCAAATTTTTAAATTTGGCGGTGCTTCTGTTAAGGATGCCCAAGGCGTAAAAAATTTAGCCCATGTATTGAAAACCGTTGGCTATAGCAACACACTCATTGTTGTATCGGCTATGGGAAAAACAACGAATGCGATGGAAACGGTAATTGCAAATTATTTTGAGGCGAAACACAAGCTTCAAAGTTCATTGCAAGAAGTTAAAAAGTTTCATAACAACATTCTACTGGATTTATTTGATAATGAAACACATCCCGTATTTGGAACAATTGATAAATTGTTTCAAGAAATCGTCCTCTTTTTTGAACATAACAAATCGCCGAATTACAATTTTGTATATGACCAAGTTATTGGATTTGGAGAGTTGATTTCTACCACAATTATTAGTCATTATTTAAATGAAATTGGCATCACAAACACTTGGCTGGATGTTAGAACGTTTATAAAAACGGATGATTATTATCGAAATTCAAAAGTGAATTGGAACCAAACTCAAGAGTTGATTTCAACACATGTGGATGCTTCAAAATTAAACATTACTCAAGGGTTTTTAGGAAGTAATTCCAACAACTTTACAACCACTCTAGGGCGAGAAGGGAGTGACTATACGGCAGCAATTTTTGCCTATTGTTTAAACGCAAATAGTGTGACCATCTGGAAAGATGTTCCTGGAGTTCTCAACGCAGATCCTCGCTATTTTGAAAATGCAGAGTTATTACATGAAATGTCTTATAGAGAAGCTATTGAGCTTTCATATTATGGGGCGTCTGTAATTCATCCAAAAACGCTTCAGCCCTTACAACGCAAAGAAATTCCATTGTATGTTAAATCCTTTTTAAACCCAAAAAACAACGGCACGAAAGTTGGAAAAGATTTAGACTTAAACCCAAAAACCCCTTGTTATATTTTAAAACAAAATCAAGTTTTAATCTCACTTTCATCACTTGACTTCTCATATATTGTTGAGGATAACATCAGTCATATTTTTAGTTTGCTACACGATTATAAAATGAAAGTCAGTATGATTCAAAATTCTGCCATTAGCTTTTCTGTCTGTATCGAAAATAACTATGACAATCTAGAGCGTTTATTGTTACATTTAAAAGCAAAGTATAAAGTTTGGTCGCAAGAAGCGGTTAAGTTATATACCATTAGACATTATAATCCACAAGCGATCCAAGACTTAGAAGCAGAAAAAGAAATTCTTTTAAAACAAATCACGCCAGAAATCGTTCAGATTATAACTAAGTAAGAACTCCTTTAATTCAAAATGACTAGGTTTGTATAAGACCCTAAAAGTATGAGTATCGTAACTTCCAAAGAAATTGCAAAAGCTATTAAAGTTGATACGTATGGATTTATCGGCACTTTTTTCGGCTGGATACTAATGAAAGTTTTAAAGATTTCTACAATCAATAGGATCTATAATAAGAATAAACACAAAAGTGATCTTGATTTTCTAAATGGACTTTTAACTGATTTTCATATTCGATTTGAAATCCCTGAAGAAGATTTAAAACGACTCCCAAAAGACGGCGCATATATTACGGTTTCTAACCATCCCTTGGGCGGAATAGACGGAATTTTATTGTTAAAATTAATGCTCGAGCAACGCAGTGATTTCAAAATTATAGCGAATTTTTTATTGCATCGCATCAAACCATTAGTGCCCTACATCATGCCTGTAAATCCGTTTGAAGATCACAAAGATGCAAAATCGAGTATCGTTGGATTTAAAAACTCATTGTTACATTTACAAAACGGGCACCCTCTAGGTATCTTTCCAGCTGGAGAGGTCTCTACCTATAAAGATGGTAAATTGATGGTGGATAAACCCTGGGAACCTGCTGCTATGAAACTGATGCAACGTGCCGAAGTTCCCATTGTACCTATTTATTTTCATGCAAAAAACAGTCGTTTATTTTATCGCCTCTCAAAATTGAGTGATGACCTACGAACAGCGAAACTCCCTTCTGAATTATTAACTCAGAAAAAACGTGTAATTAAGGTTAGAATTGGGAAGCCAATTAGTCTAAAAGATCAAAAAGAACACCCTACTTTAGAGGGGTTTTCTGATTTTGTGAGACGAAAAACCTATATGCTTTCAAATACGTTTGAAACCCCTAAAATCTTAACAAATCTTTCGTCTAGTTTAAAGGTAACCAAGTCCCCAAAAAAAATTGTAACACCAGCTCCTAAAGACGTTATGTGTGCAGAAGTTGCCAACTTAAAAGCCGACAATCATCGTCTATTAAAAAGCAAAAACTACGAGGTTTATTTGGCAGCAGCAGCTAAAATACCAACCATTTTGCACGAAATTGGACGCTTGCGTGAAATTACGTTTAGAGAAATTGGAGAAGGTACCAATAAGGCAATTGACTTGGATGTTTTTGATGGCTATTACCACCATATGTTTTTGTGGGATGTAGAAGCCAAGTGTCTTGCGGGAGCCTACCGAATGGGTTTAGGAAATGATATTTTTAAAGCCAAAGGAATTGATGGGTTTTACTTGCATGATTTATTTCGTTTTGAACCCGAACTTCATTCCATGATGAGTCAGTCTATTGAGCTAGGCCGTGCTTTTATCATTAAAAGCTATCAACAAAAACCCATGCCACTGTTTCTATTGTGGAAAGGTATTGTGCATACGACGCTGCGTTTTCCGGAGCACAAATACCTTATTGGCGGGGTGAGTATTAGTAATCAATTTTCAAATTTCTCTAAATCCTTGATGATTGAATTTATGAAATCGCATTACTACGACCCCTATTTGGCACAATACATTCAACCAAAGAAAGAATTTAAAGTGAAGCTCAAAGATGGCGATAAGGACTTTGTGTTTGATGCCACAAAGGCCGATTTAAATAAGTTCGATAAAATTATTGATGAAATTGAACCTGGTGCCTTACGACTGCCTGTGCTGCTCAAAAAATACATCAAACAAAATGCACGTCTCATCGCCTTTAATGTGGACCCCCTTTTTAATAATGCGGTCGATGGTCTAATGTACATCCGTATTGCTGACCTTCCCGATAGTACCGTACGTCCTGTGATGGAAGAGTTTCAAGCGGAACTGGAACGAAAATATGGGCCTTCTCAAGAAGAAAAATAAGAGTTTTCTTGGGATTTTAAGTCTTTTGGGTTAGTTTTATAATCCCTTAAACACTTAAGCTAGAATTATGAAAAAAAGAATTATAAATCTACTATTCATCGTCATCACTTTTGTCTTCTTTAGCTATTTTTTCTCTCATTGGGACTGTTTCAAAGAGGGATTAGGCGTTTAAACCCACAGACCTGTACAAGCAAAAAGGACGGTGTTATGAAATGTGGCAGGCGCAACAAGCTGTTTTCGAAGACTCGTTTTAAAGAACCTAAAACCGCTCGTTCACAAACGCTTTCATGTACTCCTTAATTTCGGTACGTGCTTTTAGAAATGCAGCGTGTTTTTCTTCGTCCGTTCCAACCAGTTTAGACGGGTCATAGAAGTTATGATGCAAACGCACCGCATTGGTACTTGGAATAAACGGACAGTTTTCATTGGCATGGTCGCAAACGGTGATGATATAATCAAAATCAACATCTGCATATTCATCCACATGATTAGAAGTATGTTCAGAAATATCAATTCCATCTTCTTTCATAATCGCAGCTGCACCTGGATTAATTCCATGCGTTTCAATCCCAGCACTGTAAATAGTGGCTTGATTGGCTGCAAATTGGTTTAAATAGCCGTGTGCCATTTGGCTCCGACACGAGTTTCCTGTACAAAGGACTAATATGTTTTTCATGTATTTATATTTATTGTTTTTCAAGGGTCACATACTACATCCATGTAATCATTTTTTGGGTATTACGTTTTGGTTGTGGATGTTTCATAATTATTTTTTAAAAGCACTATCGATGGGTTCCCAAAGCTCAATTTTATTCCCATCAGGGTCTAAAATCCAAGCAAACTTCCCATAATCAAACGTTTGTATATCGCCTACAATAGTAACACCTTCTGACCTAAGAATCGTTATCAAATCGTTAAGATTCTCTACCCTATAATTGATCATAAAAGGTTGTTTGCTTGGCTCAAAATAAGAGGTGTCTTCCTTAAAAGGAGACCACTGTGTAGAAGCGTCCTTACCGTTTTGATCGGTCCACCAAAAGGTACAGCCATACTCATCAACGGGCAATCCGAGGTGTTTGCCATACCATGCTTTTGTAGCTTTTGAATCTTTGGTTTTAAAAAAAATACCTCCGAGACCTGTGACACGTTTTTTCATCTGTTTAAAATTTTTTGATTTGAGATTCATAAATAGCAATCCATTCCTGTACAGAAAGTTTTGCTGCGAGTTGTCCTATAAGCGCATAAGGAATGGCATCCATTTTTTTGAAGCGAATACAGCTTTTTCCCATGTCTAGTTTTGCCGTAGTGTGCTTCGGATATTCTGTAACAAACCAATCGTAAATTTCTTTTTTGGCATACATACCCATGTGGTATACCGCAATAAAGTTTTTTTGTGATGCTAAGTTCATAAACGGTAATGGCAGCTTTGGATTGCAGTGATATCCATCGGGATAAATCGTAAATGGCACTACATAACCAAGCATCCCGTAGTTCATACATTCCTGAAATTTTGGATCTATATGATCCAAAATCGTTTGTCTTAATTTTTGAACCACATCTTTTCGATCCTCAGACAATTGAGTCATGTATTCAGATGGTGTAAGGGCTTTGGAGTTCATGATTTAGAATGTTAGAGAACTCTAAAATTAATGAAAATAATCGACAATTTTATCAACGATCGTTTGTGCCAGTTTTTGATGACTTTCAACCGTCCAGCCAGCCACGTGAGGGGATACAATTACATTATCCGCTTTTAGCAAAAAATCCAAAGCGGGAGGAGGTGTGTCAGAAAATAAGGATTCAAATGAAGATTTTTCATATTCCAACACATCCAATCCTGCGCCTAAAATAGTCTTAGACTTAAGCGCTGCTACCAAGTGTGCGGTTACTATACAACTGCCTCGAGCTGTGTTGAGAAGCCAAAAGGCGTGTTTAAACTGACTGATGAAATTTGCATCGATCATTTGAAACGTCAACTCAGTATGTGGAACATGGAGACTTAATATTTGGGCTTTTTTTTGCAATGTTTTTAGAGAAACTTGTTGTGCATTTTCATCGCCAACATTGGATTTGATATCATAACAAAGCACCTCAACATCGAAACCTCGTAGTTTTTTTGCAAATGCTTTTCCCATATGCCCATAGCCAATAATACCAACGGTTTTGCCATCGAGTTCAAGTCCACGATTGGCCTCGCGTTGCCATGAACCTCCGCGTACGTCTCGATCTGCAGTATGCAGTTTATTAAACAAGGCTAACAACATCCCAAGGGCGTGTTCTCCCACGGCATTTTGGTTGCCTTCAGGAGCCGCTATGAGCTGAATTCCTTTGGCATGGGCGTAAGCGGTATCGATATTTTCCAGACCAGCTCCAACCCGACCTATAAATTTAAGATTGGTAGCTTTGTCTAAAAAATTGGCATCAATGCGAAACCGACTTCTAATAATCAGTCCATCATAGGAATGAATTTTAGCTTCAATCACTTCTTTTGAGTTGGAATAATCTTCGTGATTTGAATGTCCTAATGCTGCTAATTGTTCAATTAATAGCGAATGATTAGAGTCAACATGTAAAATGTTCATCTTAAATGTTTAGGATAAGTTTAGCAATCGAGAAGTAAATCAATATTCCAAAAATATCATTACTTGTAGTGATAAAAGGACCTGTTGCAATGGCAGGGTCAATTCCTTTTTTGTGAAGAAATAACGGGATGAAGGTTCCTATAATTCCCGCAACAACAATCACAACAACTAAAGAGGATGATATTGCTAAGGCAGTGCGCACATCTTGTTTCCAAATCCACACAAAGACAAATAAAAACAAGGCTAAAATAATCCCATTTAAAGTGGCTAAAAACATTTCTTTTATAAGCCGGTTGTTGACACTTCCTCTTACCTCATCATTCGCCAAACCTTGAACAATAATTGCTGAAGATTGAACACCAACATTTCCTGCCATGGCGGCAATTAACGGGGTAAATAATAAGATCAAAGGGAAGTCATCAATGATGGTTTCAAATCCACCCATTATAATGGCGGCTCCTACGCCCCCCAAAAGGCCTAAAAATAACCATGGCAATCGTGCACGGGTGAGTGCAAGAATGCTATCTTCTGCATCAACATCTTGTGTAATACCCGCAGCAAGTTGGTAGTCTTTTTCTGCTTCTTCAATAATCACATCCACAATATCATCAATGGTAATACGCCCTAAAAGAACCTTATCATCGTTGACAACAGGAATGGCCTCCAAATCATATTTGGCCATTAATTTAGCGACTTCTTCAGCATCTTCATCCACGTGGACGGAGTCCACTTTTGGAATGTAAATAGCTTTTATTTTTGTTTCGTTATCGGCAATCAAAAGATCTTTTAGCGATAAACGTCCTATCAATTTTTCTTCTTTATTCACGACATAAATTGAATGTACGCGCTTGACATCTTTGGCTTGAGCTCTAATTTTTCGTAAACAGCCTGCAACGGTCCAAGTTTCATATACTTTAACAAGTTCTTTGGCCATTAACCCACCTGCAGTGTCCTCGGCATAGGATAACAGTTCTTGAATATCTGCAACCAATTCCTTGTCATCTATTTGAGCGATGACCTTTTGCTTTCGTTCTGGGGATAGATCGGCTAATACATCGGTTGCATCATCCGAATCGAGTTCTTGAATTTCTTCTGCGATTTCTTTTACAGATAGATTTTTCAATACTTTTTCGCGAACATCATCTTCTAATTCCGCTAAAATATCAGAAGTTGTTTCGCTGTCCAAAAGTTTAATGACGTAGGTGGCTTGATCGAGGTTTAAGTCATCCAGAATTTCGGCAATATCCGCATAATGCACATCTTTTAATTGCTCCAAAACGGCCTTATCGTCCTTAGAATCTATGAACCCGTTAAGTTCCTCGATTAAGGTCTCGGTAATTTCAAAAGGGATATGTTCCTTAGTTTCTTCCAAAATTAAATTGGTTATTGATCCGTTTCTATTGCTGCTGTCAAATCTATAAACGCTTGCACACTCAGTTGTTCTGGGCGTTTGTCAAAGATAGTATTTGCTTTTAAATTATCCGATAAATTATAGGTTTTTAAACTATTTCTCAATGTTTTTCGACGTTGCTGAAATGCAGATTTTACGACTCTAAAAAATAATTTCTCATCACAAGGCAAAGAATAATCGGCTTTTCTAGTAAGTCGCAACACCCCAGACTCTACTTTTGGAGGTGGTATAAATACCGATGGAGGAACAGTAAATAAATAGTCTGCTTCGTAAAATGCTTGAACCAAAACTGATAATATGCCATATATTTTACTGCCTTTTGTTTCGCAAATACGCTGTGCCACTTCTTTTTGAAACATGCCTGCAAACTCAGGAATTTGGTCTCTATTCTCTAAAGCTTTAAACACAATTTGAGTTGAAATATTATAAGGAAAGTTTCCAATAATCGCAAAGGGACGTGTTCCAAATGCACTGCTAAAATCGTACTTCAATACATTTTCTTGAATGATTCTGGGGGCCAAATTCAGAAAATTTGCTTGTAGATATTCTACAGACTCTGGATCAATTTCAATCACATAGGTTGTAATGGGTTTCTCTAAAATATACTTGGTCAAAACACCCATTCCAGGTCCAATTTCTAAAACATCGGCATACCCTTCCAGCGTCAAAGCATCGGCAATTTTCTTTGCAATCATTTCATCATTAAGAAAATGTTGTCCTAAGTATTTTTTTGGTTTTACGTTCATTTAGTGCGTACTTACCTTATATTCATCAATCCATTCCAATTCTGTTCTGAAGGCTAGCATTTTATCTCCAAACTTTTGCAGTCCTTCTGCTTGAATCTCGGCTGCATGCAGTTTGTGGTAAGATTCTAAGGCTTGTTTTGACTGGGCTAAATACTGAATTGAGTAGGTCAATCCTTCAATAGATTCTTCGACCAAAACTTTTGTAAAGGTGGCTTTTAAAAAGAGTCCTGTTGCCAGTACTTTTGGAATGTGTTGTTTGATCCATACCAACCATTCGTCATGAATACTATTTTCAATATTTAGGGTTACGTTGTAAATTATCATTGGTTCATCTAATTAATTGAATCTCCTCTTAATATGCGGAATTGTTTTCGAGCTTCTACAAAATGAATACTATCTTCGTGGTTAAAGATAATGGTTTCATAATTAAGTTTTGCTTTCTCTATTTTCAGGAGTTTTGTTCTGTATATTTCTGCTAGATAAAAATAGGCATCATCTACCAAAATATCATCTTTATAGTCCGTTATAATTCGTAAGTAATTCGCTTCTGCTTTTAAAAACTCATTTTGAGACGCATATAATTGTGCTTGCAACAATAACGTTTGATCGATGATCGGATCTGTTTTGTGGTTTTTAAGAATGGTGTCTAAAACACTGAGGGCTTCTGTTGTTTTTTTTTGAATCTTCAATAATTCTGCTTTGGCGTATAACTTTAATGCGGTATGAAGCGAATCGCTCCCTTTGTGATCCGAAATCAAAAGTTGTAATTCCAAAGCATCGTTTGCAGTCAATTGAGAAGTGGAGGACTTTAGAACTTTGAGCTGTGTTTCTGCCCACTCAAAGTCGCCTTTGTAATAGCTTGTTTTAGCAGCTTTAAAACGAGCTTCTTGAGACAGTGTGCTATTTTTAACACGCATCTGAATCTGCGTGTAATAAATCAGTGCTTGATTGAACTTATTTTGAGTCACTAAAATATCGGCGAGTTTCATTTTTAGTTCTGAAGATGCCAAATCTGTTAAATTTGCTTTTAAAGCGGTTTTTAAAAACGCGATAGCTGCCTCAGCATTTTGATCATAATAGGCTAAAAACTGTGCATATGACAACTGCAACACCACCGTTTCAACACCTAACTTATAGGTTTCCAATAGGGCTTCATAACGCTTTTTTATCTCTTGATAACTACTAGGGTCAGACCGTTCTAATTGAAGCTCTAATCGACTGCAATTGGCCTGAATACGCAAACGTGTTTCTTTAGCATTTTGAATGATAAAGTCAAAAACAGAGAGAGTTGTGTCATAAGACTGTGCTTCTTGTGCCAAAAGTGCCAAATTAATCAACCCTTGAAAAGATTCTGGGGTACGTCTATACACTGCCTTTTCTTGTATAAATGCTTTTTTAAAATCGTTTTGTTGCACATAAAGCCAACTTAACCACTGATTCCAAAGCGGGTTGGGTTTGATTTGTAATTTTTTTAATAATACATTTTTGAATAGCTGATTGTAGGGCTGATTGGCATCTTCAGATATATATTCAGAGAGCACACGCATGACTTGATTTATATAGGGAGGGTTTGTTTCGACATAGTCAAGATAATACTCCATCATTTTTTCGATATTTTGTTGGGTCGCATACAATCCCGCCAATTGGTAATAGAAAGCTGCATTGGGTTCTTTTTTCAAACCGATTTCATACGCCTGAATTGCATAATCGATCAATGAATGGATTTCAAAACGTTGTGCGACCGCATAGACATAATTGGATTGAATTTCAATACTTTGTATTGCTTTTTTATAATACAAATCCGCTTGTGTCAATTGATTTTGAAGTTGATAATTATAGCCCAATTCTACCAAATATTGTGGATTTTTAAAGCGTTTCATTTGAGCTTCAATTTCTTTTTGAGCGGTTTTATACTGACTGAGTTGTTGATGGCATTCAATCACTTTAAGGAAATAATAGGAATTAGAACGTTGATTATTTCGTAGTTTTTGATACAAGGTTAATGCTTTTTCAAAGGCACCTTCTTCAAAGTAATCTTTGGCCAATCCTGGATCGACCTGAGCCGAGGTAAGGAAGCAAAACATGCTAAAAAAAAGACAAACGATGGATTTCATCATGGTGTATTTGTAACTATTATAAATGCCCAGAAATCTTTCGAGACAATCACTAATCAATCATCGAAAAACCAGTGTATGGTACTAAAACCTCGGGGATTTGAATGCCTGCATCAGTCTGATAATTTTCTAATATCCCTGCTAACACTCGTGGCAATGCCAACGAGCTTCCGTTAAGTGTGTGCGCAAGTTCTGATTTGCCTTCGCTATTTTTAAAACGTAATTTTAAGCGGTTGGCTTGAAAGGTTTCAAAATTAGAGACCGAAGAAATTTCTAACCAACGCTCTTGAGCAGTTGAAAAGACTTCAAAATCATAGGTTAATGCAGATGTGAATCCTAAATCTCCTGAACAGAGTTTTAAGATCCGGTAAGGTAATTTAAGGTCGTCCAAAATTGACTTAACGTGTTCTACCATCCCATCAAGGGCTTCATAGGATTTGGACGGGTGTTCGACACGTAGAATTTCTACCTTATCAAATTGATGCAACCGATTCAACCCTCGAACGTGTGCGCCATAACTTCCTGCTTCTCTTCGAAAACAAGGCGTATAAGCGGTTAATGTTTTTGGGAGGTCGTTTTCTTGTAATAACACATCTCTAAAAATATTGGTTGCTGGCACTTCTGCTGTTGGGATCAAATATAAATCATCGTTAGTCACATGGTACATTTGACCTTCTTTGTCAGGCAATTGACCGGTTCCAAAACCCGAAGCTTCATTAACCAAATGTGGTACTTGAATTTCACTGTAACCAGCAGCGGTATTTTTATCTAGAAAATAATTAATTAATGCGCGTTGTAATCGAGCGCCTTTGCCTTTATAAACAGGAAAGCCTGCTCCCGTAATTTTATTCCCCAATTCAAAATCAATAATATCATATTTTTTGGCCAACTCCCAATGGGGCACTGCATTTTCAGAGAGGGTTGGAATGGTTCCTGCTCTAAAAACTTCTTCGTTATCCTCTTCAGTGGTTCCAACAGGAACTATTGAATTTGGAAGATTGGGTATTTTGTACAATAAGGTTTGGAGTGCTTCTGTTGCTACATTCAACTCCTCTGAAAGCACAGTTTTAGAGGCTTTTAGTTCCGCAGTTTTTTGTTTGAATTCATTGGCCTTTTGGGCTTGTCCAGATTTAAACAACTCCCCTATTTCTTTTGAAATAGCATTCAACTCCGAAGAAATCGTATCCACTTGTGTTTGGAGTCCTCTACGAGATTCGTCCAGTTTTATCACGGCATCAATGAGCGACTTGGCTTCGTTTGTGCGTTTGCTTAAACGTGCTAGGACTTCCGCTTGGTGCTCTCTTATGTAGGATACTTGTAACATAGCTCTTATTTTAAGAAGCAAATTTAATCATTTAGAATAAAACAAGAATTGGTTTTACGTCTAAATTGAGTTAGTTTTTTGTAAGCAGAGCTATTTTGGCAAAAGCAGCCTGTTGATCAAGCTCCAATTGTGATTTTAAACCCTCTAGCCCCGAAAACTTAATTTCATCTCTAATCCGATCTAAAAATTGAATCGTAAGAACCTCCCCATAAAGCGATTGATCAAAATCAAAAAAGAAGACTTCTACAGATAGTTCATTGGCATCACTAACAGTGGGATTGGTTCCAATGTTTAGCATTCCATACACCAATTTGTTGTTAATTATAGACTGCACCAGATAGACTCCATTTTTAGGAATGAGTTTATACGGTTCTTCTATTTTTAAATTGGCGGTCGGAAATTGAATGGTTTTCCCAAGACCTTTTCCTTTAACAACTGTTCCATTGATCATGAAATTATAGCCCAAAAAATCATTGGCTATTTTGATGGAACCTTCTCCTAATGCGGTTCTAATTTTGGTGGAACTTACTGCGACATCTCCTACTTCTTGTGCACTGATTTCGGTGACTTTAAATCCATAAAAGGCACCAAACTCTTTGAGATCATTGATATTGGCGGTACGGTTTCTCCCAAAGTGATGGTCGTAGCCCACGATAATATGTTTTACATGTAACTTATTGACCAGCACATCGCGAACATACTCAAGGGAGCTTAATCTTGAAAAATCTTGTGTAAAGGCTTTGACAACTAAATGATCGACTCCTAAATCCTGAATTAAATCTGCTTTCTCATCAATGGTATTGATGAGTTTTATGGAGGTATCTTTTTGAACCACCATTCGAGGGTGCGGAAAAAAGGTCAATACCAGCGCTTGAAGCTGTTCGGTTTGGGCAATATCTACAAGACGATTGATTATTTTTTGATGCCCCCTATGAACGCCATCAAATGTGCCTATGGTGACAACAGAGTCTTTTATTTGATCGTAATCGGCGGCAGATTTAATTTTCAATAGCTCGTTTTTGGAATTTGAAATATAAAGCACGAAGATAAAAAAAGGGATGCATTTTAAGAGCATTCACTTTTACTTTTTTTACTTATAAATTCTTTAAAGTGTTTCTAATGCCTGTTAATTATTGAAATCTATTTAACATAAAAAAGGAGCCGAATGGCTCCTTTTTTATGTTATAAATTGAATGGTTTATTTCTTAACAAACGGCAGAGACATCGAAGCGTTGTCTGTTGCTATTTTTATGAAATACATGCCTTTACTTAGGCTGGAAGTATTCACACTTAAATCGTTTGGTGTTACAACAGATTTCTGACGAACAACTTGACCTAACATATTATAAATCGTGTAGTTATCAGGCAAGTTGTTTGATGTCCCAAGCTTGATGTTAAGCACATTTGTAGTTGGATTTGGATAGAGCGTAATTTCACGGTCTAACAAGTAACTCTCGGCTCCCAAAGTGGTTGTAGTCATGGAAACTGTTTCTTGAGAATTAAATTCTCCACCGTCTGCTATCACATTTGAATTACTGTCTGTTAATGTATAGTTTCCTATTCCATAACCACAACAAATACCATCACTTTCAGTATCATAAATCGTAAAAGAGTAACAGCCCCCTGCAGTGACATCAAAGGATTCATTAACTGTGATGTTATTTGCATATCCAGTTCCTGAGTACAAAATAGCATCATTGCCGTCTTTAAACTCCCAAGAGGTTTCTGACCCATAATCATCGGTCAGTAATGTAAGATTCACGGTGTTTGTATCAAAGAAGACTGCAAAGGCACTCGACATCGCTGTATTGTCCACTGTATTTTGATCTGCATTCCCATTTGGATTTAATAATTCCACTGTAAACGTATGACTTCCACCCGAAATATTTAGTGTAGGAAGCGTCACGGTTTCACTTGAACCCGAAAATAAAAAGCCACTCCATGACTGCGTGGTAGGCGTATCACTATCTATTTGATAACTGATTACTGCAGAAGATAAAGTAGTATTTCCATTGTTGGTAACAATTACTGTGGGCGTAAATGTTGTACCACATTCCTCAAGATTTAAACCGTCAAGTTCTATGCCTCCATCATAATCATAGGTAATTGCTGGCGCACAAACTGTGGAAGTACCGAGTTCCATTCGTCTTGGCGAATTTGCCAATACGGCTTGAATTCTTGTTTTTTGATCGGCTGTAAAAGTGTTCAGACAAGCATCGTTAGAGTAATCCATAAAATTTTCAACCATGTCAGCTCCCAAACCATCTGATGGACAACTGTCAACTGTTGGACATCCTCCATTAGAATTTGTTGCATCGGGTGTATCCGCACAATAGTCGTCATTTCCACAGGATCCCGTATCCCCCCAAATATGTCTTAATCCAAGCCAGTGTCCTACTTCATGTGTTAAGGTTCTTCCTAAGTTATAAGGACCTCCAGAACTTGGATTCGCAACAGAACCTACTGAAGAGTAAGTGACGACAACCCCATCAGTGTTTGCATTACCACCATTGGTGTTTAGACCAGGCAACCCTGAACTGGAAGGAAATTGTGCATAGCCTAAAAGACCACCTCCTAAATCAGCCAGCCAAATATTAAAATAGCGAGTTGGATCCCATTGTGTTTGGGGTTTTATAGAATTATCGAAATCTGACATTGAGAAAGGTCCATCACCAAAATCGGTGATTCTATTAATTCCTGGCTCAATGAGAGTTGATCCGATCTCATTTTGTGTTGCTAAACAAAACTGCACTTCCGTATCTGCAGCCACCGAATAGGGGCTCCCTGCATTATTGCTGAAATCTATGTTTAATTGGTCATTTTGAGCTTGAATAACCGCCTCAGACAAATTATCAGATCCAAATCCATCAGTTATTACATGGTAAATCACTGGTAATGTAATCAGAATAGAAGTCCTATTAGATCTTTGCGCTTTAATCTCTTCGATTTTGGGCGCTAACCAAGATTCAAATTCTTCTTTAGTGGCTCTTTTTGGATCTACCGACTTAAGATATTGTTCGTACTCAACACTCCCACATCGAATCACATCTGATTCCTCAAGACTTTCAATATTGGCATCGGTAAGTTCCTGACCAAATAATGTTTGATTGTCCGAGTTTGTTTGAGAAAAAGAAAGTGTAGTTGTAAAAAATAAAGCCATGAAAATAGCTTTCAAAGTAATTTTTTTCATTTTTAATTTAGTTAAATTGGTACTTGTAAAATTACAAAAAACAATTGATATAAATTAAAATAAAAAGTAGATAAACGATAATTGATGCCTTTACTCCCTGATTTTGATAGACTTACGGAGGGCTACGCTCAAAACCCAGAAAGTTAGGTGCCGTTAAATGTATTCATTGCATTTTGAATCCCAGCCATCACATAGCTTTTGATAAATTCGTTGCAATGCTCTAAACGTTCTTTGAGTTTTTCGGTCTCATCATCCGTCCAATTTCCAAGTACATAATCTACTTGTTTTCCTTTTGCAAATTCATCACTGATGCCAAAACGGAGTCTGTTGTACTGCGATGTATTCAGCCTATCTTGTATATCTTTTAGGCCATTATGCCCACCTGCACTGCCTTTTGTTTTTAGGCGAAGGGTTCCAAATGGTAAATTTAAATCGTCTGTAATTATCAAAAGGTTTTCGAGTGGAATGGATTCTTTTTCTAACCAGTACTTAACGGCTTTGCCGCTTAGATTCATATAAGTATTTGGTTTTAAAAGCAAAAAGGTGCGCCCTTTAAATTTAAAGCTTGCCAAGTCTCCTAATTTTTTGGTTTCAAAAACAGCTGCATTTAGCCGCGCAAAATTCTCTACGACCTTAAATCCGACGTTATGACGAGTGTTAACGTAGTCGGCACCATGATTTCCCAATCCAACAATCAAATATTTTTTAGACATCTCTTCGGTGGTGTTATTGTTGCTTTTATTTTTAAATAACCAATGATACATATTCCGTAAAAATAAAAAAAGCATTCTGAATAACAGAATGCTTTTATAATAATGATTTTAAAAGATGGTTTAAGCATCTGCCGGAGCAGCACCTTCAGCAGGAGCAGCACTCTCCGCTGGAGCAGCACCCTCCGCTGGAGCAGCACCCTCCGCACCTTCAGCTCCTTCTTCTTCTTCTTCTTCAAATTCGTCGATAGAAACTCTAGAACGTTTCACTTGACACACAACCGTGTTATCTGGGTGTAAAAACTTATAAGCATCGTTTGCTAATTGATCAACTGTAAGTTTATTTCCAATTTTGAGTGGCGTAATATCCGCTTCAATAAAATCGGGTAAGTTAACCGGTAGAGCTTTTACTCTCAATTTACGTTTGTTTCTTCGTAAAGATCCTCCATTAGCAACTCCTAACGATTTTCCTATGAGATGAACTGGAATGTCCATAGCAATTTCTTTATCGTCAAATAGTTGATAAAAGTCGATGTGTAAAATGCGGTCTGTTACAGGGTGAAATTGAATATCCTGTAGAACTGCATGAAACGATTCACTACCTAAAGCAATCACAACTGTATGTGCGTTTGGTGTGTATACTAGTTTAGAGAATGCCAATTCTTCTGCTGAGAAATGCACTGGCTTGTCTCCTCCGTATAATACGCAAGGCACCTGTCCAGCATTACGTAAGGCTTTAGTTGCTTTCTTGCCCACGCTTTCTCTTTTCGATCCGTTAATTGTAATTGATTTCATGTATTTATATTTATTGATTTTAATTGTTTTACATTATGAATTTTGAGCTAATTGATTCGTTTTGATGCACTTTGGTCATCACATCGGCAAATAAATCCGCACAACTTAAGACCCTAATTTTTGGGCTTTCTTGCGAAACCGGAATAGAATCTGTTACGATAAGTTCTTCTAATTTTGAATTTTCGAGGCGTTCGTAAGCATTTCCCGATAAAATTGGGTGGGTACAAATGGCTCTTACACTTAAGGCTCCACGTTCCATCAATAGATCGGCTGCTTTTGTTAAGGTACCAGCAGTGTCCACCATATCATCGACCAATACTACATTTTTTCCAGTTACATGACCAATCAATTCCATATGAGAAATTACATTGGCTTTAACACGTTGCTTGTAACAAATAACCACATCACTTTCGAGAGCTTTTGAATAGGCATAGGCACGTTTAGATCCTCCCATATCTGGGGAAGCTATGGTAAGATTGTCTAAGTTTAAACTCTTTAAATAAGGTAAAAAGATGGTGGATGCAAACATGTGATCGACTGGTTTTTCAAAAAACCCTTGAATTTGATCGGCATGTAAGTCCATTGTTATGATACGAGTGGCACCCGCTGTTTCCAGCATTTTAGCCACTAATTTAGCAGCAATAGGGACTCTTGGTTTGTCTTTACGGTCTTGTCGTGCCCATCCAAAGTACGGAATCACGGCTGTAATATGTCTAGCAGACGCACGTTTTGCGGCGTCTAGCATCAGCAATAACTCCATTAAATTTTCAGGACCTGGGTTGGTAGAACCAATTAAAAATACGCGTGTTCCACGAATCGATTCTTCAAAAGAAGGTTGAAATTCACCGTCACTATAAGTCGATGTAATTACATTTCCCAGAGGGATTCCGTAAGAAGCCGCAATTTTTTTACCGAGTACCATGGAGTTGGTACATGTGAATATTTTTGGCTCTGGAATTACATTAGACATGATAGCGTTCTGTTTTTGAGTGCTTTAAACTGGTTTTTTTATCGAGGTGCAAATTTAGAAATTTATTTGAACTCTTAAAGGATAATAGCGACTAATTTTAATATGATTAAAGAAATAATTTTATAGTTTTGCAATCTACTTAAGCTCAAGTGGCGGAATTGGTAGACGCGCTGGATTCAAAATCCAGTGACTTCGGTCGTGTGGGTTCGATTCCCACCTTGAGTACATATACACCAAAAGCAAGCAAAAATAAAAAGCTTGCTTTTTTGTTTTTGTGAGGTTTTGATTTTTAATGAAAGAGATCTCAAACTAAAATAAATAACAAAAAAAGACCTCCAAATGGAGGCCTTTTAAAAATTAAATTGGGTTGGTTAAACCTTATCTTACTACAAGTTTCTTAGTAGAAACCGTAGATCCTTGAGTCATATTTACAAAATACATTCCAGGGTTTAAGCTCGAAATATTAAGCTGAGACTGTACCGCATTTGCACGTAAAACCTCTTTTCCTAATAAATCATACACTGCTACATCTAAATCTGCATTTGAAGCCGATGTAAAGTTTACAACGCCTTTAGCTGGATTAGGATACATTTTTACTGAGTTAGCAGTTAAATCATCTACACTAGCAGTACTCGCATTTTGAGTAATTTTAGTTTCTAACATTGAAACTTCCACATCTCTTGTAACAACATACATTAGCGCAGAATTGTAAGTGTTTGAAGCATCTGCAGGAATATCTACTGTGTAAACTGTTTCAGCTGGATTAGATGCTAATAATAGCACGTTAGCTGTAACGATAGCTGGATCAACATCTGGCCAAGGGTTTGCTTCAAATCTAAAGTAAACTTCTGCATCTGCAGAGACTGTAGCCTTAAATGATACTGTTCCGGCATCTGGAAATGTCAATGGGTAAATTCCTGTGTTGTTGTTTGCAAATCCTGCCCAATCCTGTGCTCCTGTAGGAAATGTAAATGTTTGAGCGTACGCTGTACCGTCAAAAGTTCCATCATATACTGGAGAAGCAACACTAAGTTCAGTAGTTCCATCGGTATCGAATTGAATTAGCTTAATCTCAGAAATTACAACATCCACGTCTCTTGTAACAACATACATTAGCGCAGAATTGTAAGTGTTTGAAGCATCTGCAGGAATATCTACAGTGTAAACTGTTTCAGCTGGATTAGATGCTAATAATAGTACGTTAGCTGTAACGATAGCTGGATCAACATCTGGCCAAGGGTTTGCTTCAAATCTGAAGTAAACTTCTGCATCTACAGCTACTGTAGCCTTAAATGATACTTGTCCTCCGTTTGGATAAGACAATGGATAAATACTAGTGTTATTGTTAGCAAATCCTGCCCAATCCTGTGCTCCTGTAGGGAACGTAAACGTTTGTGCGTACACTGTACCGTCAAAAATTCCATCATATACAGGGAAAAAATCTGTTTGTGCCATTGTTAAGTTGAAAGTAATTAACGAAACAATCAAAAGGTAATAGTTTTTCATATAAATTAATTTAAGTTTTTTATTATGTTCAAATATAGTTTAAACTGTTTGTATAATTCTTAAACAAAACAATACAAATTATATACACTAACAATTATACTGACATAAATTATAAATATTGATAATTATAACCTGTAAAAATTAGTAATTTAAAAATCCTAAATTTATGTTAAATGGGAGTGACAAAATAAAATGTATAGGATTTGTATGGTTAGTTATGATTAATGTTGTGTTGTAATTAATAAACATTTAATAATTAAAATGCTGTCAATACACCACATTTTCAAAATAAATGGCTATAAATAATGACAATGCAAAAAAAACACTGTAAAGGCACGTAACAAAGGACACGAACACATTCATAAGCACACACCTATTAACAAGAGAACTATAATAACCTCTTAGCAAAACAAAAAAAGAAGCTTCCATTACTGAAAGCTTCTTTGAAATTAAAGTTGGTGGGTTAGCGTACCTTAATTCACAAGCAATTTTTTAGTAATTGAATTTAAACCTTGATCCATTTTTACAAAATAAACTCCAGGATATAAACTAGAAATATTCAACTCTGACTTTACAGTTTGAGCAGGAATGACTTGTTTGCCTAACAAATCATACACAGAAACACTTAAAAGCTCGCTTGAAGTCGTTGAGAATTTTACAATACCATTGGCAGGGTTAGGGTGCATATTGACAAAAGTCTGAGCGTTGTCATCCAAACCTGCGGTTGGGGCATTTGCAGTAATCTTAATTTCAGAAAGTGAAACATCCACATCTCTTGTAACTACATACATAAGTGCAGAATTATAAGTGTTGGTAGCATGAGTCGGAATAGTAACGGTATACACTGTTTCTGCTGGATTAGAAGCTAATAAAGAAACATTAGAAGTAATTATAGCAGGATCCACATTTGGATAAGGGTTTGCTTCAAATCTGAAATAAACTTCGGCATCAGCAGCTACGGTAGCCTTAAAGGAAACTTCACCTCCATTGGGGAAGGACAAAGAGTAAATACTTGTGTTGTTGTTAGCAAATCCTGCCCAGTTTTGTGCTCCTGTAGGAAACGTAAAGGTTTGAGCATAGGTTGTACCATCAAAAGTTCCATCATAAGTTGGATAGTAGTCCGTTTGTGCCATTACCATGTTCATAGATACCAATGCAATAAGTAATAAAGTAATTTTTTTCATAATAAATAAATTTAGGGTTAAGTCTCAATATTAAGAAACAGCCCCCTTGATGCACTAATTTTTGACCACAACAAAAAATATACATTCTATAATTTTTTAATTAAAAAGGGGTAAAATTCTCATATAAATCTGTAAAAAATGATAATAATTTAAATAAATTGCTTTTTGCAATAAAAATTATCAAACTAAAAATCAAGGCAGTGTTGTAGTTATGTATAGTTAAACAAAAACTTAAAAATTGTTTTTAAATTTGAAATTTCTAAGCATTTCGGAGAATTTGAGAAATATCGATGAATTTTCATTAGTTTTAAAGCATCTTAAAAAAACAGTCTTAAATAAATAAAACATGAGCAATACCTATTATGAGCCTTCCGATTTACGGAAATTTGGAACCATCACGGAATGGAGTGAAGAACTCGGAAAAAAATTCTTTGACTATTATGGAAGCGTCTTTGAAGAAGGAGCGCTAAGCGCCCGCGAGAAATCGCTGATTGCCTTAGCAGTATCGCATGTTGTGAAGTGCCCCTATTGTATAGATGCTTACACACAAGACGGTCTCAAACGCGGCATCACCAAAGAAGAAATGATGGAAGCAGTCCATGCCGGTGCTGCCATTGAGAGTGGAGCCACTCTCGTACACAGTGTACAAATGATGAATAAGTACAAAAAATTATCCATGTAATTTATGCAATTAAAGTCCCTAAAAAAGCGTGACAATGTACTTGCCAATGCAAAACGTCAGTTAGAAGTTTTATCCAATGGAATCTTTCAAGATGAGGAGCTTCCTACCTTTCGTTCAAAATTAAAAACTCTAAATCTGTTTCCATTACAACCAAAAACATTAGAAATCCTACAAATTAATGTAGGGTATATGTGTAATCAAGTCTGTGCACATTGCCATGTCGATGCCGGTCCCGACCGTAAAGAAATCATGACCCGCGAAACCATGCAACAGTGTTTGGATGTAATTATAGAAACAGGAGCGCATACCCTCGATCTTACTGGCGGTGCTCCCGAAATGAATCCACATTTTAGATGGTTTGTAGAAGAAGCCACCAAAGTTGGTGTGAAAGAGATTATCGTACGCTCCAATTTGACCATCATTACCGCCAATAAAAAATACAACGATTTGCCTGAGTTTTTCAAAAAACATAAGGTCCATGTCATATCGTCTATGCCACACTGGACGGAGGGAAAAACAGATCAACAACGTGGCGATGGTGTTTTCAATGCCTCTATTAAAGCCTTAAAAATGTTAAACGCAGTCGGCTACGGCATGCCAAATTCTGACCTCAAACTCGATTTGGTTTACAACCCCTCAGGTGCCTTTTTACCAGGAAATCAGGCGGCTCTAGAAATTGATTTCAAAAAGGCATTGGCGTCAAACTTTGACATTCAATTTCATCATTTATTTTCAATAACCAACCTCCCAATCAGTCGTTTTTTAGACTACCTCATAGCCTCTGAAAATTACGAAGATTATATGTATAATCTTGTAGAAGCATTTAATCCCGCCGCTGCGAACAATGTGATGTGCACCAACACCCTTTCGGTAAGTTGGGATGGATGGCTCTACGATTGTGATTTTAATCAGATGTTAGAATTAAAAGTTGACAGTCCTGTTCAACACATTCGTGATTTTAATAAGGAAACTCTTAGCAAACGTACTATTTGTATTTCGCAACACTGTTATGGCTGTACGGCTGGCGCAGGAAGTAGCTGCCAAGGAACAGTCGTTTAAAAAAATGAAAAACTTAATTTTTGTAGTAATAGGTCTGTTATGCGTCAAGGGGTCTAGTCAAGACGCCATTAAAGAGGTGTTGAATAAATACAATGACCATTCTATCCCTTATATATATGTTAATGAACTGAAAGAATTAACAACACAACCCCTCCTTTTTGATACACGTGAACAAGAAGAATATGACATTAGCCATATAAAGGATGCTATCCACCTGGGATTTAATGCGTTTGATTTTTCAAAAAGCACGAGCTTACCCAGTAATAAAAATACAACGATTGTGGTGTATTGTTCCCTTGGAATCCGCTCCGAAATCATTGGTAAACAACTCATTGCGCAAGGTTATACGAAAGTTTACAATTTATATGGCGGCATTTTTGAATGGGTCAATAAAGGCGAAAAGGTTTACCACAACAAACAAGAAACTCAAAAAGTACATGCTTATTCAAAATATTGGGGGAACTACCTATTAAATGGAACTAAAGTATATGAATAAAAGTCTGATTCTTGTTTTTGTGAGAAACCCTGAGTTAGGGAAGGTCAAAACACGGCTTTCTAGAACTGTTGGTGACAGCGCTGCCTTAAAAATATATAACATTTTACTTAGTCATACTGAATCTGTATTAAATCCCATCCCAGTTGATAAAGTCGTATATTACTCGGAAGAAATTCAACAAAACGACTTGTGGAGTGAGACACTTTATCTAAAAAAAGTTCAAAAAGGATTGGATTTAGGAGCGCGTATGCAAAACGCCTTCGAAACGGCTTTTAAGGAGTTGTATGAAAAGGTGGTGATTGTGGGAAGTGATTTATATGATTTGAATACAACTCATATTGAGGACGCTCTCCACGCTTTAGAAAATCACGAGCTTGTCATAGGACCATCGCTGGATGGAGGCTATTATTTATTAGGAATGAAAGAACTACATTCTGCTGTATTTAAAAATAAGCTATGGGGAACTGACTCCATTTTAGGGGCTACTTTAAATGACTTAAAACAACAAAATGTTAAACTTTTGGAAGCTTTGAATGACATTGATACATTTGAAGATCTTAAAGCACACCCAAAACTGTTAAAAATGATAAAAAAAGATGACTAAACTTATTGAAGAAACAACTGATTACCTAAAAGAAAAAGGAATTGAATCTCCACAAATTGGTATTATACTGGGCACTGGACTTGGACAACTTCTAGACCATATTGAGATTATTAAAGAAGTGAGTTACAATCAAATTCCAAATTTCCCAACAGCAACGGTTGAGTTTCATAAAGGGAAATTGGTGTATGGAGTTCTTGAAGGGAAAAAAGTCATTGTCATGCAAGGGCGGTTTCATTTATATGAAGGCTATACGCTACAAGATGTTACCTATCCTGTACGCATTATGAAACAGTTGGGCATTACAACGCTCTTAGTTTCCAATGCATCTGGGGCAATAAATTTAGATTACAAAAAAGGAGAATTGATGCTTATCGAGGATCATATTAACTTGCAAGGTGGCTCTCCTTTAGCATTTAAAGGTGTCGAACATTTAGGGGAACGTTTTGTGGATATGAGTGCCCCTTATGATGCCGCTCTCAATACCCATTTTGAGTCGATTGCCCTAAAAAATAACATTACTTTACACAAAGGCGTGTATGTGAGTGTGGTTGGACCTCAGCTCGAAACACGTGCCGAATACAAGATGCTAAAACTCATGGGAGCCGATGCCGTAGGCATGAGTACGGTTCCAGAAATTATTGTGGCAAATCACCTTAAACTAAAAGTGGCTGCTGTATCTGTTTTAACGGATGAATGTGATCCTGACAACTTAAAACCCGTTGACATCTCGGAAATTATTGAAATGGCTTCAAAAGCCGAACCTCATATGATAACCCTGTTCAAAGAATTAATAAAAACCTTATAATAATGAGCTACCTAGACACAACGCACGACGTTTACAAAGAAGCTGCTCTCAGTCCTGATATTGGACTCTGCTGTACCACCAACCCCATTTGGGAACTTCCAGGGCTGAAAATCCCGAAGATTATGCAAGAGATGAATTATGGTTGTGGAAGCACCGTTCACGCTCGCGATTTGACAAACAACCCAAAAATTCTGTATGTTGGTGTTGGGGGCGGTATGGAATTACTGCAATTTGCCTATTTCAGTCGTCAAAAAGACGGCGTGATTGGAGTGGATGTGGTCGATGAAATGTTAGAGGCTTCCAAAAAAAATTTTGCAGAAGCTGAAGCTCAAAACCCTTGGTTCAGTAATGAGTTTGTGAGTCTCAAAAAAGGAGATGCTCTCAACTTACCTGTTGAAGATAACAGTATTGATGTGGCCGCACAAAATTGTTTGTTTAATATTTTTAAGGTCGAAGAACTCAAAAAAGCAATTTCTGAAATGTATCGGGTGCTAAAACCACACGGTAAATTGGTAATGAGCGACCCTACCTGTGAGCAGCCCATGAACGACAGACTTCGTGAGGACGGACGTCTTAGAGCCTTGTGCTTGAGTGGAAGTATTCCAATCGCTGAATATGTGAAAATGCTCACAGATGCCGGATTTGGAACCATCGAAATAAGAGCTCGAAAACCGTATAGAATCCTAGATCCCCTTCATTATAATACTGAAGAATTAATCTACATTGAATCGATTGAAGTTGCTGCCATCAAAGACCCAATGCCTACAGACGGGCCATGTGTTTTTACAGGAAAAGCAGCGATATATTACGGCAAAGAATCCTTTTTTGATGATGAAGCAGGGCATGTTTTAGTGAAAAACCAACCCTTGGCCATATGCGACAAAACCGCTGCAGCCCTGGCAAACTTAAACCGAAACGATATCTATATTAGCGACTCCACCTTCCATTATGATGGCGGAGGCTGTTGTTAAACTAAACAACTCATGAAACAGATCTACTTTTTAATTTGTAGTTTTCTTCTGTGTTTTTGTACAGCCAGTGCTCAAACTATCGACCATTCTAAATGGACGGATGTTTTACAAGTTTATGTCGCTAAAAATGGAAATGTAAACTATAAGGATTTACAAAATAATCGAATAGTTTTGAATGACTACCTAAATGATTTAACCTCAAATTCTCCCAAATACAACTGGAGCAATTCCGAAACAAAAGCCTATTGGATCAATGCTTATAATGCCTATACAATTCAACTAATTCTTGATAATTACCCCCTAAAAAGCATTAAAGATTTAAACGATCCATGGGATCAAACCTTTTTTAAAATCAACGGGGAAACGATGTCTTTGAATACCATTGAACATAAAATTTTAAGACCTATGGGCGATCCGCGAATTCATTTTGCCATTGTATGCGCCTCTGAATCCTGCCCAAAACTTCTGAATTATGCTTATGAGCCCGAGACTTTGAACGATCAATTAGATGAAGCGGCGAAGGAATTTATAAACGATGCTTCCAAAAATAGTTTAACAGCATCCAAAATTACAATTTCAAAAATCTTCAAATGGTTTAAATCTGATTTTCCAAAAGGAGCTGCTTTTATTAACTACCTGAACAATTACAGTACATTGAAAATTCACCCTGAAACAAAAATTAACTATCAAAACTATAATTGGTCTCTGAATGAATAGAATCAGTGTCATTATACCTGTTTTAAATGAAGCTAAAAACATAGGAGGCTTATTGGACTATTTGGTCCAAAATTCGAACGATCCCTTAATTTCAGAAATACTGGTCGTGGATGGTGGCAGTACAGATGGTTCTCAAAAAATAGTGGCTGAACTTTCAAAAACACAGCCAAAAATCATTGGATTAAACAGTCCTAAAGGACGTGCAAAACAAATGAATTTTGGAGCATCACGATCCAAAGGCAGCGTTTTGTATTTTTTACATGCAGACTCCATACCGCCAAAACACTTTGACCAATATATTTTAGATGCCATACATAAAGGATCAAAAACAGGCTGTTTTAAAATGAAATTTGACAACTCCCATTGGTGGTTACAATTGGCAGGATGGTTTACACAATTTAATTGGAAATCATGCCGTGGAGGCGATCAAAGTTTATTTATAGAAAAAATAGCCTTTGCAACTATAGGTGGATTTAATGAAGATTTCGTTATTTATGAAGATAATGACTTAATTTATAAATTATATAAACAATATAATTTTAAGGTACTTCCGTATTGGCTGACAACATCATCAAGAAGGTATCAATCCAATGGTATCTGGAAATTACAATTTCATTTTTGGATGATTCACTTAAAAAAAATCTTTGGAGCATCACCCAAAACACTAGAAGCATATTATGTAAAACATATTCTGTAACTTTGACTAACCTTAAATATCTATAACTTATGTTTACCAAAAAGTCACCTAGTCTTTTAAAATGGAGTTTAAAATACTCCTTAAGTGCTGCATTTGCTGGCATAATATGTTGTGTTGCACCAGCAGTTTTGTTTATGTTTGGTCTTATGGGAGGCGTTTATGCAATCTCATTTGCTGATTTCTTTTACAATGATGATGGAAGCGAAGGAACAGGTTCTTTAATCCTCAAGGGAGTCGCTATTCTAATTGGAATATATGGCGTATATTCTTTCAGGAAAAAACAAAATCAATGCTCTATAGACCCTAAAAGAAAACGTAAAAATATGCTAATTCTTATCATAACCATAATTGTATTAGGCTTTGGCATATTTCTTAGTTTAGAGAAATGGTCATCATGGTATTTCGATACTTATATTGTGCCAGCTCAGCAACAGGAATTAAAGAATTAAACTCATTTGACCGAAACTATAACCGTTATAATTCCTGCCTATAATGAAGAAAATTCTATAGGAAACGTCATCCGAGACCTCCCAGGTTTCGTACATGAAATTATCGTAGTCAATAACAACTCAACCGATGCTACAGAAAAAAACGCAAAGGATGCTGGCGCTACTGTGCTAACAGAACTTAAAGCAGGTTATGGTAATGCGTGTTTAAAAGGAATTGAGCACATAAAACAACAACAAAAAACTACTGATATCGTGGTGTTTTTGGATGGGGATTATAGTGATTACCCTGAAGAACTCACAAAAATTATAGCCCCTATTATTGAAAATGATATTGATTTTGTGGTTGGGAATCGGGTCAAAAAATTTAGAGAAAAAGGCGCGATGCAGCCTCAACAAATTTTCGGAAATTGGCTGGCAACCTTTTTAATGCGTGTGTTTTTTAAATCAAAATTTACAGATTTGGGGCCATTTCGGGCGATTAAATTTGACACCTTAATGTCCTTAAAAATGAAAGACCCTACTTATGGGTGGACGGTTGAAATGCAATTAAAAATATTAAAACAACAATTTTCTTACAAGGAAATCCCCGTAAGGTATCGCAATAGAATAGGAGTTTCAAAAGTTTCTGGTACGGTAAAAGGTAGTATATTTGCAGGAATTAAGATAATAACTTGGATAATTAAATACAGTTTCAAATAATGCTATTAGAAATCATCATAATTTGCGTTTACTCTATTGCGCTCATACTTATATTTATGTATGCTTTAGCCCAATTGAATTTGTTATTCAATTATATTAAATCTCAAAAAACCTCAAAAAACAGTCCAGAATTTGATTTCTCCAATGCTGACGAAATTCCTTATGTAACCATTCAACTTCCCGTGTTTAACGAGATTTATGTGATGGATCGCCTGTTAAAAAATATTGTCCTTCTTGATTATCCAAAAGATAAATTAGAAATCCAGGTTCTTGACGATTCCACAGATGAATCTGTAGAGTCCACCGCTATTTTAATTGAAACTTTACAAAAAAAAGGTTTTGATATTCAACACATTCAAAGAACAAACCGTGAAGGTTTCAAAGCTGGAGCCCTTAAAGAAGGTTTAGTAAATGCAAAAGGGGAATATATTGCCATATTTGATGCCGATTTTTTACCACAAACAGACTGGCTAAAACGTACCATCCCCTTTTTTAGGGATGAAGCCGTTGGGGTTGTACAAACACGTTGGGGTCATATCAATCGAAATTACTCTGTTCTTACGAGAGTACAAGCCTTTGCTTTAGATGCTCATTTTACACTTGAACAAGTAGGAAGAAATTCAAAAGGACACTTTATAAACTTTAATGGAACAGCAGGCGTTTGGCGTAAAACTTGTATTATAGATGCAGGAAACTGGGAGGGTGATACCTTAACTGAAGATCTTGATTTGAGTTACAGAGCTCAGCTTAAAAATTGGAAATTTAAATACTTAGAAGATGTCGAAACACCTGCAGAATTGCCAGTAGCCATCAGTGCTGCAAGATCGCAGCAGTTCAGATGGAATAAAGGAGGTGCTGAAAATTTTCAAAAAATGATGCGGCGCGTTTTAAAGAGTAAAAACATTTCTGCCAAGACAAAATTACATAGCTTACTTCATTTACTGAACAGTACCATGTTTTTGAACGTTCTCATTGTTGGTGTTCTAAGCATCCCAATGCTTTATATAAAAAACGAATATGCGCATCTAAAAATGTATTTTTATGTGATGAGCTTTTTTGTAATTAGCACCCTTATTTTCTTTATTTGCTATTGGTTTATGTACAAAAAATCACATGGCTCAAGTTTAAAAAGTTTTGTGCAATATATTGCTTTGTTCTTTACTTTTTTCTCAATTGCAATGGGCTTCTCTTTACACAATTCGATTGCTGTTTTAGAAGGTCATTTTGGTAAACGCAGTGATTTTGTACGGACCCCAAAATTTAACATCAAAGCGCTTTCTGATAATTGGAAAACGAATAAATATCTTAGAAAAAACATCTCTGTAAATGTTATATTTGAAGGATTATTGATGCTCTATTTTGGCTTCGGGATGTACAGTGCATTTATCGTAGGCGATCAAGGGGGTGATTTTGGTTTGTTCCCTTTTCACCTGATGCTATTTTTAGGTTTTGGATTTGTGTTTTTCAAATCGCTATCTTCAAAAGTTTAACTACTTATCCCCTGACTTGTGGAATTCAATAGGTCAATCTTAAATTCAAAATATTCCTTACTTTTTTCTAGTAGCTTAAGTCTTGTTTTGTATGTTGTATGGGCTTACGATTTGGCACGTTTTGAACATTTCAAACTTTTCACACTATACAGTATTCTATTTGGTTGTTATTACTTGATTTTAAAACAAGTCCAATTAAAAGAGCAGTATTTAACCTATTTAGCAATCGGTTTGCGTCTGGTTTTTTTATTTGCCATTCCTAATTTATCTCAAGATTTCTATCGGTTTATATGGGATGGAAGGCTCGTAGTATCAGGACTCAACCCCTACCTAACAACTCCAAATGATTTAATGGTTTCCCAACCAGATTTATTTCCACAAATGAAACTACTTTTTGACGGTATGGGGCCGTTAAGTGCAGGGCATTACTCCAATTACCCCCCTCTACATCAACTCCCATTTATAATGGCCGCAATCTTCGCTAAACACAGTATTATAGGATCGGTTGTGCTATTGAGACTCTTATTAATTGGTGCAGATTTTGGCATCCTTATTTTTGGTAAAAAACTACTGAAGAAACTACAACTACCCACAAAAAATATCTATTGGTTTATATTAAACCCTTTGGTTATTATTGAACTAATTGGCAACCTTCATTTCGAAGGTTTTATGCTGTTCTTTTTTGTCATGGCACTGTATTTCATACATGTCAAAAAATGGCATTTGGCTGCCTTTACAATGGCACTATCTATTGCAGTAAAATTAGTACCCCTATTGAGCCTTCCTTTGTTTTTGAATCAATTAGGCTGGAAAAAAAGCATTCGATTTTACCTCACTATTGGAGGTGTTTTTGCCCTGCTCTTTGCTCCCTTTATAAACGGTGATTTTTTTGAAAACTACAGAGCAACCATTGGACTATGGTTTTCTAATTTTGAGTTTAATGCGAGTTTTTATTACCTTCTAGATTGGGGGTTAG